>Ga0265301_10006016_pt1 | contig 11739 bp, 9 predicted proteins | sample AusTroGonzalo_MG_2_FD_193488 | JGI IMG/M metagenome (GOLD analysis project Ga0265301, IMG submission 193488) | Bovine rumen microbial communities from tropical cattle in Woodstock, Queensland, Australia - Gonzalo_04 | ecosystem: Host-associated > Mammals > Digestive system > Stomach > Rumen ...
GTATAGCTCATGTCAAAGCCAGACTTTGCGAGGCGGTGCATCATCTTCGGGCGCGTGAAAGCTTCAGCGAGGAACACGAGTTCCGGGCGCTTTTCCTTCACGTCGGCAATGAGCCATTCCCAGAACGGGAACGGTTTGGTGTGCGGGTTATCAATACGGAAAATTTCAACGCCCTTGTCCGCCCAGAACAAAATAATGTTCTCGATTTCCTTCCAGAGTTCCTTGTAGTTTTCGTTGTAGTAATCGAACGGGTAGATGTCTTCGTACTTCTTGGGCGGGTTTTCGGCGAACTTGATGCTGCCATCCGGTTCGTGGTAGAACCATTCCGGGTGCGACTTCACATACGGATGGTCCGGGCTGCAGTTAAGCGCGATATCGAGCGCAAGGCGTAGTCCCTTGGCGCGAGCGGCCTTTGCAAAATGTTCGAAGTCCTTCATGGTCCCGAGTTCCGGGTCCACATCGTAATGACCGCCGTTCTTGTTACCGACAGCGTACGGGCATCCCGGTTCAAGCGGATTCCCCTTCTTGTCGACCTTAGCATGAAGCGCGTTGTTTGCGCCCTTGCGGTTCGTGACACCAATCGGGTGGATCGGAACAAGGTAAACCGTATCGAAACCAAGCCCTGCAATGTAGTCAAGCTGCTTTTCGCAATCCTTCCACGTAGCACTCTTGTTCGGGTCCGTGCCCTGGCTCTTCGGCCACATTTCGTACCACGTACCCACGCGGCTGTAGACCGGGTCCACACGGAGCTTCATCACCGGACTTTCAGTCGGAACGTCCTTCGGTTCCTTGGTCCATGCGCAAATTTTGTATTCGTAATAGCCGATGTTGCCAACCGTGAAGGAGCCTTCCCACAAGTCATTGTCGACAAAGTGCATCGGAGCCTGTTCCCACTTTTTCTTGGAAACATGGCGGTAAAAAATCGCTGCATCGTACTTTTCGTGACTGTGGCGGAAGATGTCTGCCTGAAGAGTCACAGTGTCACCGGGTTCACGCTTGAGCATGAAGCGGCCGCCCTCAATGCTCGGGCGGATATTTTCAATAACGAGATTTTCTTTTAGAGTTGGAATAGTTGCCATAATGACTAGAATTTAGCAAACTTTATGATTACGATTTCTTCTTATCGCCGTATCTGTAACGGTAACCATAACCGTAGCCATAGCCGTAACCGTACCCATAAGACGAGCCGTCATTGACGCACTGGTTCAAAGCAATAGCCACCTTCTTGAGCTTTGCGATATTGAGCTGGTCAATCGTTTCCTGGATGACTTCCAAGGAATGTTTCTTGTATTCAATCACGATAAGACCAAAGTCGACCAACTTGGCAACCGCCTGGGCATCCGAAACAAGCGAATTCGGCGGAGTGTCTATCACAACAACATCGTACTTAGCCTTGCATTCGTCAATGAGATCCGCAAAAGCCTTGGAACTGACCATTTCACCCGGGTTCGGGGCACGAGTCCCCTTAGGCAAGAAATACATTCCCTCGCCCATATCGATAACGCAATCTTCCAGTTTGCTGTTATTGATTAAGATATCAGAAATACCTTTTTCGCGCGAGTGTGAAAGGCGAGACTTACGCAAGTCAGCATCCACAAACACAACACGCTTATTTTGTTTAGCAAAAAGGTACGACAAGTTCAGCGACACAAAGGACTTACCCGCACCAGGCGCAACACCCGTTACCATAAGCACGCGCCCGCCCTCATCGAGGAAAGAGAACTCCAACGCCGTGCGGAGCGTACGCACTTTTTCAACAGCAATATCTTCAGGATCAGCCTTCGCCAAGATAAAGCGCTTGTCGCTAACGCCCGGCAACTTGCGGTTGATTTGCGTCTTAGGAATCTTGGCATAGACACTCACGCCCGTTTCACGTTCGATTTCAGAAGAAGAACCGACACCGCGATTACGCATGGTATGCAAGAGGTATATCAAGATGACGCTGAAAGCAAATCCACCACCAAAACCTGCAAGCATGATTTTCTTGCGGTTGGGCTTGGACGGTTTTTCACGAACATAAGCGGGGTCCACAATGCGCACGTTACCAATTTCGCTGGCGCGGACCACGCGCAACTGCTGGATGTTGTTCAAAACAGACGTGTACAACTGGTTGTTGATTTCCACATCTTGCTGCAACTTCAGCACATCTTGCTGGGTGGTCGGCAACTTTTTGGTTTTGCCTTCTTCCATCGCAATTTCTTTACCCAAGCGCTGTTGCTGCTGCAAAATAGCCTGCATCGCTGGGTGGTCTTCCTTGAACAAGCGTGCCTTCTCTTGGTATTCCTGCTGCAACATGAGCAACTGCGCTTTGAGGTCAACTTGTCTTTTAAGCGTACCTTGAGCTTCGGCACCGAGGTCAACAGTCCCCATCTTGTTGCGGTAATTCGTCAACAAACGTTCCGAAGAATCCAATTTTGCCTTGATAGAAGGCAGCTGCTCTTCCAAAAATTCCAAGGACTTTTCAGCCTCAGCACTGCGCATTTCGACGTTCTGGCGCACATACGCCTGAGCAATTGCATTAAGCACATCGGCGACACGATCCGGATAACGCCCCGAAAAAGAGACCTCCAAAATATTCGAATTTTTTTCTTTTTCATAAGCGTTAATCGCCGACTGCAACCCTTCGGCAACGTTCAATACAGGAGACTTAGACAAGCTGAACGACTGCCCTGGCGCGGCATAAATCGCCTTAACACAAATCGCAACGGTATCCGCGCCCATAGGGATGCGGTACGTCTCTCCGACTTTACCCACGACAAGACTTTGCCCCATCGGCGAAAACAACTCGTACGAATCCGCCGACTGAACCACTGCAATCCATTTTTTGCCCTTTAAGCTTTTATCGTCTCGGTCCATTTTAGGAGGATCGAAAAGATCCAGGTCCATACGACCTTCGCGGCGCATGAGCCTATCCACAATACCCTGAGGTTCCGCGGAATAGTTCAAATGCAGCTGTTCAACCACAGGCATCAAGACGCTCAAGCTCTTTATCAAGTGGATTTCGGCAACGGCCGGACTTTTTGCATCGAACAAGTCGCCAAAGTCAGAAACAGCCTTGCTACTCTTGGACTTCGTATCCAGCTGCAACATCGTCTTATTTTCGAAGGAATCGCGAACATAGCGAGAAACCACGACTCCAACAAAAAGTCCAAGAATCGAGAAGAACACAACAAGTTTCCAATGGCGCAAAATGCTATCTAGCAAATCAAAAGAATCGCCAGCCTTGGCAGACATAAACATTGGTTGTTGCGGATTTACTTGTTTATTATTTGGTGTAATTGTCATATATATTCATTCCAACTATCAATGTAAGCCATTAAATCCCTAATTTTTCTCGGACGACTAGCATCAAAAACAGGGTATTGCCAAAAACATAGCGACGCCACATGCGGCGCGGCTCCTTCAGCAATCGATAAAGCCATTCAAAACCAAACTTTTGCCAAACCATCGGAGCTCGCTTGTACGTTCCAGCAAAGAAATCAAAAACCGCACCGATAGTCCCCACATGGCAATGGATATTCAAGCGGTCCCAATTGGCATACGCCCATTTTTCTTGCTTGGGAGCAGTCATCCCAATCCAAAGCAAATCCGGATTAGCTTCGTTAATTGCCTGGACCATGTTTTGGTCGTCTTCGACCGTAAATTGTGGCTTGTACGGAGGAGAGTAAGTTACCACCTCCAAATTCGGATACACCTTGGCAGCCCTTTGACGGATGAGCGTCAGCACCTTTTCGCTGGAGCCAAGGAACATGACCTTGCCCCCTTTCTCGTTCAATTTGCGCATTTCGTACACAAAAAGGTCCCACCCAGCGATGCGTTCCTTGGGGCGGGATTTGCCCTTAAGAAACCGGCAAACACGGACAATGCTTATACCATCGGGAATCAACACATCGCCTTTAGTCAGAGCTTCTTCAAACAAGACGTCTCGACGGGCGTTGTTGTACGAGAACGCGTTAATCGTATTGATCAACAGCTTGCCCTCGGGGAGGTTATCCAGTTCTGCTCGACTACAGAGGAGATTTAAGTCTTTGATGCATATCATATAATGTACCCATATCCGCTACATTAAAGATAGTTTACTGTAATTATTTTGTAAACTTATTTTTGTTGTAATTTTAAGAAACTGCAACTTTTTTCAATATTTCCACAATACGTTTTTCAAAAGACTGTAGTGTAAATTCGGACTTGAACTTTTTATACCCATTTTCGCCATATTGGATTCGCAAATTTTTACCAAGCAAAAGCGTTTCTAGGGCTGTAGCCAAAGATTCCGCATTATTGCGTTCGCAAATTAAGCCATTTTGACCATTTACAACCATATCCGGGATCCCGCCCTCATTCGTCGAAACAATCGGGAGCTTGAATTCCATAGCTTCAATATTTACCAGCGGGAAAGCTTCGTTATGGTAAAATGTCGGGAAAGCAAAAACATCGGCGTTTTCAAAATAAGGTGTTTTTTCAGAGCCGTATTTGCGCCCCGCATAAAACGCATAACCCTCCAACCCACGATTTTTCACTTCTTCATCAAAACGCGCCGCATTCAGTTCATCGGTTTCGCCACCGACAAAATCGCAAGTAAAACGAACCGACCGATCCTTTAAAATTTTCAACGCATCGAGAAGAATAATCACCCCTTTCGAAACAATCAAATTCGACAGGAACAAAATCTTGGGGATTTCATTATGACGTTCAGCAACGGGTTCTTCCTGTAACGATTCTGGAATTCCATTGGAGCAGACAAACACATTCTCTTTCGCCACGTACTTCTTTACATCTTCGTAAAGAACATTCGCCAAAAGAATAACCTTAAGCCCTTTAAAGAACTTTTTATACAGGATATTGTCCAAAAACTTGCCCTGCCGACTCGCAACACCCTTGTTGTGGTAATGAACGACAATTCGGGCGTCCGGGGAATATTTCTTTAAGCAACGCTTGATATACTGAACGACAACAAAATCCTTATAGAACGCGCCACCCGCAGCGTTTGGGGTAATGTAAACCAAATCCGGCTGAAATTCTTTTATCGCCTTCTTAAAACGCTTCAGTTGGGACAACAGATTGAAAATCTTTTTGACACCGCCCTTGCCAATATCTTCAAGATTTTTTGCAAGCATCATATTTTCAAAACGGCAGTCAAAAGACTCATTCACGATTTTTGAATCGTGAATATACTTGCCGACCATCGCAGCCCCGTGAACCGGAGGCGGCATGTGCATAATGAAAAGGACTTTGGGTTTAGAATTTGGCATAGCCTTATCCACGATTTCCTTGCAGAACGCTTAACAACCTTGGAGCAAATTTCTTTAGAAATAGATAAATACAATAGCAGATTGCAAAATTAGTAGCCGCCTGCACGAACCAAATCATAATGTCAAGACCTATCACGGTCGTATCAATCAGTGACATATAAATATTTCTAATGCCGGTAAAATAAGGATGGCAAAAATAAATGAATGTACTAGCCAAAGATACTTTTTTCAAAATTTCACTCGGTTCATATTTCATCAAGGCACCCATAACACCAAGCATCAAAAGGAGAGGCAAAACAACAGAACTTAATTCAACATGATGAAAGAGTTCGAGAATTTTTAGGAATAAATAACAAAGAATACTCAATTGCCAGTTTATTTTTTTTGATAGAGTTTCAAGAGATATCCCAGATAAAGAAAGATAACTCCCTAAAAGCAAATAAACATTGAAAAAAGGATACTCAATCGACATGCTCAAACTACTCAAAAAAAGAATTAAAAACAAAGTTAAATGCCCCAAATATTTAACAACAATAAAATAAATTGGCGAAACAATTGCAAATACAATCAAATTGCGAATATACCACAAAGCCATACCTATAGGATGCCCGCTACCAGAATCCCAAAATAACGCTATAAAACCAAAAAGGTTTGTCGAAGAAAAATCTCTATGCTTTACAAAAACCTGATATGCAATAGAAACCAAGCTCCATATCACATACGGAATTACAAGCGATTTAACTCGTTTTGACAGCTTAATCGTATACGTTTTTTTTACAAAACTAGCAACATTTAAAGAAAAAAGATTGTCTCCTTTTTTATAGAAAAATAAATATCCCGATAGGATAAAAAGAATTTGTAAAAAAGGGATTGTTACCGTATAATGGACGGTTTTCATTGTATCTGACAAAAAATCAGGAACAAGATGAATTACTGCTGAATGGTGCAATAAAAGAAACAGGATACAAATAAATCTTAAAACATTTATACCATTAGATTCTTGTTTTGATATAATCATAAACCCTCTTTTTTTACAAGCTTATAAAAATTACTAGAATAACAACTCAAAGCTTCCTTGTACCGAGCAAGCATATATGAATCCTGCTTTCTCGTAAATTCATCAACTTTCAATAAAGCAAAGTCTTTGAAATACGGAATCCAATCGTCAACACCAGCTGATTCAAAATAAGAATCAATCAATGTTCTATTTTTCTGCATTACATTTTCAAAAGATTCTTCTCGACGAATCAAAAACGATGTCTGGAAAATGTACGTGAATAGATCATGCCCTAAAGACCTTTCCCCCGCCATTTCCCAATCAATTATTTTAAGACGACCTTCGCTCTCAAGCATATTCCATGGACAAAAATCACCATGCGAAAAACACATTTTCAAGCCATTCGCATTTAGGCTATCGTCATAATGATAAGCTCGAAGGGTTTCAAGAATCTTGAGAATTTCGTCATTAGAGATTTGCCCGTGAATATGGCACCCCTCGACACATTCCGTTTTCAAAAAAACGTAATCATCTGTGATTTTATGATCGAACAGCGTAGGCACTAATCCCGAACCAGCCAATTTCTGATACACAAAAATTTCGTTAGAACTAAGCTTTTTAGCATTCTCTTTTCTGGAGAGTTTAGCAAAGAAATGCAACCCCTCCCCATCATAACCCAAAATACTTTTCTTTTGGTCCGGGCTGGGCGTACCAAAGTTTATGCCGAAAACAGAATCAGTCCCCAAAAGCGACTGCAACAATTCAAAGTCTTGCACCGAAGACAATTCAACCCTATTAAGATAGCGCACCAACGAACAATGCAGAAAAAGCCACCAATACAGTTTGGCAACAACGCTACCATAATTTCCATACAACGAATAGATAAACCGATTTTTCTTTGTCAGTTTCGGAAAAAAGTAACTAGTCGTTCTCGTTTTGAATCTATAAAGGGTCATCATTTATTAAATAATAGTTTTTCAATGAACGAATAACTTTCTTGAACCGTATTTTTCCACAATAAAGACTCGGCACGTTGATAAGCAAGCTCTTGTACAGAGGAATAGAAATCGGCATCTTCAAAAAGCCGATCCATACGCATCACAACGCCTTCAACTATATCATTAATAGAATTGTCTTGCGTCGACACAACCAGTTCTTTCAACGAAGCTCCTAAAATACTTGCAGGTCCCCCACAATCCAAGCACACTACCGGTAGACCACAAGACAACGCTTCCAATACAACATTACCACTGCTATCATGCAAACTGGGAAACACCATAGCACAAGCTGTTGAGTAATACTTCTTCAACTCCTCTTGTTTAATCCAAGGAATAATCTCTATATTAAGATTATTTTTTTTAGCATACAACTCTATATAATTTTGCATTTCGCCTTTGCCAATCATCAGCAATCGGGCGTTCGGATGAACCTTTGAATATTTTTCAAAAGATTTCAGAACAAGTTTCACGCCCTTCCAATACGTAAAGCGTCCAACAAACAAAAAAACATCTTTATTTCGGCAAACATCAGACCTATATATGCTATCAACGCCAATTTCAAGATTGACAAACGTTTTAGGATCCCATTTACTTAAAACATCCTTTGTTTCTTTTGATTTTGTCAAAATTAAGGAAGCTTTATTAAAGGACTCATGCACAAACGGATTCATCATGGAAATCTTATTGGCAAAAGACCTAACAATCTCTTTTATCCGCTCTTTCTGAGAATATAAAGGTAAAACCTGAGAAGGTGTAAATTCACCTCCACCAACAGGACCTATCACATACGGAACATCCAGTTTATATAAGGCACTAGGATTTCTAAATACGCCAAAAGTCAAATGATGAGCCATGTCAAAATTAATCTTCTTATGCAATGACAAAGCGTATTTAACAGCTCCCCAAAGCCACCATGCGTAATACAAATTCACAGGCAAGCCATGATGTTTAGCCCATATAAACGTGGACGGCAAATCATAGTAACAAAAATGCAAATTACTGGGTTTATCAGCAGACGCCCAGTATTGATCAATACAATCCTTGTTATTGTTTCTTGTTAAAACATAAATGTCCTTATTGGGATCTTTAGACATGTTAAGAGCCCATTTCCAGCCAACACCAGGTTCAGACCCACGATTGGGTTCACATGCGTATGCCAGGAGAAGTATTTTCACTTTTTATACCTCTTTATAGCACGCTTATTCAGCGATTCACAAATAAACTTACATGTCTCTACAGAAATTTCTGCAACATTTCTATTCGTATTCAACACAATACAATTATTCTTTGTTTTCGCCAAAGCCAAATAAGCCTGTCTTTGACGATCCGTTTCCTCTGGAGGGACCTCTGATTTACGTGCTTGAATAACCTCTGTAGGACAATCTAAAATAATCCAAAGTTCAGGTTCTGGAATAAACAGTCCAAAAAATTTAACAACCCAATTAGGTGTTCCGTTTCTATAACGCAAAGGATCTACAAGAATATCATCGTAGTAACGGTCAAAAATAGTAAATGTACTACGAATCTTCGCAGGTAAGACATATTTAAAATGACCGCCAACATAAATGCGTACAAAATACATCAATTTAAGAACTGACAAAACAAAATTCCTTTTTGTTTTGCCCTGGGGATTAGTTTCTGCTTTTGATTCCCCCTTTTGTGGTACAGGGAATAAATGAAACTGTTGAATCCTCCTAAAAGCCGGTTCAATATCTTTTTTTAACTGATTAATAACTGTAGTCTTTCCGCATCCATCTGGTCCCATAACAGCAATAACATACCCCGTAGGATGTAGAACCCTTTTCACTTTCAGGGCTATGTTTTTTAACCTATCTACAAGACCCATTTTCTTTGAAGAATGAATGCCATTTTGAAGTTGCTTAAGACAACTATTTAAGTATTCATATTTGTTATTTTCAAAAGAGTCTTTTATAATGGATAGATTTTCTTCACTCCAAATAAGTCTAGCTTCATCCAAAGATTTTTCAGGACTAGACAAGAACGAATTTCTTATATGTTCAAATTGTTCTTCAGATATTTTTTGTTTATCAATTTTCTTCAGCAAGTAGTAGATAAATTCCTTCTCTGGGGAAAGAACATAAAATCCTCCCTGAGGAGCCTCTCTAATAGAGGATAGCATTTCATTCGCAGAAAGGAGTTTTCGTCCCTTTCTATAATAATCCGTGCAAACATCCGGCTGTATACAAATTCTATCAGTTCCATTAAAAGCGAAAACGATATAATAAAAAGCAACAATTTCATGCTGGAACATCTGAACAACTTTAGCTCCGGTCTTTTCAATGTCCCAAATCGCCTTATGAAACTTTCCGAGGTCTTCCTTATGAATCATTATATCAACATCGCTGCCAATATTCTCCGGATAGCCTTCTGTTCTCCCCACAATGGCATACGATATTGAATTTGCATTAAGCAACGATATTACATTAAAAAAAAGATCTTTCATAGAGAAAAATTCCTATTTCTATCAACGACGATGTTTATTTATTCAGCAAACGTCTAATTTTTTTCTTTATACCAATCCAACGAATCCGTTTGAAATCTTTATTTGCTAACGAACGATGCAATTTGTTCAATACGGCATTATCATCAAAAACTAAAGGTAGTTTTAATTGTTCGATTTTCAAATAAGCATAAGGATCTACATCATCAATATTATAATGGGTTCCGCCACTTGTACCCACATTAACAGCTAGATTAGCCCCAGGCTGAATACACAACCCATTATTCACTATTATGCTAAAAAGGAAACGAGTCGCCCAAGACGTACTCTTTTCAATATTACGAAAAGTTCGATTCCAATAATAGAATCGCATACACCCTTCAAAAAAGCCAAACATCTTAACAAGGCGCAGCAAAGACATTTCATGCCACCGGCTCATTTTCATATCCATTTTTTTCCAGGCACTAGCCCAAGAAGCCCATCCCCAGCAAATAAATTCATTAGTATACACATACGAATTAGATAGCCCTGATTGAGCATTATGATTTTGAGCAGAGATTGCCATGATTTTTTCAACATCCTTATATCTCGGCAACAACTCTTCACATAACCTAAAGAAATCCAACCCAACAACAACATCGTCCTCTATAATTACACCATATTCTTCACTTTCGAAAAACCATGAAATCGCCCCATAAACAGCTTTGGCACATCCCAAATTTTCATCTCGGAATAGAGTCTTCACTTCACAGTGCCAGGTAACCATTTCTAGCATTTTTTTTCGAGTTGCTTCAACAGCATCAGTTTCGCCAGCTTTATTTATGCGAGGACCATCGCATTCTAGATAAAGGCGATCTGGTTTATATTCCTGAAGAACCTTCATTGATTGTTCAATGTGGTCAGGACGATTAAATGCAAGAATCAAGACAGGAAGTTTCATATTCATTTTTCTATTTTATTTTCCATAGTTTAGGAAAAAAACAACGAAGATATACTGTAAAAAAATGAAATAAAGCCTTTCTTAGACTAAGTTGCTTTTCAAGATGGAAAGTTTCTTTTGGCGGCATTCCATTTGGCATATTCAAATATTTCCATCGTTTCTTAAACGGGATTTCGGGATCACACCATTTATCTATTCTAGGATGGACATCACATGCTCCAAGAACGACTCCACATTGAATCATTTTGATTCCATTTTTTTGAGCCCTAATTCCGTAGTCAAAATCCCCCTTTGAATGACTATAATAGTAATCCAAATTTCCTAGCTTTTCAAATACATACCTAGGCACTAGAACTATATTACCATTAAAATGCTTTATTTCGGCATCATTTCCATCCGGCAACACAATACCATTTTTATTTCGGCCACCATAAGTTATTTTCGAATGAGTCGCGGTATCAAGGCATGCTCCGACTACAATAACCTGATCCTCGTACTTTTGTGAAGTTGCAAGCGAATTTTCTATGGCACAATCATAAAGGAACGTGTCATCATTGAGCCAAAGATAAAAGTCATATTTCTTAGTCTTAGCAGCAGCATCCCAAGCAGTCCACATACCTCTATTCCAGAAGAGGTTTCCATTTCCTTCAATTATGTTTACCTGCGGAAACTGTGCTCTAACCGCCTCCGGGGTTCCATCCGTACACCCATCATTTGTCAGGTAAACTTCTAAAGAATAACCTTGGGGAATAAATTGTTTAAAAAGATTATCCAAACAACGCAAAGTTGTTTCTTTGCGATTAAAAACAGTAAGGAGTGCAGCGATCGTTTTCATATGCTTCTTATAAACCTTGCCGGGTTTCCAGCCCAAATTTCATTATCCGGTATGCTCTTGGTTACTACACTTCCTGCACCAACAATGGAATTATTTCCAATAGTAACGCCTTTAAGGATTATCGAGCGAGCCCCAATGAAAGCATTATCCTTAACAACTACCGGCTTTTTAACTCTATTTTTCATATCATCTTTTGATTTTCTTATCATTGGATCAAGAGAATGGAAATCTGTTGTATATATACATACCCCCCCCCGAT
>Ga0265301_10006021_pt1 | contig 11734 bp, 12 predicted proteins | sample AusTroGonzalo_MG_2_FD_193488 | JGI IMG/M metagenome (GOLD analysis project Ga0265301, IMG submission 193488) | Bovine rumen microbial communities from tropical cattle in Woodstock, Queensland, Australia - Gonzalo_04 | ecosystem: Host-associated > Mammals > Digestive system > Stomach > Rumen ...
TGCCACTGTAGATTTGAAATTTGATCGTGCCCTTTACTGGGTAGAGACAGGCGCACAGCCCACAGACACCGTGCGTAACATCCTTTCCGATGAAGGCGTTTATCTCATGAAGCACCTCCGTGGTGGCGTGAAGAAGGGCGCTTTCGATGAAGCTACCGCACAAGTCAAGTTCAACGCTTGGAAGGCCGACAAGCAGAAGGGCCTGAAAGCCGTTGCTGACAAGGTCGCTGCTGACAAGAAGGCCGCTGCCGCTGCCGCTCTTGAAGCAGAGAAGAAGGCCAACGAAGAGATCGCTAAGAAAGTAGCCGACAAGAAGGCTGCTGAGGCTGCTGCTAAGGCAGAGGCCGAGGCTGCTGCCAAGGCTGAGGCTGCTGCAGAGGAACAACCCGCAACCGAGGAGGCTCCCGCAGAAGCTTAAACCCAACTCTCCATATTACAATTCTTTCAAACAAGCATAAAAGAGGCGTGGCTGTGAAGCCGCGCCTTCTTCTTTTGTGTTATTTCTTTGAACGACCAGTATAGATGAGGTAGGCGATGAGGCCAAGGAAGAGGACGATCATGGCGATGCCCAGTTCGTGGCTGTACTCTTCGACCTTGTCCAGGAGCTCGTCTTCGGGGATGTAGCTTTGTAGCCTATAGCCGATCACGGCAAGGATGATGTTCCAGACGCCGGCACCGATGGTGGTGTAGAGCAGGAAACGGCTGTAGCGCATCCGGGCTAAGCCGGCGGGGAGGCTGATGAGGTGGCGGATGCCGGGAACGAGGCGACCGATTAAGGTGCCGACAGCGCCGTGCTCGTTGAAATAATCCTCCGTCTTCTGAATCTTCTTCTCGTTGAGCAGGCACAGGTGTCCGAGACGGCTGTTAGCAAAAGCATAGATGACAGGACGCCCAAGATAGCGGGCTACCACGTAGTTGATGCTGGCTCCGATATTGGCACCGAGGGTGGCGAATAATATAATCAGGAAGAAGTTGAGTTCGCCGTCATCAGCGGCTTTGTATGCGGCAGGGGCGACGACAAGTTCGCTGGGGACAGGCACAACAGTGCTCTCCAGCGTCATCAGCAATGTGATGGTCCAGTAGTTGAGGTGGTCGCCAAACCAGGCTAAGAGGGAAGACATGTTTTAATTGAAATATTGAAATTTGAACTTTTTGAACCCTTTAAACTCTTAAACTCTTTAAACTCTTTAACTCTTGAACCCTTTAAACTCTTAAACTCTTTAAACTCTTTAAACTCTTAAACTCTTGAACCCTTTAAACTCTTGAACTCTTAAACTCTTGAACCCTTTAACCTCCAATTACACGAACTTCTTGCGGAATTCGTTGCGCGAGGCAAAGCGACGGGCAATGCGTGCGTTGGTGTTCCATAGGAGAAGGGCGAGTTCGTAGATGAGGAAGGTAGGGGTGTAGCTCTGACAATCCAAGGCACGGGCGGTCTTGTGGAAGGCCTGAACCTTGACGAAGAGGTAGGAGATGAGTAATAGTGCAAGCACGGAGGCTAAGATAATCGTCACGCCATGAGGTTCAACGCTCAGCATGACGATACTCGCCACGAAGGGTACTGCCACGAGCAGCAACATCAGCCAGGGCCATAGTATCCGGCTTCCTTGCATGAAGCGGTAGAGGTGAGCGTGGCGCTGGTGGCGTCGCGTTTCAGCATAGAAGACAAGCTGCTGTTGCCAGCGCCGCTGCTCGCCGATGGGGTCTTGGATGACGAAAGCCGAGGGTGAGAGCAGGAGGGCAGTGTTGGCAGGTGTCGAATTGTGGTTGACCAGCAGCTCTTCGGCGCCTGCCGTCAGGTCGAGCGCCGTAAAGCCACCGTGTTCCAGGAAGAAACTCTTGCGATAGGCGATGTTGCAGGCGTCAGCACGCACGGCAGCGTGGCCTCCGAGGATGTGGTTGATATTGGCGATGGAGTTCCACAGACGGTAGAAACCGGCTTTGCGGTCAAGCAGCGTGGAGCGCTGTTCGTCGTAGCGGGTGAAGCCGAGGAGCATATCAGGTTCCTTGAGGCTGGGACTTTGGATGCTGAGAGTGGGCTGCACGATGGTCTCTGCGATGCGGCGCAGCCACAGAGGTGAGGCCGGTCGGCAGTCGGGACGTGTGATGACAACCCACTCGTTGGCGGCAGAGCGAATGCCCAGTGTCAGTGCCAGGCGCTGCAGGCTGATGTCACGTGCCGAAGCCGGTACAAAGGTGTGGCGCAGGTGGGCATATTGCAACTCCAGACGCTCAAGGATGTCCTTGGTCTCGTCGGTAGAGCGCATATCCACGACAATCACCTCGAAGCGTTCGAAGTCCTGGTTGAGGATTTCCGGCAGGTAACGTCGCAAGGCCGGGGCTTGGTTGTGTGCGGCGATGACGACGGAGAGAGGTGGCAGCTCAACGTCTGCGGCCGTCTGCTTCTTTTCAATCCGAAGGAACTGGCGTCCGATACGACCATACTGATACGCTATAAGCATGGCTATCAACCATGTAACTAGTGCGACGAGCAGTACAACTTTAACGAACAGCAACTCCATTTTTTTGTTTAACGTTTAGCATTTAAGGGGTAAGACTTCATTGAATACATACCCCTTTCGGCAGCGGACGGCAGTTGTAGCCCGATGCCATGATCTCGCCGTAGGCACCGGCAGAGCGGAGGGCGATGATGTCGCCGCGGCGCGCCGCAGGCATTGCGTAGTCGGTCACGAAGACATCTGAAGATTCACAGATGGGGCCTACGACATCGTACAGTGTTGTCTCCACATCGCCACGGTCTGCAGCGCTGAGGTTTTCCACCTTATGGTAGGCACCGTAGAGGGCGGGGCGGATAAGGTCGGTCATTCCGGCATCCACGATGGCGAACTTCTTCACCTTGGCGTGCTTCACATAGAGCACGCGGGTGATGAGGCTGCCCATCTGTGCCACTACGGCACGGCCCAGCTCAAAGTGCAGCTGTTGTCCTTCGCGAAGCTTCAGGCCCTGGGCATAGGTCTGGAAATAAGCCTTGAAGTCGGGGATGGGATGTGCGTCAGGCGCTTCGTAGTCGATGCCCAAGCCGCCGCCTACGTTGATATTCCCGGCATACAGCCCGGCAGCCTCCAGCTCGTCCTGCAGCTCGTTGATGCGTGTGCAGAGGGCTGCAAAGTCATCCATCACCAGCAGCTGCGAGCCGATATGGAAATGCAGGCCCGTGAAGTCGATGCGGGGCATCGCCTGTGCCTGACGGATGACGGAGACCATATCCTCCTTGGCGATGCCGAATTTGTTCTCGGCTTTGCCCGTGGTGATATGGGCGTGGGTGTGTGCGCCCACATCGGGGTTGATGCGGAAGCTCACGCGCGCACGTGTATTTAATAAGGTGGCGATTTCGTGGATGACTTCCAACTCCTCCAGACTCTCCACATTGAACATGGCGATGCCTGCCTTTAGGGCCAGGCGTATCTCCCAGTCGGCCTTTCCCACGCCGGCATAGGCAATCTCCGAAGCGGGGAAGCCGGCATCGAGGGCTGCCTGTATCTCGCCGCCGCTCACGCAGTCGGCACCGAAACCTGCAGCGGCAATCTGTCGCAGGATGTCGGGGTGGGTGTTTGCCTTGACGGCATAGTGCACGTGCCAGTTGTCATGCCCGCGCGTCTCGGCTTGGATGGCCTCAAGGGTGCGTGCCAGCAACGCTGTATCATATGCATAATAGGGCGTTTGCACGCGGGGGAGTTGTTTGATGGAAAGCATAATGTTGTGTCGTGTGAGTGTATGTGTTAAGAGGGACGGCGGACGTGGTCGTTGTAGGCGAAGAGCGTCTGCTGCAGGGCCTGCAGTGTACGTTTCTTGTCGGCCTCAGCCACCACGAAGGATATATTGTGCTCAGAGCCGCCGTAGCTAATCATTCGCACAGGAATCTGGCGCATGGCATCCATGGCCTGCGTCTCGAAGCCCACGTTCTGGCTGGTCAGGTCGCCTACGACGCAGATGATACACATATTTTCATCTACGGTGACGGTGCCGTATTTCTTCAGCTCGTCGATGATGGAAGCCATGTGTGAGCGGTTATCGATGGTCACGCTGACGCCCACCTCGGAGGTGGCAATCATATCGATACTCGTCTTGTAGGTCTCGAAGATCTCGAAGACCTTACGCAGGAAACCGTGTGCCAGCAGCATTCGTGAGCTCTGGATGCCGATGCAGACAATGTTGTCCTTGGCGGCTACGGCCTTGATGGTGCCGCGATGCATCTGGTTGTTGATGATGGTGCCGGGAGCCTGTGGGTCCATGGTGTTGAGCAGTCGCACGGGCACACTGGCGAACTTGGCGGGTTGGATGCAGGTGGGGTGCAGGATCTTGGCGCCGAAGTAAGCCAACTCGGCAGCCTCCTCGAAGTAAAGCTGACGCACGGGTTCCGTACCCTCTACGACACGCGGGTCGTTATTGTGCATTCCGTCGATGTCCGTCCATATCTGGATTTCCTCGGCACCGATGGCTGCGCCGATGAGACACGCCGTATAGTCCGAGCCGCCGCGCTGCAGGTTGTCAATCTCGCCGTAGGCATTGCGGCAGATGAAGCCCTGTGTGATATAAATTTGGTAGCCGGGATTCGCCTCCAGCTGTGACTGAGTGCGTTCGCGGATGTAGGCCAGGTCGGGCTCGGCGTTCTTGTCCGTGCGAATCATGTCGAGGGCCGAGAGCAGGATGGCGTTGATGCCCTGTTCCTGCAGGTAGTTGGTGACCATGTTGGTGGAGATGATCTCGCCCTGTGCCAGGATCACCTTCTCCTCAAACGAGGTGAAGAGCGTCTTGGTCATCGAGCGCAGATAGGCGAACTCCTCCTTCAGGAACTGCGCCGTCTTCTCGCGCATCGCGTCGGTGCTGTACAACTCCTCGATGTGGTGCAGATACGTTCGCTCCAACTTGTTGATGACGTTGTACGCCCCCTCGGGGTTCTTCTTATAGAGATAATCGGCGATTTCCACCAGCGTGTTCGTGGTTCCACTCATAGCGGAGAGCACGACCACTTTGGGCTGCTCGTCTTCAATGATGAGTTTACATACATCTTTCATGCGCTGGGCACTGCCTACGCTGGTGCCCCCGAATTTCAAAACTTTCATGGTGCTATATGTGTGCTTATGATTCTACTTCTTCTTGTGTGGTGGCCACGGTTGCCATTGGGATGTCCGTTTCTGCGGGAGAGCTGACGACATCAGGGGTGGGAGCCGCTTCTACTGGGTTGGCATCCGCTTCTTTCGGGCTGGCATCCGCTTCCTTCGGGCTGGCATCCGTTTCCTTCGGACTGGCATCCGTTTCCTTCGGACTGGCATCTTCTGAAGGGGTGATAGGCTCTTGAAGGGTTAGCTGATGATCCTTGCAGTCATATACCGTGCCGGGGAACTGGCTGATGAGAGCGTTGTTGTGCGTGGCCATGATAACGGCTGTGCCCTGCTTGGACAGCTCGTAGAGGATACGTGCCGTGCGGATGCCGGACTCTTCGTCCTGGTTGCCGGTGGCCTCGTCGGCCAGGATCAGCTTGGGCGAGTTCAGGATGGCGCGTGCGATGCAGACGCGCTGCTGCTCGCCACCCGACAGCTCGTAGGGCATTGCCTCTATCTTGTCCGACAAGCCCACGGTCTTCAGCACCTCGGCGATGCGTCCGGCACGCTCTGTACGGTTCTTCCACCCTGTGCAGCGTAGCACAAAGTCTAAGTTCTGCCGCACATTGCGGTCCGTGAGGAGTCGGAAGTCCTGGAATACGATACCCAGCTGTTTGCGCAGGGCGGGGATGTGACGCCGCTTGATGCGACGCATATCCTGACCCAGCACCAAGGCGCTGCCGTTGGTGATGTCCAGCTCGCCGTAGATGGTCTTTAGCAGCGATGACTTGCCGCTGCCCACGACGCCTGTCAGATAGACGAACTCGCCTTCGTGAACCGTCATGTTCACGTTGTAGAGGACCATGTCCTCGTCGTGCTGGATATCTACTTCTTTATATTGAATAATCATTGGCTCAGCAAATCTTTCAATTGTCAATTGTCAATATCTCAAATCTCAATGTTTCTTCCATCCCGGTTGATGCCTTTCCTGCAGCTCGCGTGCCATATCCTCGATGCGCATACCTTTGGACGTCAGCAGCACGATGAGGTGATAGAGCATATCCGAGCCCTCATAGATCATTCGCTCGTTGGTGCCGTTGCAGGCTTCGATGACCAGTTCCAGTGCCTCTTCGCCCACCTTCTGTGCCATACGGTTCAGACCGTCCTTGAACAGGCTGGTGGTGTAGCTGCCCTCTGGCATCTCCTCGTGGCGCTTCTCGATGAAGTCCTGCAGGTCGGAGAGGAACAAAAGGGGATTATCTATTGATGATTGTTGATTGATGATTGATGATTGTTGATTGTCAATTGATGATTGATGATTGTTGATTGATGATTGCGATTTGTATTCATCATTCATCATTCTTAATTCATCAATAGAGTTTACTTCTCCCCAGCACGTGTCCGTGCCTGTGTGGCAGGTGGGGCCGTCGGGGTGTGCTTTCACAAGCAGCGTGTCGTTGTCGCAATCCACCTTGATATCCACCAGATGCAGAAAGTTACCGCTCGTCTCGCCCTTTGTCCACAGGCACTTGCGGCTGCGGCTCCAGAACGTCACCTTCTTGGTGTCGAGTGTCTTCTGCAGTGCTTCCTCGTTCATATAGCCGAGCATGAGCACCGTCTTCGTGTCGGCATCCTGGATGATGGCAGGCACGAGGCCGCCCATCTTGGCAAAGTCAATAGACCCACCCCCGACCCCTCCCATTAGGGAGGGAAGTGGCTGGCGCGTAGTTGACGATTTATCAGAATAATCAGTATTCATTATATGATGTTTTTATTATTAATCTTCATGTTTCTATTACCCCTATGACTTCTCTTTGTCTCCCCTCCCTGATGGGAGGGGTTGGGGGTGGGTCTATATTCTCACCGTTATCCCTTCTTCCCTTAGGTATTTCTTAAGTTCGGGTATCTTGATTTCTCCGAAGTGGAAGACCGAAGCGGCGAGGGCCGCATCCGAATGTCCTTCGAGGAAGGTGTCACGGAAGTGCTCTTTTGCCCCTGCACCGCCCGAGGCGATGATGGGGATGGAAAGCGAGTCGGAGAGGCGGCGCAGCGCGTCGTTGGCGAAGCCGGTCTTCACGCCGTCGTGGTTCATGCTGGTGAACAGTATCTCACCCGCGCCACGCTCCTGTGCCTCGTGGGCCCACTCAAAGAGTCCGCGCTCCGTAGGGATACGACCGCCGTTGAGGTAGCATATCCATTCGCCATCGTCCAGCCGCGCATCAATAGCCACTACGCACACCTGTGAGCCGAAGTGGTTCGTGATCTCGTCGATCAGTTCCGGACGACGCAGGGCAGCGCTGTTGACGCTCACCTTGTCAGCACCTGCATTCAGCAGACGCTCCACGTCCTTCAGCTCGCCGATGCCGCCGCCCACTGTGAACGGGATATTCACCGTCGCCGCCACGCGGCTCACCATCTCCGTGAACGTCTTGCGACCTTCGTGGGAAGCGGTGATGTCCAGATACACGAGCTCGTCGGCACCCTGCTCGCTATAAGCCTGACCCAGTTCCACAGGGTCGCCTGCGTGACGCAGGTTCACGAAATTGGTGCCTTTGACCGTCTGGCCGTCCTTGACATCCAAGCAGGGTATGATGCGTTTGGCTAACACGAGGGGGGTAAGAGTTTAAGAGTTTAAGAGTTTAAGGGGTTTAAGGGGTTCAAAGAGTTTAAGAGGTTTAAGAGTTTAAGAGTTCAAGAATTTTTCACTTTTAATTTTTCACTTTTCACTTTTCACTCTTCACTCTGTGGGAACTCTTTGATGAGTTCACTCAGGTTAATCCGTCCTTCGTAGATGGCTTTGCCGAAGACTACGGCGGGGATGCCGGCAGCGGCCAGGGCGCGGATGTCCTCGATGCAGCTGACGCCACCCGAGGCGATGAGCTGACAGCTGGGGTAGGCATCCATGATGGAGCTATAGAGCTCTATGGCGGGACCTGCCAGCGTGCCGTCCTTGCTGATTTCCGTGCACAGCACATGGCGCACACCAGCGTCCATGTATTTCTTAAGGAAGGGTAGGAGGTCCTCACTGGAATCCTCCTTCCAACCGTTGATGCTGATTTTTCCGTTGCGGACATCGGCACCGAGGATGAGGCGTTCGGCGCCGTATCTCTCCAGCCAGCCCATGAACAGGTCAGGCTGTGTGACGGCGATAGACCCCACCGTCACCATTGCGGCACCGGCTGCGAAAGCCGCCTCAATATCGGCATCCGTCTTGATGCCACCGCCGAAGTCCACGGTGAGCTGCGTTCGCGTGGTGATGTCATTCAGCACAGCGCTGTTCACGATATGCTTGGACTTGGCGCCGTCCAGATCCACCACGTGCAGCCGCTGGAAGCCCAGCGCCTCAAACTCCGCCGCCGCCTCTGCGGGCGAATCGCGGTACACCGTCTTCTGGGCGTAGTCGCCCTTGGTCAGGCGTACACACTGACCTCCGATGATGTCTATGGCAGGAATGAGGAGCATTCTGTTGGTTTAAGAGTTCAAAGAGTTCAAAGAGTTCAAAGGGTTCAAGGGGTTTAAGAGTTTAAGAGGGGTTCCTATCTCCCCTCCCTCACGGGGGAGGGGTCGGGGGAGAGGCCCTCCAGAAAGTTTCTCAAGATTTTCTCACCCACCGCTCCGCTCTTCTCGGGATGGAACTGGCAGGTGTAGAAATTGTCCTTGTGCAGGGCGGCAGAGTAGGGTAGGATGTAGTCGGCAGTGGCGATCGTCTCGGCACACAGGGGTACATAGTAGCTGTGTACGAAATACACATAGTCCCCATCCTTCAGCCCGCGGAACAGCGGATTGCTGTTCTCTACCTTCCCCTCATTTTTCATTTTTAATTTTTCATTTTTAATTTGTATCCCGTTCCAACCCATGCACGGCACCTTGTCCTCGTGTCGCTCAGGTCGGAATCGTTTCACCTCGGCATCGAAGATACCGATGCAATCCACGTCGCCCTCCTCGGAGTGGCGGCACATCAGCTGTTGCCCGATGCAGATGCCCAGGACAGGTTGCTTCAGGTCGCGGATGACCCGATCGAGGCCATGTGCGCGCAGGTAACCCATCGCCTGACTGGCCTCGCCCTGCCCTGGAAACAGCACCCTGTCAGCAGCGCACAGCACCTCGGCATCGTCCGTCAGTACAGGTTCCACACCCAGGCGTCGCAGCGCGTGCACCACGGAGTAGATATTCCCTGCATTATATTTTACGATAGCTACCTTCATAATCGGGCGCAAAGGTACTAAAAATCCTGCATTTCCCCTTCTTTTTCCAAAAACATTTTATGTTTTTACCCCTTTTTTCCAGATGCCAATGTAACATTTCCTGTTTTTGCATCCATATTAGAAAAAGGAAGTATATCTTTGCAGCAAAATATCACAATAATCATGATACAGGTTGGGATGATCATCTATCTTGTCGCCATCAACGTGGTCACAATCATCATATATGCGATGGATAAGGTCAAGGCGAAGCGAGGAGGCTGGCGAGTGCCGGAGTCTACGCTTCTGCTATTGGCAGTCGTAGGTGGTAGCATTGGGGCGGTGCTGGCGATGGAGTGGTTCCATCACAAGACCTTGCATGCTAAATTCCGATATGGCATCCCTGCCATCATCATGATACAGGTTGCCATCATTGGATATATCGTCTTTAGCATAGGAGAATGAGGAAGGATGAGACCAACAGATGATAGCACACAGGTGAATCGCCTGGTCGTGGGACTCGGCGAAATCCTATGGGATATGCTGCCTGACGGGAAACAGTTGGGGGGCGCGCCAGTCAACTTCGCCTATCATGCAGGTCAGCTTCTCGGAATGGACAAAGTGCTGGCCGTCAGCGCTGTCGGAGAAGATGCTCTCGCCAAAGAGACCGTCGAGGCGCTTAGGGCGCATGGGCTGAGGACGTTGCTGCCACAAGTACCTTTTCCTACAGGGACGGTAGAGGTGACACTGTCCGGCGACGGCATCCCGTCCTATGAGATTAAGGAGGCGGTGGCGTGGGACAATATCCCTTTCAACGAGGAGATAAAGCAGGCGGCAGCGCGCTGCAGGGCCGTGTGCTTTGGCACTTTGGCGCAGCGCAGCCACGTTAGCCGCGCCACTATACAGGCGTTCCTTGATGCAACACCAGCAGACTGCCTGAAAATCTTCGACATCAACCTGCGCCAACAATTCTACTCGAAGTCGATTATTGAAGAAAGCCTGCAACACTGCAATATCCTGAAAATTAACGACGAAGAGCTGGAGATCGTCAGGCGGATGTGTTGTCCCACGATGGTCGAGGGGAGTGCTGAGCAAGTCTGTCGCCACCTGCTTGATGCCTACCAGCTCGATCTGCTCATCCTGACCTGTGGCACTGCAGGCAGCTATGTCTTCACCTCCGATACCCTATCATTCTTGGAAACGCCCAAAGTGGAGGTCGCTGACACCGTCGGCGCCGGCGACTCCTTCACCGCCGCTTTCGTTGCCTCCATCCTTCAAGGAAAATCCATTTCCGAAAGCCATCAAATCGCTGTACAAGTCAGCGCATATGTCTGCACACAGCATGGCGCAATGCCCGATGCCCTATAGGGTGATCCGTTTTCTCCATACCCTGTAGCCGTTCGTTCCATAGGGTGTATATCAAAGAGTTCTCTTCATAATCAAGCTTCCATTTTCGGGTATTCGTCCTTTCCTGCCTCATCCTTGGCAGACAAGTCCTGTGCCTTTGAGACACCACCAGACTTTATTAGGTGGATTCGTTTGAAAGGCCAATGGAAACCGATCAGTTTGAGCATATCATAGAGGTAGATGCCGAGGGCGAGAATGACGAGAGTGTTCTGAAGGAGCTCAATCTGGATGATGTCAAGGCCCAGAAAAACCATGAACATGAATACATAATCATAGCCGATTTTTCTCAGTCGCCCCGGGTGTTTCACGAAAACGAAAAATTCCACCTCGCACCAGTCCAGTGAGCGGAACATCAGGAACATCCCAAGAATGAGCAGGAACCCTCCCACATCATCCCATCGAGGTTGTTCAATTAGCGTATAGCCAAAAGCATAATTCGCAATACACATTACCATCCATACAGCGATGGCGACCCACCCAATCCAAAACAGTATTGGGTACTTGCATTTCATTGTTTCAATTCTTTTCATTTTCTACTCCTTATTTAATTTTTAATAATTTGTTGGTTATATATGTTCAACGATTGGCTGTGATACCGGAACATCATATTTAGAATCCGAGAAACGAGTACGATATAACAGCCGTTTCTTCAGCAGCCTGTACATCTTCTTGCCAATCAGTCCTTTCTGTTTGAGTATCTCTATCCCCATCACACCGCGCAGGCTGATGCCGCGTTCATCCGTGAAGATCTTCATGAATTCGAAATCATTGAAAGCAATGACGGTGTCGGACATACTGCTGATGACGTGATGCGATTTGGAATCCAAGTCCGCCAATGCAATCCTTACGTCATCCATCCTCTCCACGTTCCAGACCAGCTCCGTCTTCACAATGGGAATTCCAGTCCGAAGCGCGATGTGCTTCAGTTGCACCGAGGTATCTTTCTCTGTGTAGGTTTCGAAATCATCAAAGAAAGCAATCCGAATTTCTCGATCACTAATGCATTCGACCATATCCCGCTCCCAATTCTCACCACAATAACCATCCTCCAATACGAACAATGGCGCCTCACTCAGCATGGCT
>Ga0265301_10006022_pt1 | contig 11732 bp, 10 predicted proteins | sample AusTroGonzalo_MG_2_FD_193488 | JGI IMG/M metagenome (GOLD analysis project Ga0265301, IMG submission 193488) | Bovine rumen microbial communities from tropical cattle in Woodstock, Queensland, Australia - Gonzalo_04 | ecosystem: Host-associated > Mammals > Digestive system > Stomach > Rumen ...
GGTTTTTTCCGACACCGACCAGCTTTACGGGAGCTCCGGTAACGGCGTAGATCGAAAGCGCCGCACCGCCTCTGGCGTCACCGTCCATCTTCGTCAGCACGACGCCCGTAAGCGTCAGGCGGCGGTGGAACTCGGCCGCGACATTGACGGCATCCTGACCCGTCATCGCGTCGGCGACGAAAAGGATCTCCGAAGGTTCGACCGAATTCTTGATCTCGGTTATTTCGTCCATCATCTCTTCATCGACCTGCATACGGCCGGCGGTATCGATGATGACGACATCGATCACATACTTTTTTGCGTAATCGACCGCCTGTCTGGCGATATCGACCGGATCCATACCGACCTCGGAGGGGAAAACCTCGACACCGATCCTCTCACCGATAGTTTTGAGCTGATCGATAGCCGCAGGTCTGTAGACGTCAGCCGGTACCAGCAGGACACGCCTCTTCTCTTTGTTTTTAAGCATGTACGCGAGCTTTCCGGCGGTCGTGGTCTTACCGCTTCCCTGAAGTCCAGCCATCAGAATTATTGCCGGCGGCTTGACGTTGAGGTGAAGCTTGTGGTCGCCCTCGCCCAGCAGGTTTATCAGCTCCTCGTGGAATATCTTGATAAACATCTGACCGGGGGTGACGCTCTTCATGACTTCAGTCCCGAGAGCGCGTTCCTTAACCTTTTCGACGAAATCCTTTACGACCTTGAAGTTGACGTCCGCCTCCAGAAGGGAGAGCTTTAGCTCGCGGACACCGTCCTTGATGTTGTCCTCGGTAAGTTTTCCGACACCTCTAAGCTTCTTAAAGGTGCTGTCCAGCTTTTCGGTCAGTTGATCAAACATTCATACCCTCAAAAAAAACGAGAGATTCTAGTAATAAACTTCAATTAGTCAAGATTTTGCCCGAATTGAATTGAGTTCACTGCCGGAAAACGTATACTTTTTCAACTTTTGAGAGGGCGGTTTGAGAGCTTTTTTTGAAAATATCGGCTTCAGGGCAGCGGAAAAGCTGAAGAGTCTGACCGACTTCTTTGTTTTTTCACAGCGTGCCCTTTTTTCAATCATCTGCGGAGATTTCCTGCGCCGTACAGAGAAGGAGATCCTCGTTATCCAGCTCTACTTCACCTCGTTTCAGCTGCTATTTTCCTTCGTTGTCATGAGTCTCCTTTTCGGAAGCTTTTTCATAGCGCTGGTATTCATGCTCGTAAAAAATTACGGACTTGTACAATATCTGGGCAACATCATCATGGGGGTCGTCGTCCTGGAGCTCGCGCCGCTCATAACTGTCATTCTTCTTGCACTCAGAAGTTCCTCGGCGATCAACTCGGAGATCGCGGTCATGCGGGTCAACCGGGAGATGGACGCACTAGAGGCATTTCACATCGACCCGATGCGTTACCTTTTCATCCCGAGGATCGTCTGTTTCATGATCAGCGTGACGATTCTGTCGGCAGTTTTCGCGATCGTTGTCCTCGTCAGCGGTTTTGTCATATGCAGCATGATGTTCGGATTCAGCGGCAACATCTACACGGAACTACTGGCGAACTCCGCAACTCCCGCAGATTTTGCAGTCTTCTTCCTGAAAACCGCGCTTTTCGGCTTTTTTATATCAGTGATCCCGATCTACCACGGCTGGAAGACGCCATATCAGCTCACGGCGATCCCGGTCTCGGTACTTCGCGGGATGATGGGGGTTTTCGTATCAATCGTTTTTGTTGAGGTGATAACATCAGCGTTAAGATTACTACTCAATTCTTTGTAGACGAGGCGGCTCTCAGGAGCGGTCTGCAAAGGCTTTGCCAAAGCATCGATGTCGGGATCGTGTCGGCGGATATACCTCTGCTCTCCAACCTTTCCATAATCGACAACATCTCTCTGATACACAAGTTTCATACAAGCGAACCCGTTGATTTTATTACCAGGACCATCATGGAACAGCTGAAGATCCTGGGTATCGACAGTTTCGCGAACCTTAAACCGGCATCGGTCGACCCGCTCACGGTTTTCAAAGTCAAGGTACTGCGGGCCGTCTCTCTGCCGCTCTCGAAATTCCTGATCGACCGGCCATTCACGATGCTGACAGGAATTGCCGATATCGGGGCAGTCGTAAAGATCTTGGATCTGCTGGACAACTACGTTGAGGAATGTACCGTTTTCGATTACACCTGGAACAGCTCCAGATACGATAAAATCACCCGGGAGCCCGGGAAAGAAGGTTAATCGGCAGCGCTGAAACGCATTGCGGGACGGACCATGACGTCAAGAGCGTCGACATTGTCCTGAACTATTGAAGCACCGTCGTAATTCATCATGGTAGCCTTCTGGTTGGTAGTGCCCATAGAACGCAGCCACCACAGACCCGCACCGGTCGCCTCGTGGACATGAGCCCCCTTCTCCTTCGCATATTCGGTCGGATAGGCGACTTTTGAAGCGTTGTCGGCGAAATAGCCTGAATCCTTCGCTTCAAGCGCACTGAGAAGGAATATCCTGTCTTCAGTATCAACGCCAGGATCGACATCGGGATAACTCGGGTTCGCATCGGCGGTAAGTGAAGAGACAAGGATCTTCTCAGCCTCCTCAGGAGTGAACGATGTCGTCAGGAAGGCTCCGTTCAGCCAGTGTCTGATCTCGCTTTCGCCCCAGTTCGTGTCAGCAAGCTCGTTGTGGAAATAGAGGACATCGAGGCCCTTTTCGGAGACGACGAAAACCGTTTTTCCCTTAACTTCGAGAACGCGCCATTCGATAGGCTCGCTGCCGTTCCCCGGATCGTTGTCTTGCTCGTATGTGCCGATCGAAACAAGCTCGCCCACAGCGTACGCGTTGCACTCTTTTGTCTCAGAGTAGCAGCCGTTCTGACAGGTGATCCCCTCGTTCCAGAAGCCGTCCAGGCACTCCTGAAGAGCCGATTCGCTGCACCTTTTCTCTCCGAGCGAACATTCGGATACGACCTGATCTTCATCTGCGGGTTCAGCATCTTCATCTGCTGGATCCGTGACATCGCCGTCAGGTTCGATATCTTCATCCGGCTCTGCTCCGTCGGTGTCCGGCTCTTCCGTATCAGGCTCTTCCGTATCAGGCTCTTCGGTATCGGGTTCTTCGACATCGGGCTCTTCGGTGTCAGGCTCCTCTGCGTCCGGCTCGGCATCGGCATCCGCCGGATCTTCGACCGGGACCGCGACAAACGTATAAACCGAGAAGTGACCAGTCGTCATCATGATCGGATCGCCCATCGCTGCACCCATGATCGGATCGCCCATCGCAGAAATCATTACCGGTTCCCCGGCTGACGTGAGCATGGAGGATTCACCTGAAGCGCTCATCATGATCGGATCGCCCATCGCATTCAGCATGACCGGATCCCCCGAAGCCGTGGACATCACCGGATCGCCCAGAGCGTCCGTCGTCATGACAACTGCGGTACCGCTCCTGTCGTAGCGCCACTCTTTCGATGCCGTATCGAGGACAGCTGCCGAAATGATCTGGTTTTCGACATTTTTCTCCATCGTCGTGGTGATCACTACCGGCTTCAAAAAGACAAGACCGCTCGGGACGAATCTGATCACCTTCGAAGCGACTATCTCCCTGTCGCCGATGATATCCTTAGTCTCCAGGACAGTCATCGTGATTTCGGTATCCTCAGCAAGAGCGCCGTGCGGGATGGTTATCGACGAACCTTCGCCGGTGGCGATCTTTCCGCCCTCTTCAGCCGAAATTACTGCTGAAGCCTCGGTCACATGTGATTTTGAATCGTCTCCGCACGCCGCAAAAATCAGCGAAAGCAGACTCAGGAGCACGATCCCGAACTCTTTTTTCATCTTTTCCTCCGCAGCTTAGCTCTCGAGAATATCCTTTTCCTTCAGCTTCGTGATGTCCTCAAGCTTTTTCGTGTAGTCGTTGAGGTCTTTCTGGACCTTGTCGTTGAACTTCTTTTCGTCGTCTTCGGTGATCTCTTTGTTCTTCTGAGCAAGTTTGATCTCGTCAAGAGCGTTCTTGCGGATATTTCTGAAGCTGACCTTGAACTTCTCGGCAAGCTGGCTGAGCTGTTTGACAAGCTCCTTTCTCCTCTCCTGAGTCAGAGTCGGAACCGGTACCTTTACGACGATGCCGTCGTTGCTCGGGTTGAAGCCGATATTCGCGTTTCTGATCGCAGTCTCGATCGCCTTCAGAAGCGAACGGTCGTAGGGCTGAACAACTATGAGCCTTGCGTCCGGCGTCGTTACCGATGCGACCTGGTTCAGCGGTGATTTCGAGCCGTAGCAGTCGACCGAAACGCCGTCCAGGAGTTTCGGAGACGCCTTGCCGGTGCGGTACTGCGAGATCTCGTTTTTGTAAGAATCGATCGACTTTTCGTAGTTTTCCTTCAGTGTGTCAAAAAATTTCTTCTGATCGAACATAACTCCTCCATTATCAATATGTAACTAAACTTCCGGTTTCGCTCCCCTCAACGGCCTTCAGGATGTTCCCCTTTTGAAAGACGTTGACGATCTTGACGCAGAGCCTGTTTTCCTCGCAGAGCGTCAGTGCCGTGAGATCCATGACGCGGAGCTTCCTTTCGACCGCCTCGGCAAAGGTGATCTCCTTTATGAACTTCGCATCGGCGTATTTTTTCGGATCCTTGTCGTAAAGCCCGTCGACCTTTGTCGCCTTGATCAGCAGATCAGCACCGATCTCGACTGCTCTCAGAGCTGCCGCCGTATCCGTCGTGAAGAAGGGGTTCCCCGTTCCGGCACCGAAAATCACGATCTTTCCGTCACTGAGATGTCTGACCGCGTTGTCGCGCACGAAAAATTCGGCCACCTTGTTGATTTCAAGCGCACTCATGACGACTGACGGCATACCGTGAGCCTCGAAGCTCGCCTTGAGGGCAAGCGAATTTATCAGCGTTCCGAGCATCCCCATGTTGTCGCCCGTAACGCGGTCCAGGCCTGTTTCCGAATTTGCCGAAAGCCCGCGGAAGATGTTTCCTCCGCCGATAACGATCGCGACATCGACTCCGTTTCTGCGCAGATCGCTGACTTCTCCCGAGATATAGGACAAAAAGCTCTGGTCGATCGGCTTTCCGTCGGCTGAAAGCATCGCTTCGCCGCTGAGTTTGAGAAGCACTCTTTTGTAAAGCATGAAACCTCCACGTCAAAAATTCTGTCTGTAAAAATTACAAATAGAGCCATTTTTTTCAAGTTTAGTCCGCTCCGCTTTTGACAAAGATCGAACTGAAAGTAACATCAAACGTTTTTTTTCTGTGGAGGTTTTTATGAAAAAGACGATTTTGATCCTTTCCGTACTGCTTTTTTCGCTTCCAGTCTTTGCAGACGAAGCGTCCGGAGTCTGGACATGCAGCTCTGCGGCAGACTGTTCCGAGGGAATGGACTGCAGCAATGAAAACACCTGTATCATGAACAAATCCAAGTTCACGGACTACATCGCGATCACCCTTTCGATCGGTGAAAACAGCCCCAACACAAGAGGAACTGGCACAGCCAAGAGGATTTTCATCACAAATCCGGCTAACGACCTTATCTTAGGACAGGTCGGAGTTTCGGCAAGCGGCGGCCAGGACGGGAAACTTTACATCATAAAGGATATGACTGCCGACATGACGATCTATCCATCTTCAAAGATATCCTGCGAAAATTTCAGGCTCGTCTACGACAAAAACGGCAACGGGAACGCAGATCCGGGCGAACCGACCGTCTCCGAGGGCAGCTTTGAAAGCAACACAGTAAAGTACCAGTTCAACCAAAAAGAGGCTTCATACCCTGTAAACACGAAGTCGAACTTCCTGATGATCGCCTCCTGCTCGGTCAGCGACCCCGTAACCGATGAAAACACGAAGATCAGCGCGACCGTCAGAGACAGCTACATCACGGCAGCCGGAACAAGCGGCAACGCGACCTACGCACAGATCCAGCCGCTCAACTTCCCGACATATACCTTTGAACCTGAAAGCGGATACTTCCTTTTCACAGCAGGCAAATTCTTCCCGAAAGCACCGGGCTGGACAGAGATGAACAAAACTCAGGAGATCATGCACATCAGAGCAAAGGCCATCGACTCCGCAAACGAGATCAAGACCGTCGGCATCGCGCTCAACGGAACGGCGGTATCCTTCGGCAACGGCGTAGAGAGCATCGCGCTCTACCTTGATACAAACAACGACGGAAAGGGCGACAAACTCATAAGTGAGATAACCGAGTTCCCCGAGCCCTTCCAGACTGCGAACCTGACCATCCCGTCCGGCTCGCTCGCATTCAATCAGGGAGAAGAGAAACATCTTGTAATTTCAGCAACTTTGAACTTCTACAGCGGACAAACCACTTACTTCTACATCGGAAAGACGAGCGTGGTTTTAACGACCAACAAGCAGGTCGCAGGTCCAACGATCCAGACAGACACATTCTCCTACAAGTGCGACGAAACAGAACCTAACTGCAACCTCAAGCCATCCGAAGACGAAGGCGAGGAAAGCTCCGGCTGCTCGCTCGTTTTTGTAAAGTAAACATTTATCGGCATCTGAAACTCTATATCCACACGTCTTCTTCAACTACAGCTGCACCGGCTTCCGATTTGTGGAGTGTTCCGCTGAAAATCTGCGGGTTCCCGTTTGTCATTACTTTTTGGTTAGCTTTTCATACATTTTGAAAAGTTCGGCAACGATTTCAGCTTCCGTCATTTTCGGATCGAAGCCGTAAGCCTGCATAACGGCCTTGTCGTTTTCTTTGTGGGCTTTGCGAAGTTCCGGCGGCATCAGTGTTTCATCGTAAAGATCTGCAAGCGAGGAATCTGGATATTTTTCCCTCGCATCTAAAATTGCCTGAGCAGTCTCTTTGATTTTCTCCTTGTTTTCCTTGCCTCGCCTCTTAGGGGAGCTGTCGCACAGCGACTGTGGAGTGTGTAAAAGACCGCACACGCCCCCGTCTGCTTTTGCAGCCACCCCCTCTATCTTAGATGGGGAATCAGGCCATGGAAAATTGTTGTAAACGATGTCTTTCGAATAGCGGTATCGCATTTCGAGACGACCGCAGACAGCACGCATCCAAGCATTATGAACTGAACTTGTCAACACACCGAAATGGTAAAGAGTCGCATCGGGAACCAGATTCACCTGATTGCTGCAAAGATTGTCCGGTGTCATAAATCCGATAGGAACATAAAGCCGTTTTTCCGAAGAAACTACCGGAATAATCATAAAATTTGTTGTCGGGATGACTTCAAGTCCGAATCTTGCGGGATATAAAGCCGCTTTTACAGTCGCAGTTCTTTTACTGGCAAGACGATACTGTTTTACAGCTTCTAAAATTTTCATACAATTTTTCATCTTACGCAGTTCCGAAGGTGAACAGTTTCCTAAATACAAACACCAGCGCGGACAGTTATACAAAAACTCCTCTGCTCCATACCAGGTACGGAAATATTTTTCCGACAAAGGTTCTGTTTTTACAAATTCGTTTTTTTCTTCTTCTGTGAATATGAATTCGTCGTTGTCAATACGCTGGCTGCCCGTAAGAAGCAGCGGCACGCTGCATAAAGGCAGGGTTCGCTTTTCAATAAAAATATCCGGTGCGTCCAAGAGATAGCCGTTTATATTTTTTGCCTCTGTTTTTTCATTTTCATTTACAAAAATGATTTTCGGCTTCGTGTTATCGGCGACACTGAATCCGATTATAACGCAGTGAACCGCAGCCATATTTTTCTTGTCTGATGTTTCGTTCGCCCACTTGAATGTCCGCCATGCGAAATCAAAATGAAGCCCTTCGGAAAAAAGAGGTTTCCAAAGATTTGCAATAGAGGCTCCCTGCGAGACGGAATTTGTCGAAACGAATGCACAGCGGGTTTTTGATCCTTGTATCACATCTGCCGCTTTTTTATACCAGCAGCAGACATAGTCGAGATCTCCGACACCGCGCCAATCCCTGCCGAAAATGGAAATCACATCTTCTTTCTGCCCTTTTCCCATATAACGGGCACCGATAAACGGAGGATTCCCGAAAATGTAGTCGTAAACAACGTGATCCCTGATGTTTTCGGGAAGTTCTTTTTCCTCCACTTCTTTTGCGACGACATTCAATTCTTTGTAGTGCTCACCGTATTTGGGTTTTGGTTCACCAACGGCATAAACATTCAATTTGTCAGCATAAACAAAAGTGTCGGATTTTTCAGCCGAAAGCGTTGACCAGTCCATCCTGAGAGCATTTCCCTCAACAATCGTCGCACTCGTCGAAAGCGGCAGGAAATCAATATTCTCATTGACGATCTCCTCCGTCTCCTTCATCATCTGCGATTCTGCTATCCAAAGCGCTGTTTTGGCAACAGTTACTGCAAAATCGTTGATCTCTATGCCGTAAAACTGAGATATCTTCACTTTTATGGGAGAGAGATCATGCCCGAAAAACATCTGATCACCGTGAACAACTTTCAGACATTCGTTCTCCAGACGGCGCAGCGAAATATAGGTTTCCGTCAGGAAGTTTCCGCTTCCGCAGGCCGGATCAAGAAATTTCAAATTTGCCAATTTAGCACGGAACTCTTCTAATTTTCTTGTTTTTTCCTTACCTGTTTTTTTGCATAACGCAGCAAATTCACTCCGCAGATCATCCAAAAACAGAGGATCAATAACTTTGTGGATGTTTTCGATCGAAGTGTAGTGCATCCCGCCTTTACGCCGCGTTTCGGGGTTCAAAGTCGATTCAAAAACTGCACCGAAAATAGTCGGAGAAATTTCCGACCAGTCGAAAGGAGCACAAAAGTTCACAATAACATCAACGATTTCTTTAGTGAAATTAGGAATTTCTATGTCGTCAGCAGCAAAAAGTCCGCCGTTTACATAAGGAAAGGAATTTATTTTTGTGTCATATTTGTCGCGGTTTTCAGGCTTTATATCCAATACCTTGAAAAGTTTTATAATTCCGTCACGAAGATTTTCTACGGAAAACGATTTTATGTAGTCTTCAAAAGCCGTCCTGGTCTCGAAAAGTCCGGCATCTTCGGCATAAAGGCAGAAAACGATCCTGACGCACAGAATATTGAGACTCCGCAAGCTATTTTCGTCGGGATTGATGTATTCTTTATAAAGGGCGTCGTAGAGCTTTCCGACAAGCTCACCGGCTTTCAAAGAAATTTTCTCTTCACGGCTGATATCTGCGCTTCTCTGATCTGCTAAAAACTGCAACAGTTCGAAATCTTTGTCCAAATCTTTCAAAAGTATATGTTCGGGCTCAGATCCGCGACGATCCATGTCGTAAATGAAAAACTCTTTGAAGTTACATGTAACAATCCAGCGCGCAGCTTCAGAATAATTCTGTTCTTTTCTGTATCTGTCTGCCTGCTGGTAAGGCGTGAGAAAAGTTCCATCCGACTGCTTTGCCGGTTTCAACAAATCGACATCAATGCTTTTCTGCTCAATCAGCACTTTTGTTGACGGAATGTAGGCATCGATAAAACTTGTGTGCCCGAGCTTGATCCTTTTCTCGAATTGGATCGAATCTTCGGGATTGGCAACACCGAAAACATCGCGTAAAAGAGAAGTCCAAAATGCCTGGGTGTCCTGCTTTTCGTCGCCTCTACCGCACCATTTTTCAGCAAATTCCTTAGCTGCCTTTCTGCGATTTATCTGCTTCTTTGCCATACCTTGCCCCGATAATCAAAATTAAAGCAAAAAGATCATAGCAATAGAAAAGTTAAAAACAAGTTTTGGATTATTTTTTATTCAAAAGAAAATATCATCTATCTCACCTCTTACGGGCTGGAAATCACTTGTAAAAACAGAGCTGTTTCCGCAAAAAACCGAGCCTTTCAGCTTTTCGGAAAGTTCATCGTAGTTATCCACATTCCAGGCATTCACAGCCGTTACGTTGTTATTGAAAACAATATTTTCGGGAGATCCGGTGAGAGATGACGCCTCGAGGTTGAGCCCGTTGTTGCTGGCGGCGATAACGACCCCGTCAAAAAAGAGCTCTGAACCAGAATAGAGCGATATCCCGTGACCGAAATCCGCTTCCGGTGCAAAAAGGCAGCCTGAAGGCGAGCCGCTGCACTCCCTCGGCATAGTCCTTTGGATCAGGGCGTCACGAAGCTCGAGACGGGAGCCGCTGACCAGTATCCCCGACTCTCTGTTTTTATCGACAAGCCCTCTGTCAAGGGTGACTTCAGCGCCGTTCTGGAGTGCGATCCCGATGCCGAACTCGAGATATCTCCTGTCGGATGCGGTCCCGGAGACCTCGAAATCGCAAATCTCCGTTCTGGTGAGACCGTCGGCAAGGATCCCCGCCCTTTCGGCCGACCTGACCTCAAGCCTCCGTATCTCCGTTTCCGCTCCGTCCGCCAGAAGGAGCCCGAAGCCGTTGTCTCCGAAGCCGTCCGAAGCGACAATGTTTATCGAAAGATCCTCCGCCGTGAACTCGGCACCAAGAGAAAATATTCCGTAACCTTTTGAATCTGTTATCGAGACCCTTTCAAGTTCGGCAGAGACCGCACCCTCGAAGACGATCCCGCCCTGCTCTGCTTCGCCCTCACCTATCCCGCTTGCGGAAAGATCGGTAAGCGTCACCTCCTGCTCCGCGTTATCGGAAAAAAAGAGTGCGAAGCTCCGCCCGCAGTTTTCAAAAACGGTGTTTTTTATCGAGATCCGGGCTCCGCCCTCCGCAAAAAAACATATGCCGTCATCGTCTCTCAACATTCCGTAAGTATCTGAAACAACTGAATCTTTTATCTCAGCATCCGCTCTGCACGAATCCTCTCCCCAGATACCTATGCCGAACGACGCGAGGTGTGATATGCGGCTTTTTTCTACCTTTAGACCGCCGCATCCGAAGGATATCCCGTAACCTATATCCGATTCGTCACTCATCTCGCCGATAAAGGAGTTTGAAACCGTAAGTTCCGACCGGCACCCTTCCCCGTTTTGACAGGCATTGATCCCTCCCTTAAGGCAGTCGTAGATTGCAGAACCACTGATCCGTACACTCGATCCGTCATCGAGGAGAAGACCGCGGGAGAGGCTCGAAAGGCTTATATTATTAAGGATAACCATTGAATTTTGCTTTACTTCTATTGCAGCAGCGCTCTCAGTGTCATCACAAAAGAGAAGCGTCTTTTCACTCCCTTTGCCTGCGATCTCCAGGCTGCCTGAGACCTTCAGACATCCGAAGTAGCAGCCCTCTCCCAAAAAAACCGTGCCTTCCGGAGCTTCAGGAAACGGCTTGCAATCCCTATCTCCGGCATATTTCGCAGGAAAGGCTTCCGGGATCACGATTTCAGGAGGCTCAGGCCTTTCGCAGAGAGGCTTTCCGCTTTCGCAGCGCTCTTCTGAATAATCCGCCCCGCCGTCGTCTGAGGAGTCGAAAAGCCATGAATCGTCGGTTTCGCTCCGCACCGCGCCCCCACAGCCCGTAGAAAAGAGCAAAAGCAGTATCAGAAGCGCTATCATTCGACCTCCAGCGGCGTATCAAAAAGTGTAAGCGGCGTTGTGAGTGCAGCGTCGTTCACGGCAAACGGATTTTCGACATCTCCTTCGACAGCAGCGGTAAATTCAACAAAATTCTGGCTCACTATGCCGTATTTTCCCGTTTTCGAGGCGAACCTGAGGTTTTCCAGACGAACTCCGCCGGTCCCGTATTCCAGATCTTCACCGTCAATAATCAGCCCGGCCCTGGGAAAATCCGAGACAGTCACATTTTCAAGTACGGCCAGCTCTCTCTGCGCAGAAAGAGCCGGCTTTATGACGATCCCGTCCCCCGCGCTCTCC
>Ga0265301_10006025_pt1 | contig 11728 bp, 10 predicted proteins | sample AusTroGonzalo_MG_2_FD_193488 | JGI IMG/M metagenome (GOLD analysis project Ga0265301, IMG submission 193488) | Bovine rumen microbial communities from tropical cattle in Woodstock, Queensland, Australia - Gonzalo_04 | ecosystem: Host-associated > Mammals > Digestive system > Stomach > Rumen ...
CCGCACAAACTGTTTCGGCGGAATACCCACGTAAGTCTTAAACACCCGCAGGAACTGCCTTTCGCCCAAACAGGCCACATTCGCCATTTCTGCAGCAGTTATATTGCCCTTGGCGGCATCGCAAGCCTCTATCACTTTGCGCATGCGCGTGTAATTGACATCTTCTTTGTGCGGTAGATGGCCCAAGAAAAACGCATCCAGTAGCATCGCAATCCCTTCGGCCGTCTCCCCGCGTTTGAAGATGCTATCCAACTGCAATAACCCCTCGTCTCCATAATCCTTGACCGTCAGTACTTTTCCTACCAACTGTTGCAAATCCACACCTAACAAAGCATACATGCCGCCGGGCTCGAAATCCATCAGCATGCCTTCAAACCAACCGCTTAAGGTTGTCAGACTGATTGTCTTCTGATTGGCACCCACCAAGGTCAGTCCGTCTGCAAGCACTCCGTTAAAATCCGCCAGCACATTCCGCATGAACACCAGACTGCCGTAGTTGGGCATCAACGGTTGCACATGCTTGCCGTTCACAAACCGCGGATCATCCGCTGGCGGCGCCATCGTGTCTGTCGATCCGTCCGCGCGCACGAATACGTAGCGTGTGATATACGGCCTCAGCGCTTCTGTCGGTTGTATGATTTCAAAATACATATCGTGCTTTCCGCTAAAAAAGAGTCAACTGTTTGTTCTCAAAAATCTTATATCCGACTTCGCAATTGATACACTCATGGTGCTGGCAGTAGTTCTGATACAGATGTAGCAAGGCTTGTGTATCTGCGGCATTGAGTACCTCCTGACCCAGCACGCGCCATTGACGGATTATCGTGTTGTTCTCCGCCGGAATACGCTCCATCAGTCTCATTGCCACTTCCGCCTGCTTCCGGTCATTCCGGTATAACGCATATGCGTATTTATAGGGTATAACGGTGTTGATGAGCAAGATATCGATGCTATTCTTTCCCATCTTATCCACTTCGAATAATTCGGACAAGGCACTTAGCTCATCCGTATCCAATATCTTACTCAGCAGATTCTCGGATTTGTAGATCAACTCTGCGAACTGTCGTATCCGCAACTCCGGACTGTTCTGCGGGCGCATCCGTGCATGCTTCCATACCGAACTGTCCAAGGGCGTCAAACCGAACTTCGCCTGCATGAACGCATATTCTTTCGCCAATCCTTCCTCCTTCGGCTTTTCATCTTTCGTCTCCAACAGTCCTGCCTGGCCCAACAGAAGGGCAGTCAGTTGAAAAAGGCTGTTCCGGTGTTTCTGCAGATACGAGAGCGGTGTGTTGATAGCCAGTTCCTCGAACGGCACACTGTTGGTGTGAAATCCGAAATTCCGTGCCAAGGATATATAGAGCGCATGTTCCCAACTTCCTTTGGTGATTTCCAGCAGCCTTAAGATAGAGCTCCGTTTGCACTCCAGCCGTTTCTGTAACAGCGTTTTTCGCCAGCCGTCGGTCAGCAGTTGTGGATCATGCAGCAGTTGTTCCGCGCATCCGATCCGTCCTACGGCGCTATCCATCTGCTGCGCCGCAGCGAACAGACCGGTCAGATAATCCTTGTCCGACGGGTAATTCAACTCGCATTGCGGCACTAATTCGCCTTTTGAGTTCCAAACGGGTTTGTCGGCTGTGCGAACGACATGCAGGATGATATTATCATATGCCTTGTCCAGATGGTGGTGATGCTTCGTCCAATCGCTTGAGCAGACGTGTATCTCAATATTCCCCACCCACTCTTTTCCGTCCAGACGTATACGTGCATGACTGTAGTCGGGTCCGGCATCGCGATTATGCGTTCCTACAGACAATATTTCGAGTGTCTTCCCGTCTGTAGTGTGTTGTTCAAACCCCGCCCACAGACATTTCTCCCATATGTAATGCAGCACGATTTCCGGCATCGTTTTTTATTTGCGCTACAAAATTACTACAAAATTCGCACATGTGCAAGTTTTTCGGCTCAAAATTTGCGTAACTAAAAAAAAAAGACTACCTTTGCGCAAAATTTGACAACCCGTAAATGCGCTTATCATGAAAAAGATTCTTCTTCTCACGCTGGCATTTCTGCCCGGTTTTCTTTTCGCGCAATCCGCCCTGCAGCAGTTGGAACAGATGGCTGGACAATCCATCCATGATGTCTATGTGCCGCCGGTACCCGACCCCACTCCTGTGGATGTCGACGAAGACGACCAGCCGCAGCAGTCCACCCATCTCAAAGACTATACCCCCGCGCAAGAGCAGGAAGAAACAAAGCCTGCTGCTCAACCTGCTCAACCCAAACCCAAGACAGCCGAAGAGATGTGGCAGGAACATCTGGAGCAAGAGCGGAAACGCCAAAATGAAGTAAATAATATCTTGAACGAGAGTTGGCATAAATACAAGGAAGACCAAGATAAAGAACAGGTGCTTATCCGAAATTGTTATGAGCGGTTTATAGAAACGCAGCCGACGGTGCGGCCTGTTCCTCAGTTCTCCAGTGTCGGAGAACGAAACATCGTTTTCGACAATCCTAAGTCCATGCAAGAACTGAGAGATTGGGGACCATTTTATTTAAGGGATGATAATGACACGCTCTTTCGAGCCGACTATATTCGTTATGTGCAACATGGATATACCGGTTTGCATTCTTCTACGGTGCGTTTCTTAGGTATGCGCCTGGCAAACGGACGCGTCGAATGGCGCATGTTCAAAGAAGACTGGGATTATAGTAACACCAACCCCCACGGCGATTTGACGGCATACAAAGAAAAAAAATCACTGGATACCAACACCAAAATCAAATCCAAAGATATCTGGGATGTCAAAATGGCTGCCGAAGGAAAAGTCTTCCTTTTGGAGATGAAAAACGGCAATACCGTCGTTATCCGTCCCAACGGAGACTTCCTCTGCGAAGGACGGAATATCTCTTTCCACGGACAGATAGATGGAATGGTGTTCGTCGAATGTGACGGTAAACTCTATTGTTCCGGAGCACCTTTATATGCCGACCCGATCCTCACCGGAGACGAATTTACCTATTATGGAACAAGAACCATCATCGTGCAGAATCATGATGAGAACAACCAACCTTATTACCGCTTAGCCACTTACGGCGGTAAATGTTATGACTTCCAAAAACACGAATGGACCCGAACCGGCAAACACGACCAATACTCCTACCTCCAATGTTTCAGGAATGACGGAGATCATTTTATTGCGAAGCCTAAAGGCAAAGACTACTATGTCATCCTTGCCTACTGGGGCGGTTTGTATAAAGGCCAGAAGAAATACAAGACTCTGGAAGAAGCACATGCCGCTTGGCCGCAAGAGAAAAACTATATCGCTAACAAAAGGAACAAGCACCCGGGCCAATCGGCTAAACTGAAGTGAGAACCACCCTACTCTTTCTGTTGATTCTTATAGCTTCGGCTGCTGTGCGCGCTGAGGCTTCGTTCCGCATCGTCAGTTACAATGTTGAGAACCTCTTTCACCCGGACCGCGACAGCCTCAATCCGGATACGCTCTTCACACCGGACGGAGCCTATCGCTGGTCCTATACCCGGTATTATCGGAAGGTAGAGAACATCGCCCGGGTATTGACGAACATCGGCGAATGGGAAGGGGTAGATGTCGTGGGTTTGCAAGAAATAGAAAATGACTATGTTGTCAAACGTCTCTGCTCCACCCTCCGTCGGAACGAGTATGCTTTCGTGCATTATGATAGTCCGGACCAACGGGGCATTGATGTTGCGCTTATCTATAAGAAAGCCCGTTTTGATACGCTTTGCACCCGTGCTATTCCTGTTCCTCTCGGTACCCAAACGACTCGTGACATCCTCTATGTCTGCGGTATAACCGACAACTCGGATACGCTGCATCTTTTTGTATGCCACCTACCTTCCCAATTAGGCGGTGCCGAAGAGAGTGAATGGAAACGAACTGCAGCCAAAACGGTGCTGCAAGCAGCCGTGGACTCTGTCTTTTCCCTTTATCCCCATGCCCGTATTATTGTCATGGGGGATATGAACAGTGCACCCAAGGAGGACCTGAGAGGGTTGAGAAACAGGATGAAAGGGGACGGGGTACCGAGTACGGGTTACGGGACGCATAAATATCAAGGACGCTGGACCTGTCTGGATCAGTTTTATACCTCTCCATCTCTTGACTCGGTCTCAACCGTCCGTATCTATAACGCAGAATGGATTCAAGAATCCGATGAGAAATATCTCGGTCTTAAACCCAAACGCACTTACACCGGTTTCCGATACCAGAACGGTTATTCGGACCACCTGCCAATTATCCTGGAAATCCAATAACTACGAAAGCATCATCATCGCTTTCTTCAGTGCCGCAATGAAGGCATCCACGTCCTTTTTGTCATTATACAGACCGAATGACACCCGCACCGTTCCCGGCACTCCTATTGTATCAATCAACGGTTCCGCACAGTGATGTCCTGTCCGGACGGCAACCCCCTGCTGATCCAAAAGCGTACCGATATCAAAGGGATGGATTAATTGTTGATTGGTGTAAACATTAAAACTGATCACACCGGCTTTCGGCTTTCCTGCACCATATACCGTGCACCCTACTCCTATCAACTGCTCTTCGCAGTACTCGGTCAACTCCCGTTCGTGTGCCTCAATAGCTTTCCGGCCAATCGATTCCATATAATCAATCGCCTTATGCAGAGCATAACTGCCTATGAAATTCGGTGTGCCGGCTTCGAACTTATACGGTAATTCATTGTATGTCGTTCCGCTCCACCGTACATGGTCAATCATCTCACCCCCACCCTCATGCGGCGGCAGTCGGTCAAGCCACTCTCTTTTTCCGTACAGCACACCGATTCCCGTCGGGCCGTACATCTTATGTCCGGAGAACACCAGAAAATCGCAATCCAAGGCCTGTACATCCACCATCCTATGGGGTACACTCTGCGCGCCGTCAATACAAACAGGCACGTTTTTCTCATGTGCCAAACGAATGATGGTTTCAATGGGTTGAATGGTACCTAACACATTGCTCACATGCGCCACGCTTACCAACCGTGTCCGTTCGTTGAGCATGCCCTTGAACGCCTCCATGTCGAGCGACAAGTCTTCCAGTAGGGGGATATGCCTCAACACCGCTTTCTTGCGCTCACACAGCATCTGCCAAGGTACGATATTCGAATGGTGCTCCAATCCGCTGACGATGATCTCATCCCCCTCTTGGATATACGGCTTCATTGTGCATTGTGAATTGTGCATTGTGAATTCCCCCATACAGAATGCCAAGGCGTTTATACTATCCGTCGTACCTTTGGTAAAGACAATCTCATCGCTGCTTTTGGCTCCGATGAAACGGGCCACCGCCTTTCGCGCCTCCTCGTGCTTCATCGTTGCCACCTGACTTAGGTGATGTACACCGCGGTGGATATTACTATTCCAATGCGTATATGCCTCCACAACCGCATCAATCACTTGCTGCGGCTTCTGACTTGTAGCCGCATTATCCAGGTACACCAGATCCCTTCCGTGCACTTTCTCCTTCAATATCGCAAAATCCTCTCTATTCATAGAATATCCGTTTCGCCTGCAAAATTACTGCTTTTTTTTGAATTACGCAAGCACAGGATTACTTTATTTGATTTTTTCAGGAAAATTGCCGGCTTTTCTTGCATATGTCAAAAAAAAGCAGTACCTTTGCAGCCGCAAAGGTGTAAATACCTGTATTACCGGAAGATACCATGCAATGAAAAAGGAGAAGAACAAATACCCAAGAACCCGAAGCGGGTTATGGATTCTGATTGTGGCAGCCGTTGTGCTGGAAGGAACGGCCTGCGTGCAATATTTCACGAGTCGTGCCGCTATCCGTGACGAAGTTGAATTACGCGCCAAGACGGAGTTAGGCCGTGCGGAGCTGGAGATTGAAAAGCATACCATCGAGATGGAAACGGCAGCAAAAGCGCTGGCGATGTTAGCCGAGAAGCATGTGAATAATCCCGACTCCATTTTTGCCGCAACCCGTTCTATAGTAGGCGCGATAGACAACACAAGCAGTGTGGCCATCGCATATATTCCCGATTATTTCCCGAATAAAGGCAAATTTTTCGAAGCCTGCAGCAGCCGGATATCAGCAGATAGTATCTACACCCGTCAGATAGGTAGTGCAGATCATGATTACACGCAGTTGGAGTGGTGGCAGAACGGCTTTGAACATGACAGTTGCTGGTGGTGCGAACCTTATCCGGACAACGCAGGGTCGAAGACGATGGTAGTCAGCTGCTCGCATCCGGTTCGTGACAAAACCGGCAAGGTGGTGGCTGTGGTATGTATCGATTTGTCGCTGGACTATCTGCAGCAGGTTTCCGAATACCTGCAGATATACGAAGGAAGTTTCTATTCCATCCTTTCGTCTCAAGGCCAGGATATCGTTGGGCGGCCGGATACAGTCAGCGGCCGCAAATATTCCATTTTCAACGAGGAAATTGATGCCACAGGTTGGCATATATCCATTATTGTTCCGGATGATGTCATCTACGCCGCATTACGGCGTGTAGGTCTGATTGTCACCATCATGATGCTGTTGGGTCTGGTTGTGCTTGTGTTCATCATGGTCCGAACGGGCAGGAATCTGGTAAAACTGATCAACCTGCGTAACGAACAGGACCGGATGGAGAGCGAGTTGACGATTGCACGCAATGTACAGATGGCGATGTTGCCTACCCGTTTCCCGCCATTCCCGGACTATCCTAATCTCAGTGCCTACGGTGTCGTCGTCCCGGCGAAGGAAGTAGGCGGAGACCTGTTTGACTTCTATATTCGGGAGAATAAAATGTATTTCTGTTTAGGCGACGTAAGTGGTAAGGGTGTTCCGGCCTCTATTGTCATGGCGATGACGCGCTCTTTGTTCCGCAGTCTCACCTCCTATCTTGACAGTCCGGCGCAGATCATGAAGCAGATGAATGATTCACTGGCCGGAGAGGGGAATGACCAGAATATGTTCGTGACTCTGTTCCTCGGTATATTGAACCTGAAGAACGGCGAGCTTCATTATTGCAATGCCGGTCATAACGCGCCGATTCATCTGCCATTCGGTGATGCATCCTGTACCATGTTGCCATGCAAGGCGAATCTGCCGTTGGGTGTATTAGCCGGGTTTGCGTTCGAGGAGCAGGAAACGAAGATACAGGCCGGTGACGCATTGTTCCTTTATACTGACGGTTTGACGGAAGCGGAGAACAGCGCCCATGAGTTGTTCGGGGAAGAAAGGGTGAATAACGAGTGGTTAAAACTGAAAGACGAAAGTCCGCAGCAAATCATCGAGACTATGCAGGCAGAAGTGAAGGCGTTTGTGGGCGAAGCGGAACAGAGTGACGACCTGACGATGTTCGCCGTACGTCTGTTAAAGCAATCACCGGATACCGGTCATCCATCGCCAATGCATGAAGGTCATTACTCGCTGATTATGCGTAATGATATCCAGCAGATACCGACATTGGCGGAATGGATTGAGATGTTGGGACTGCCTCATGAACTCAATATGCCGATTAACCTGGCTCTCGAAGAGGCGGTGAGCAATGTGATGTTATATGCTTATCCGGGTAAAAGCGGTCAAGTGCTTGTCGAATGTACCAAATCCGATACGTTGGTCTTCACCATCTCGGATAGCGGAGTGCCATTTGATCCGACGCAGCAGGAAGATCCTGATGTGACGCAGAGTGCGGAAGAACGACCGATCGGAGGTCTGGGTATCTTCCTCGTGAAGCAAATCATGGATGAAGTGCATTACGAACGCAAAAACAATAAGAATATCCTGACTTTGGTCAAAAAAATGTAAACCGGTAAACGATTAAATTGTAAATAACAGTATGACTATTCAAATTGAAAACGAAGGTAGTGTATTGGTGGCTCGTCTGGCAGGTCGTTTGGACACAGCCGCTGCCGTAGAAATCACTCCGGACATCCAGGCTCTTGCAGAGCAGGCGGACAAGCACATCGTGCTGGATTGTAGCGCGTTGGAGTATATCTCTTCATCGGGTCTGCGTTTATTCCTGACTCTGCGCAAGGAATCCGCTGCCAAAGGCGGCAAGCTGCAGGTTCGTGCTATCAGCGCCGACATCCGTCAAGTATTTATGATGACTGGTTTCATCAGTTTGTTTGAGATTGTATAAGACCGGCCTGCGGCCTGGCAGAGCACAGACCGCATTGCTGACAGAATATAGACGGATATGGATCTGCATAGCGAATTCATTTTAGAGGAGTTCCGTGATGCGATGCCTGTATTTGAAAAGATGCAGGCGGAAGTGATGCAACAGTTACGGGACGCTCTGGCGCGAAACGGGCTTGTCGTCACGGCAGTCGAGTCCCGTATCAAGACCGAGGAGAGTCTGGCGGGCAAGTTGGCGCTCAAAGGCAGCAAATATACCACTTTGAGTGATATCACGGACATTCTCGGTGCCCGCATCATCACGTTCTACACCGATGACGTGGATCGTATCGCGGCGATGGCAGAGAAACTCTTTGAGATTGACTGGACGAACTCCGTGGACAAGCGCAAGTTACACCAGTTGGACAGTTTCGGCTATAACTCGCTGCACTATATCTGCCGTCTGCCCGGTTACGAATACCGCTTCGAACTGCAACTCCGCACCACTTTGCAGCACGCGTGGGCTTCCATCAATCATGATACGGGTTACAAATCCGGCGTGGAGATTCCGAGGGAGTACATGCGTCGCATCAACCGTTTGGCGGGACTGCTGGAGATGGCGGACGATGAGTTCAGTCGTATCCGTACGGAGATAACCGATTATCGTCGCCGTGTGCAACAGCTTGTTCAGAACGGCAAGTTGGACGACGTGCTCCTCGATGGTGATACGTTCCGCAGTTATCTGAAGGTTCGTCCGTTCGAGCGACTCAATCAGCGCATCGCGGCAATCAACCAGGCGGAGATACAGGACGTACCGTTGATCCGGTATCTGAGAGTACTCAAAGCGTTGGGTTGCAACACGTTAGGCGATGTGAGCCGTCTGCGAAACGAATATGAAGAAGACGCCTATGCTTTGGCACGTCATCAGTTGGGTAATACCGACCTGGACATTGTCTCTTCCGCGGTAGGTCTGCAGAATATTTGTATTGTATGTATTCTCAAGCAAGGTGGCGGAAAGATAGGTCTGCTGCGTTTCTTCAATGCCCTGAATGGTCATAACACGCAAAACGAAGAATTGGCGGAATTGACCTATAACCAAGCATCCAACTTACCGTTTATGAAATAAAGACCGTTTCACTGAAAGAACAAAGACAGATATGGAACCGATATTAATTGATTTGAACGACTATGTACGTACCGGCGAAGGAGCCAACGGTGCGAGTTACAACCATAAGACGGACGGCAACATCATGATGAAGCTGTACTTCCGTAATTTCGATGCAGCCGCTTTGGAACTGGCATTGGCGAAGAAAGTATATGCGGCCGGTATTCCGACCCCCGAACCCGGTGACCTGGTGACGGACGGCAAGCAAGTAGGCATTCGATTCCGCCGTATCGAAGGCAAGAAATCTTATTCACGCGCTTGCGGAGACAATCCCGAACGTACGGAAGAATATGCCCGTGAGTTTGCGCAGTTATGTAAGAAACTGCATAGCATACATGTCGATACGACCCAGTTTGAGAACGTGAAGGACCGTCTGTATGCGATGCTGGAGAAGAACCCGGATTTCACACCCGAGCAGAAAGAGAAGATCCGTGCCTTCATTGCCGCAGCGCCGGATGCTGACACCGCCATTCATGGTGACCTGCAGTTCAGCAATGGCATTTTCGTGGAAAACAACGGACAACGCCAAAGCTATTTCATTGACTTGGGTGATTTCTGCTACGGCTATCCGATGTTTGATATCGGAATGGTATATCTGTGCTGCTGTCTGAACGACGAATCATGGACCATGGAGCAGTATCATATGTCCAATGCCACTGCCGCCCGTTTTTGGGATGCGTTTGCCGCCGAATATTTCGGACCTGAAGCTGACATGGAAGAGGTGATGAAAGAAGTACGTATCTACGCCGGACTCAAGACCCTCATCGTCGAGCGTGACACGCACTGTCCCATGCCGCAGTTCCGTGCCATGTTGGAAGGGACGGTGTATTAAGGTGAAAAGTGAAAGTGAAAGGAAATGGCTAACAAATATTTAGATACAGACCTGCTGGACAAAGCGATTATCTTCGCTGTCAACGCCCACCATAACACCGAGCGTCGCGGGAAGGGATTCCCGTATATCGTCCACCCGATGGAAGCAGTGGAAATCGTGGCTACCATCACGTCTGACCAGGAACTGCTGGCAGCCGCAGCACTCCATGACACCATCGAAGATACGGATGTGACCGTCGAAGACATCCGCCGTACGTTCGGGGACCGTATCGCCGCCCTTGTTCATGCAGAGAGCGACCAGTTCACCGAAGGTGTCTCGGAAGAGGACAGTTGGCATGACCGCAAGCAGGCTGCGATAGACAGACTGGCGAAAGCTTCTCATGACGCCAAGATAGTGGCCATGGGGGACAAACTGAGCAACATGCGTGCCATATGGCGTGATTATCAGGTGAAGGGCGATGCGTTGTGGAACATCTTCCATGCCAAGGACAAAGCCTCACACGAATGGCATTACCGCGGACTCGCCGATTCGCTCTCTGAACTCCATGACACGTTTGCCTATCAGGAGTTTGTACGCCTGATAGATGATGTCTTTCAACACTAAAAAACGATCAAGCCTTGGATATCTTATTTGACAATATCATCAATGCCCGTGATATGGGCGGTCTCATCGGTCACGATGGACGTAAAGTGCGCAGCGGTATGCTTATCCGCTCCGCCCACTTGCACGACGCTACAGACGAAGACATATGCCGTTTGAAGGACATGTATCACTTGCGCCGGATCTTCGATTTCCGCTCATTGGGTGAAGCCGAGTTCCTGCCCGATCGCGAAGTACCCGGTGCTACCCATCATCTCTTACCTACCATTGACCTCAGCGAAGAGCGTCTGACCGGTCAGGCCATTCCGCAGGAAGCGTTTCTGGACCTGGAGAACCATATAGTCAACTACTCATTCTATCCGGAAGTGCAGGCTATGGCTGCGGACATGTACCCATCCCTCATCCGCAGCGAATATTCGCAGCTCCAGTATGCCTCTTTCCTGCGTCTGATTATCGAGACGCCTGAAGGCGCGGTGCTGTGGCATTGCTTCCAAGGCAAAGACCGTACCGGCTGGGGAGCCGCGTTCATCCTTTTTGCGCTTGGGGTGGACAGAGATGCTATCATCGAGGATTTCGACCGTTCTAACGACGCCTATCGTGAACTGGTGGCACGGCTCAATAGTGATATTATTGCCCGAGGCGGTGGAGAACCGGAGATGGATGTGGTGCAGGCGTTTATGGGCGTGAGTACGAAGAACTTCCGCTCGACACTGGATCTTATCGACCGTGAGTTCGGAGGTATGCAAGAATATCTGAGGAACCAACTCTTCCTTACCAAAGAAGATATACAACTGCTCAGAAAACGCTATCTGGAATACTAGTCTCAAAAATACTATGTTACACATCAATGAGGAGGTGGCTCGCTGTCTGTTATGCGAGAATGCACCCTGCGGCGAGAAAGCCGCCCGCGCCATCCGCGCACTCCGTTTTGACAACCTTTGGACAGCCCGCGAACTGTTTGACCAGCTGAATGACGCCGAGATAGAGGCGGCAGAGAAGGCTTGTATCCACTAT
>Ga0265301_10006028_pt1 | contig 11724 bp, 8 predicted proteins | sample AusTroGonzalo_MG_2_FD_193488 | JGI IMG/M metagenome (GOLD analysis project Ga0265301, IMG submission 193488) | Bovine rumen microbial communities from tropical cattle in Woodstock, Queensland, Australia - Gonzalo_04 | ecosystem: Host-associated > Mammals > Digestive system > Stomach > Rumen ...
GGTGGTGCGCGCCTACCAACTGCTAAAGCAGGACTTCCAACAAATGCCCCGCGTTCATGCTCATCTGTGGAAAGGCATTCCCACCCAGGCCGGCATGGGCGGCGGCTCCAGCGACTGTGCCTACACCATCAAGTTGCTGAACGACATGTTTACGCTCGGACTGTCTGAGCAGCAGATGATAGACTATGCTGCACGATTAGGGGCCGACTGCGCCTTCTTTATTCTAAGCCGTCCTGCCTATGCCGAGGGTATTGGAGAACTATTGCAACCCATCAACCTCGACCTCAGTCAGTATTATATAGGTGTTGTACGTCCCGACATTCCCGTATCAACAAAAGAAGCGTTTTCGCTCATTACTCCCCAACGACCTCCCAAATGCTGTCGTGATGTAGTGATGCAGCCCATAGAGACCTGGCGTGAGGAACTGACCAACGACTTTGAGCAGAGCGTCTTTGTGCTTCACCCGGAAATCAAAGCCATCAAAGATCGGCTCTATGAACTCGGTGCCGTCTATGCAGCCATGACAGGCAGCGGCTCGTCAGTATTTGGACTATTCAGGAGTCCCATGGAAATTGCCGAACACTTCCCAGACATGTTTACCTTCTTCTCACGACTCAACTAACTCTGGACCCGAAATGAACGAACATAAGATCATTAACGACCCAGTATTCGGATTCATCAAGATTCCGCAAGGCTTATTATACAATATAGTGGAGCATCCGCTGATGCAGCGTCTGAACCGTATCAACCAATTAGGACTTGCATCGGTGGTTTACCCCGGGGCTCGTCACACACGTTTCCAACACTCGCTTGGGGCGTTCCACCTGATGAGTGAGGCCATCCTGTCGCTCCAACAAAAGGGTAACTTCATCTTCGATTCTGAGGCAGAGGCAGTGGAGGCAGCCATTCTAATGCATGACATTGGGCACGGACCTTTCTCACACGTTCTGGAGAACACCCTGATACAAGGCATTTCACATGAGGAGATTTCGCTCATGATGATGGAACAAATCAACCGCGACATGGGCGAACAGCTGAATCTGGCCATCAGTATCTTCAAGGGTGAATATCCCAAGCAATTCCTGCATCAACTGATATCAAGCCAACTCGACATGGACCGTTTGGACTATCTGCGACGCGACTCCTTCTTCACGGGTGTGACTGAGGGTAATATCGGCTCGGCGCGAATCATTAAGATGCTGAACGTTGTGGATGATTCATTAGTGGTTGAGTCGAAAGGAATCTATTCACTTGAAAATTATTTGACAACCAGACGGCTGATGTACTGGCAGGTATACTTGCATAAGACTGCTGTCGCCTATGAAAAGGTGTTGGTCAACATGCTACTGCGCGCCAAAGAACTGACCCAAAGAGGAAAGCATGTTTTCGCCAGCCCTTCGCTGGAATACTTCTTGAAAAACGATGCCGATGCCGATTGGTTCTTGAACCACGAAGAGGCCCTGCTGATGTATGAAGACCTGGATGACAACGACATCTGGTGCGCCATGAAAGCCTGGAAATACAGCGACGACAAGATACTGTCGACACTGGCCACCAACATGCTGAACCGCCACATCTTCAAGGTGGAGGTGAACGAAGAGCCCGTAGGTGATGAACGTGTCATGGAGATTGCCACGGGCATTGCTACCCAGATGGGTATCACGACCGAGGATGCCCGACGCTACATGATGAGCGTTAACACCATCCAAAAGGATATGTACAACGTGGACGATGACAGCATCACAATTCTTTACAAAGACGGCACAATGAAGGATATTTCCGAAGCTTCCGAATTGCTAAATGTGCAACTACTTTCTAAAAAAATAAGAAAATATTACCTCTGTTATCAGCGTTTTGAATAATTTTCATTACCTTTGCAAGCAAATTAGAAAAATAACCTTGTATGGAATTTACCGCAAAACAAATTGCAGAGTTTGTAGGAGGACGTATTGAAGGCAACGAAAATGCTGCCATCCATACTTTTTCCAAGATTGAAGAAGGTCGGGAAGGAGCCATTTCTTTCCTCTCGAATCCTAAATACACGCATTATCTCTACGACACCAAGTCGACCATTGTACTGATTAATGAAGACGTACAGTTGGAAAAGCCAGTGACCCCTACCCTCATCCGCGTCAAGAACGCCTACGAGTGTGTGGCCAAACTGCTACAGCTTTATGAGTCGATGAAGCCTAAGAAGACTGGTGTTGACACGCTGGCATTCGTGTCGCCTTCAGCCAAGATAGGCAAGGATGTCTACATCGGCCCATTCACGTATATCGGTGAGAATGTGGAGATTGGCGACGGCACGCGCATTTTCCCCAACGTGACCATCTATGATGGAACACGTATCGGACAGCGAGTCACCATCCATGCCGGTGCTGTGATCGGTGCCGACGGTTTCGGCTTTGCCCCCAACACCGAAGGCTATGAAAAGATTCCACAGATTGGCATCGTTATCATTGAGGATGACGTTGAGATTGGCGCCAACACCTGTATTGACCGTTCCACGATGGGACAGACTTTGATTCATCGGGGTGTTAAGCTCGATAACCTTGTACAGGTGGCCCACAACTGCGAAATCGGTGAGAACACCGTCATGTCAGCTCAGGCAGGCATGGCCGGCTCGACCAAGATCGGTGCATGGTGCATGGTTGGTGGTCAGGCTGGATTCTCAGGCCATATCACCATTGCAGACAAGACCTTTGTAGGTGCCCAGAGCGGTGTCATCGGCAATACCAAAGGTAATGGCGAACAGCTTATCGGCGCTCCTGCCGTCAATCCGAAGATGTACTTCAAGGCCAGGGCCCTGGATGCCAAGCTGCCGGAAATGTACCGCCAGATTGCCGCTATGCAGCGTGAAATAGACGAAATGAAAAAGAAACTATCAGAAATATGAAACAGAAGACATTAAAAGGAAGTTTTTCATTGTGCGGCAAGGGTCTGCACACAGGCCTCAGCCTGACTGTGACATTCAACCCTGCTGCAGAAAACACTGGTTATAAGATTCAGCGCATTGACCTGGACGGCATGCCAACGATTGATGCCATAGCCGAGAACGTTGTTGACACACAACGCGGAACAGTATTAGGTAAAGGCAGCGATTTCCGTGTTTCGACCGTTGAGCATGCTTTGGCAGCGCTTTATGCCTTGGGCATCGACAACTGTCTGATGCAGGTGAATGGCCCTGAGATCCCGATCTTAGACGGATCAGCCATCCAATATGTCAATAAGATCTATGAGGTGGGGATTGAGGAACAGAATGCGCCCAAAGACTGGTATATCATCCACAAGAAGATAGAAGTGAAGGACGAAGAGAGCGGTTCTTGCATCACTATTTTGCCCGATGACGAGTTCTCGCTCACCGCTATGTGCTCTTTTGAGTCGAAGTTCATCAACTCGCAGTTTGCCACTGTCAACAAGGTGGAGGACTTCCCCACAGAAATTGCCCCCGCCCGCACCTTTGTCTTTGTGCGTGACATTGAGCCATTGTTGCAAGCCAACCTCATCAAGGGAGGCGACCTGGACAATGCCATCGTCATCTACGAGCGCCAAACCACCCAGGAGCGCCTTGACATGCTGGCAGACATGCTCCACGTTGAGCACCGTGATGCCAACGACCTTGGCTACATCCAGCACAAGCCACTGGTTTGGGAGAACGAGTGTACACGCCACAAACTGCTTGACATCGTCGGCGACATGGCCCTCATCGGACGTCCTATCAAGGGTAGAATTATTGCCACACGCCCCGGCCACACCATCAATAACAAGTTCGCACGACTCATGCGCAAGGAAATCCGCAAGCACGAGATTCAGGCTCCCATCTATGACCCGAACGAAGAGCCAGTGATGGATGTAAACCGCATTCGTGAACTGCTTCCCCACCGCTATCCCATGCAGCTTGTCGACAAAGTGGTTTCCTTAGGAGCCATGAGCATTGTGGGTATCAAGAACATCACTTCCAACGAGCCATTCTTCCAGGGTCACTTCCCCCAGGAGCCGGTAATGCCCGGTGTGTTGCAAATCGAGGCAATGGCTCAGTGTGGTGGTCTGCTGGTGCTGAACACTCTGGAAGAGCCTGAGCGCTGGTCAACCTATTTCATGAAGATTGACGGGGTGAAGTTCCGCCAGAAGGTGGTTCCTGGCGACACACTGATTTTCAAGGTCGAACTGTTGGCTCCTGTCCGTCATGGTGTGTCATCCATGAAGGGCTACGTCTTTGTAGGTGATCATATTGTGACAGAGGCAAGCTTCACTGCACAAATTGTCAAGAACAAGTAATTCGTCATTACGTCATTATGAATCAGATACATCCGTTAGCAGTGGTCGACCCCGAGGCACAACTCGGCGACAATAATGTCATTGGTCCCTTCTGTGTGATTGACAAGAACGTTGTCATCGGTGATAACAACAAGTTCCTGAACAATGTCACCATTCATTATGGTGCACGTATCGGCTCTAACAACGAGTTCTTTCCTGGTGCCAGTATCTCTACCAAACCGCAGGACCTGAAATTCCAGGGAGAAGACACCACCTGCGAAATCGGTGACAACAACTCCATTCGCGAGAACGTTACCATCAGCCGTGGAACAGCCTCGAAAGGCAAAACCGTTGTGGGCAACGGCAACCTGCTGATGGAGAACATGCACATCGGTCACGACTGTGTCATCGGAAACGGCTGCATCATAGGCAACTCTACCAAGTTTGCCGGTGAAGTCATCGTCGACGACTGTGCCATTATCTCTGCCACCTGTCTGTTCCATCAGTTCCTTCATGTGGGAGGCTACATCATGTTCCAAGGTGGTACACGTACCAGTCAGGACATTCCACCCTATGTTATTGCTGGCAAGGAACCTGTCCGCTATGCAGGTGTTAACCTTATCGGTCTACGCAGACGTGGTTTTTCGAACGAGACCATTGAAGCCATCCACGATGCCTATCGCATCATCTATTCACAGGGCGTACTGAAGGACGGCATTGCTGAAGCCCGCACTAAATACCCTAATTCCAAGGAGGTGGAATACATCTGCTCGTTCATCGAGAATTCCAAACGTGGTGTCATCAGGTAAATTGATTGTCATAACGGGGCCTACAGCTGTTGGCAAGACAGAATTGTGTATGGAACTGGCTCGCTGGCTCAACATACCGATTATCAATGCCGACTCCCGCCAGATGTTCCGTGAACTGAAAATAGGCACGGCAGCCCCTACCGACGAACAGTTACAACAGGTAAGGCACTACTTTGTAGGTAACTTGAGTATTAGCGACTACTACAGTGCGTCGATGTATGAGCAGGACGTAAACACGCTGCTTGCTGAATTATTCGCTACCAGCGACTATGCACTGCTTACGGGTGGATCTATGATGTATATCGATGCCGTGTGCAACGGTATTGACGACATACCAACCGTTGATGAAGCAACCCGGCAACTGATGAAGCAACGGCTTGCATCAGAAGGTCTCGAATCATTAGTAGAAGAGTTGAAACAGCTTGACCCAGAGCACTATGAAGTAGTTGACAGGCAAAATCCCCGTCGGGTAGTTCATGCATTGGAAATCTGCCACATGACTGGCAAGACCTACACTTCGTTCCGTAAGGCGGAAAAGAAACAGCATCCATTTCAGATAGTCAAGATTGGTCTTAACCGAGATCGGGCGGAACTATACGAGCGCATCAATCAGCGGGTAGACAAGATGATAGAAGACGGATTAGTGGATGAAGCCCATAGAATGTTCAAACATCGTGACACAAATGCCTTGAATACATTAGGATACAAAGAGATGTTCAACTATTTCGATGGAATATGGACACTTGATGAGGCCATTGAGCGCATAAAGGGGAACACCCGTCGCTATGCCCGTAAGCAGCTAACATGGTTCAAACGAGATACGGACATGAAGTGGTTTCATCCAAATGATGTGGAATTAATCAAGAAGTATATTTCAAACGCATAAAGAAAGGAGAACAAAAACATAATGAAAAAAATTTGGCAAGGTCTAAAAGGCATTATCAACTGGTATATCGGCATCTTCAAGGGACGTCCCTGGTATATCAAGATTGTTTCCACCTTAGCATCACTCATCGTGATGTTTGTGCTTTATCTGATAGCCGTCGACATTAACTTCCTCTGGTTGTTCGGCAAATCGCCGTCTATGGAGATGATTAAGAACAAGCGCCCTGCTGAGGCATCTGAGATTTATAGTGCCGACGGGCAGCAAATTGGAAAGTTCTTCAGTGAGAACCGTACCCCAGTTGACTATGATGACGTGAATCCCGTATTCTGGCAGGCGCTTATCGATACTGAGGACGAACGTTTCTACTTCCATCACGGCATAGACTATACCGCCTTTGGTGCTGCATTGAAAGACTACCTGCTACACCATGATGCACGTGGTGCCTCGACGATAACTCAGCAGTTAGCCAAGAATCTGTTCCGTGTCCGAACGGAATATTCAACCGGTCTCTTAGGCAACATTCCTGGTTTGAAAATGCTTATCATGAAGAGCAAGGAATGGATAACAGCCTATAAGTTAGAGTATTTCTTTACAAAAGAAGAAATCCTGACCCAGTATGCCAACACAGTAGACTTCGGCTCTAACGCTTTCGGCATTAAGACAGCCGCGAAGACCTATTTCGGCACTACGCCTAAACAGCTGACTGTTGAGCAGGCTGCCGTATTGGTGGGTATGCTGAAAGCCACCACCTATTATAATCCGCGTATTCATCCCGACAATGCCATCAAACGGCGCAATGTGGTGCTCGACAACCTTGTACACCATAACCACCTATCACAGGAGGCATTCGACTCGCTTCGTACTACTGAGATTGAATTGGACTTCAGCGTAGAGAATGCCTATGACGGAAAGGCCAACTACTTCCGTGAAGCAGTAGCCAATGAACTGAGGGAATGGTGTCGCGACAACGGATACGATCTCTACACCGATGGTCTGAAGATATACACCACCCTCGACATGCGTATGCAGAAATATGCCGAGGCTGCCGCTATCAAACAGATGCGTCAGGTTCAGAACAACTTCAAGCAGCACTGGGGCAACACCAATCCTTGGCAGGACGAGCGGCATCAGGAAATAGCAGGATTTATCGAGGACATTGCCAAGCGTCAACCTTACTACAAGGTGTTGAGCAAGCGGTTTGCCAACTCCCCCGACAGTATTGACTACTACTTGAACAAGCCTCACACCGTCAAGCTTTTCGATTACGAGAAAGGCATTATCGAGCGCGAAATGTCAACGATGGACAGCATACGCTACATGGTACGTTTCATGCACTGCGGTTTCGTGGCCATAGAACCGAATACAGGTTACGTCAAGGCATGGGTTGGTGATATCGACTTCAACTCCTGGAAATATGACAAAGTAACAGCCATGCGCCAGCCAGGTTCTACCTTCAAGCTCTTTGTCTATACGGAAGCCATGAACCAGGGTATCACCCCCTGCGACCGCCGCCGAGACTCCTACTTCGCCATGAAAGTATGGGATGCCGGTAAGAAGAAAGAGGTAACTTGGGCACCCACCAATGCCAACGGCTACTTCACGGGTGACTCCATGCCGCTGCGTGCAGCCTTCGCTCAGAGCATCAACTCTGTAGCAGTAAAGCTGGGACAGGAAGTGGGTATCAAGAATATTGCCAGCACTGCCCACGCTATGGGCATCAAGAGCGAGCTCGACCCCACTCCAGCATTGGCACTCGGCTCCAGCGACGTCAACCTCTTGGAACTGGTCAACAGCTATTCTACGGTAGTGAACGACGGTAAGGCCCACGAGGCTATCCTCGTGACCCGCATCCTTGACCGCGATGGTAACGAAATCTACACAGCCCCCACAGAACAGAAGCAGGCCATCCCATATCGTAGTGCCTTCCTTATGCAGCAACTGCTGCAAGCCGGATTACGTGAACGCGGAGCCACTTCCATGAGTCTTTGGGGCTATGTCGGCAAATACAATGACACCGAGTTCGGTGGCAAGACAGGAACCTCCAATAACCATTCTGACGCCTGGTTCGTCGGAGTTTCTCCGAAACTCGTCTGTGGAGCATGGGTTGGTGGCGAATACCGTAGCATTCACTTCCGTACTGGTGCCCTCGGTCAAGGTTCACGCACTGCCCTACCTATCTGCGGCTACTTCTTCGAGTCTGTTCTTGGCGATCCCAACTTCAAGCAGTATCACGGCAAGTTTGAGAAGCCAAAGGACAGTAGTATCACAATGGATATGTATGAAAACTGCCACTATGTCTATGCACAGCGCGATAGTGATTCCATTAGTGTTGATAGCTTAGCCTTGGAAGAACTTGAGCAAGAGATAGAGCTTGATCAGGACGGCAACCCCATAGTGAAACCCAAGGAGCCCCTTGACATGCTGCCTGAACAGGGCAACGAGAATGGTAACGGCGAAGCAACGGAACCCAAGAAAAAGGCACAGCCCGAATACGAAGATGTATACTTCTGATGTTAGATGATTCAAGGAGGTGGAACTGGATTTAGAGAACAAAGAATGGCAGGATGCCCTGCAGATAGTGAACTATACCCGCCGCTCACTTTTCCTAACGGGAAAAGCGGGCACGGGAAAGTCCACATTTCTGCGTTATGTGGCCCAACATACTAAGAAAACAAACGTTATCTTAGCTCCTACAGGCATTGCCGCCATCAATGCAGGAGGTTCGACGCTACACAGTTTTTTCCGCCTGCCCTTCCATCCTTTGCTGCCCAATGACTCACGATATAACCGTCGTAACATCAAGGAAACACTGAAATACACAAGTGCCCAGCGCAAACTTATCCGCGAAGTCGAACTCATTATCATTGATGAGATTTCAATGGTGAGGGCTGACATCATAGACTTTATAGATAAGGTATTGCGCGTGTACACGCGAAGCTACGAACCTTTCGGCGGCAAACAATTGCTGCTGGTGGGCGATATCTACCAGTTGGAGCCTGTGGTCAAGGACGATGACCGTCAACTACTTCAGCCCTTCTATCCTTCGCTCTATTTCTTCAATGCCAAAGTATGGCAACAGATGCCCATCGTTTCCATTGAACTTCTCAAGGTCTATAGGCAGACGGATGCACAGTTTGTAGGTATCCTTGATCGTATAAGAAACAACACTGTTACCGCCGTAGATCTTGCCAATCTCAACACCCGTGTATCCCCAGCAACCTCCGACAGTCTTCAGTCGGATGCAACGCCTTCCCCGCAATTAGGCATCATTCTTGCAGCCCGCCGCGATATTGTAGACTATACCAACGAACAGCGGTTGGCAAAGCTCGAAGGAGCTGCCACAGTCTTCAACGGCATCATCAAAGGCGACTTTCCTGAATCCTCACTTCCTACCCCTATGGAGCTGCAACTGAAACCAGGTGCACAGGTTATCTTCATCAAGAATGACAAAGAGAAACGGTGGGTAAACGGTACCCTTGGAACGGTTATCGCCATCGATGAGGAAATAGGTGTCATTACCGTCTGTACGGATGAGGGACGTGAATATGACGTAGAGCGCGAAATATGGGAAAACATGCGCTATTCCTTTAACGAAAAAGAGCAAAAGATTGAGGAACAGCAAATTGGGACATACATGCAGTTTCCTGTAAGGTTGGCGTGGGCTATTACCGTCCACAAAAGTCAGGGATTGACGTTTTCACAAGTAACCATCGATTTCACCGGCGGCGTATTTGCTGGCGGACAGACCTATGTAGCCCTTTCGCGCTGCCGTTCGTTGGAAGGCATTACTCTGAAAGAGCCGCTTCGCCCCAGTGATGTCTTCGTACGAGCAGAGGTCTTACAGTTCGCACAACGGTATAATAATCCAACGCTGATTAACCAGGCTATGCAGGAAGGAAAGGCAGACCGTGAGTACCACGATGCCATTGCTGCTTTCGACCAAGGGCGCTTTGATCTTTTTCTCGATCATTTCTTTAAAGCCATTCATTCACGCTACGATATTGAAAAGCCGGCCGTGAAACGCTATATTCGAAGGAAACTGGAGATTATCAACCGTCAGAAATCGGATATTGAAAAATTACAGGTAAAGCTTCACGAACGTGACGAGCTGCTGAAACGATTGTCGGCAGAATATACCATACTTGGACGTGAATGTGAACATGAACACATGACGGAGGCTGCTATCAGAAATTATGAGAAAGCTTTAGAGCTTTATCCTGACGCTGGAGATGCCAAGCGACGGCTAAAAAAGCTCCAAAAACTTAAAAAGTCTTAAATAGAGCGATTGTGCTCCCACACAATTTACCTGTATCAACTTTTTTAATTAATTTGTTTGGTATTTAGAAAAAAATGCCTTACCTTTGCATCGTTATCCTGAAAACAATCTTTTTACCTTAAAAGACTAATACCTATTGAAGATATAGAGCGACTGCCTGCGAAGGTCATCGCTTTATTTTTTTGTCCCTATGTCTGGCTCAAAAAACATGAGGCCCCGATTCACATCGGAGCCTCATAACAACACAAACACAAAATAAAGTCGGTTAATTACCAACTATCGTTAAAATGGAAACGATCACTGAATACCATCTTTGCGCAACTTTTCCTGCCATTTCCAAGCAGAGCGCAACACTTCTTCTGTGGGGGTCTCAGCTTTCCAGCCTAAAACTTTGTTGGCTTTTGTAACATCACCCCAAACCTGTTCAATATCACCTTCACGACGCGGTGCATATGTCCAGTTCACCTTCACGCCTGTAGCCTTCTCAAAGCCTTCAACCACCTCAAGCGTTGACAAGCCTCGTCCAGTACCAATGTTGAATACCTCAACGGCATCTGTTTCAGGCTTATCAAGCACCCGTTCCATAGCCTTCACATGAGCCTTGGCCAAGTCGACCACATAAATGTAGTCACGTATACAGGTGTGGTCAGGTGTATTATAGTCGTTACCGAAAATCTTCAGCTGACCGCGGATACCCATTGCCGTCTGTGTGACAAACGGAATCAGATTCATGGGAACACCATTGGGCAGTTCGCCGATAAGTGCAGTAGGATGCGCACCGATGGGGTTGAAATAGCGCAAAATAATACTCTTGATGGGAGCGCCGGAATGGATATAGTCCTGAATGATTTCCTCGTTGATCTGCTTTGTATTGCCATAGGGCGACAACGCCTTCTGAATGGGAGCGGCCTCAGTAACAGGCAGGTTTTCTTCCGTTGGCTGACCATAAACGGTGCACGAACTGGAGAAAATGATACCCTTCACATCATACTTAGGCATCAGCTCTAACAGGTTGATCAGACTGGTGAGATTGTTACGGTAGTAGAGCAGAGGTTTCTCTACTGACTCACCCACGGCTTTAGATGCAGCAAAATGGATGATACCCTCAATCTTCGGATATTTCTTGAACACGCCCTCCAAAGCTTCCATATCGCAGCAGTCTACTTTCTCGAAAGCAGGACGTACGCCCGTTATCTTTTCAATACCATCGATGACATTGGCGTTTGAATTGGAGAGATTGTCAATAATAACCACCTCATAGCCTGCCTCTTGCAACTCAACAGTGGTGTGAGAACCTATGAAGCCCGTACCACCTGTAACAAGGATTGTTTGTTTCATAAAATAGCTGTTTTTTTATTCAATTACATAAAGATGTTGCAAAAGTAACTATTTTTTTTGAATTATCCAAGGCCTTGAGGAAAAAAATTCGTAACTTTGCACCCATGTATTAGTTTAAACTCAGAATTATGAAAGGTATTGTACTTGCAGGCGGCAGT
>Ga0265301_10006033_pt1 | contig 11718 bp, 7 predicted proteins | sample AusTroGonzalo_MG_2_FD_193488 | JGI IMG/M metagenome (GOLD analysis project Ga0265301, IMG submission 193488) | Bovine rumen microbial communities from tropical cattle in Woodstock, Queensland, Australia - Gonzalo_04 | ecosystem: Host-associated > Mammals > Digestive system > Stomach > Rumen ...
CACATCATCGTACTCGATCAGACGCTTACGGATACCGAAGTTGTTCTCCTCAACCTTCTTCTGGGCGCGCTCGATGCTCTTAGAGATCATAGGACTCTCGATCATCTCGCCATCCTTGAATCCCAGACGGTCCATTACCGATGCGATACGCTCAGAGGCGAACAGTCGCATCAGCTTATCCTCGAGTGATACATAGAATACAGATGAACCTGGGTCGCCCTGACGTCCGGCACGACCACGCAGCTGACGGTCAACACGACGGCTCTCGTGGCGCTCGGTACCGATGATAGCCAGACCACCGGCTGCCTTTACCTCAGGCGAAAGCTTAATATCGGTACCACGACCGGCCATGTTGGTGGCAATGGTAACGGCACCCTTACCGTTAGTGCTCTGTCCGGCCAATGCTACGATGTCGGCCTCCTTCTGGTGCAGCTTAGCATTCAGCACCTGGTGGGGGATACCCTCGCGCTTACCGGTCTCAGGGTTCACATACATATCAAGCATACGGCTCAGCAACTCTGAAATCTCCACCGATGTGGTACCAATCAGTGTTGGACGGCCCTGATTTCTCATCTTTACTACTTCCTCGATTACAGCCTTGTACTTCTCGCGAGCGGTCTTGTAAACGCGGTCGTCCTGGTCGTTACGGATTACTGGGCGGTTGGTAGGAATCTCAACCACATCCAGCTTGTAGATATCCCAGAACTCACCAGCCTCGGTCGAGGCGGTACCGGTCATACCTGAGAGCTTGTGATACATACGGAAGTAGTTCTGCAGGGTGATGGTAGCGAATGTCTGTGTGGCAGCCTCTACCTTTACGTGCTCCTTGGCCTCAACAGCCTGGTGCAGTCCGTCGCTCCAGCGACGACCCTCCATGATACGACCAGTCTGCTCGTCAACGATCTTCACCTCGCCGTCGATAACCACATACTCGTCGTCCTTATTAAACATGCAGTAAGCCTTCAGCAGCTGCTGCAGGGTGTGCACACGCTCACTCTGTACAGCGTAGTGGCTCATCAGCTCATCTTTCTTATCCAGACGCTCCTGATCGGTGAGTCCGGTCTCAGCCTCGAGAGCCGACAGCTCGGTAGTGATATCGGGCAGCACAAACAGCTCGTTATCGTTTACCTGCTTAGCCAGCCAGGCGGTACCCTTATCGGTCAGGTCGCAGCTATTCATCTTCTCATCTACTACGAAGTACAGAGGCTCAACACACTCAGGCATGCGGCGGTTATTGTTCTCCATGTAGATATTCTCGGTATTCTGCATACCAGCCTTGATACCTTCCTCCGAGAGGAACTTAATCAGTGGCTTGTTCTTAGGCATGGCCTTGTGCGAACGGTAGAGCGACAGGAAACCGGCATCCAGCTTCTCCTGTGCCTCTTTCTTGTTACCAGCCTCCATCAGCTTGTTACCCTCGGTAATCAGGGTCTTGGCGTCGGCCAGATACTGGGTGGCCAACTGGCGCTGAACACCTACCAGCTTCTCAACCAGTGGCTGATACTCCTCGAACATCTGATCGTCGCCCTTGGGGATAGGACCAGAGATAATCAGAGGTGTACGGGCATCGTCGATCAATACTGAGTCGACCTCATCGACGATGGCGTAGTTATGTGCGCGCTGTACCAGATCGGCAGGCGATACGGCCATGTTATCACGCAGATAGTCGAAACCGAACTCGTTGTTGGTACCGAAGGTGATATCAGCCTGATAAGCCTTACGACGGGCCTCAGAGTTAGGCTGATGCTTATCGATACAATCCACGCTCAAGCCATGGAACATATAGAGAGGACCCATCCACTCTGAGTCACGCTTAGCCAGATAGTCGTTCACGGTTACTACGTGTACACCGTTACCGGTGAGTGCGTTCAGGAATACAGGCAGGGTAGCCACCAGGGTCTTACCCTCACCAGTAGCCATCTCGGCAATCTTTCCCTGATGCAGTACAACACCACCAAACAACTGTACGTCGTAGTGTACCATTTCCCACTTCAGGTCGTTACCACCAGCAGTCCAGTGGTTGTGGTAGATAGCCTTGTCGCCATCGATGGTAATAAAGTCCTTCTTAGGATCGCCAGCCAGCTCGCGGTCGAAATCGGTAGCTGTAACAACCACCTCCTCGTTCTCGGCAAAGCGGCGTGCGGTTTCCTTTACGATAGCGAATACCTCGGGCATTACCTCGTTCAGGGCCTGCTCGTAAATCTCCAATACTTCCTTCTCGATCTTATCGATCTGAGCGAAGATATCGGCACGCTCATCGATAGGGGTGTTTTCGATTGTAGCCTTCAGTTCTTCGATACGGGCTTTCTGCTCCTGGGCAGAGTTCTGTACTTGCAGCTGCAGTGTCTTAGTGCGCTGGCGCAGTGCGTCGTTATCCAGCTTCTGTACCTCGGGGTAAACAGCCTTTACCTGCTCAACGAGTGGCTGGATAAGCTTCATGTCGCGGCTGGATTTGTCACCAAACAGCGACTTCAATAACTTGTTGAAATTCATATTTAATTTTTATTTTTTACTTATTGTTGATGTATGTCGTTATAAAACGGCGGCAAAATTACAAAAAAAATTTTTAACCACCAAGCCTTTTTATTAAAAAAGAGGTGTAGCCATACATGCATTGGGGGCACGAATGCGGATTGCCTTCGAAATTGTGGGGGCAATACGCTCTATGCTAACGGGTGCCTGCACCTTCTGTGCGGGTATATCGGCACCATAGAATATAATGGGGAAGCAGGCCAGTGGCTGCTTGGTTTTAAGTTGCTCGTGAGTGTCGTCGTTCTGCATCTGCCAGCCAGGTGCCAACTCTACCTGCAGATCGCCCATGTGGGCCTCGTACAGATGGATGTTTACACGCTTTACGCCTGCCATCTGCAGCAGGAACTCCTTAGCCTTCTGTGTGGCGTCGGACAGGGCGATGCGCTTCTGTTCCAACAGCTGATGGTTCAGGTACAGCTGGTTACGGTAGCTGCCCTCAACGTACTTGCCTTGGCCCCACAGGGCACCCAGGTACATGTTCAGCAGGTTGGCAGTGCGGTTGGTATAATATACACCCGTGGGGATGTGATATTTGGCGTATTCATCGGTATTCAGATCGCGATAGCCGGTAGAGGTGAGCACAAACAGGGCGTGCTGCTTGCCCACCATGCGCTGTATCTCAACCACCAGCTTTTGCAGGGCCGATTGGTAATCTTCTTTCTCGTACTGCAGGAATAGCAGATCGGGGATAGAATCTTGCCCAAGTCTTTCTTCAACAACCAGTTGTAAAGCCTTAACCGTCAGGCTGGTAGCATCCTGATTTCTACGCTTGTCATCGTTCCATGCCAGGCGGTCTGTGTTATGCCCTGCAAGCAGCGCTGCTGTCTCTTTTTTTGCAGCCACGGCGCATACCTTACCGGCACCCTTGGTAGCTATCTTCAGCTCATCGGCCAGGGTAGAAACGGCGATTTCATCGGGGGTAGCCGCTACGGTTTGCAACGACTGACGGTCGAGCCATTTATCGGCCGTAATGGTGTGATAGAATGGCGATGTGCCTGTTACGACTGACGAAATGGCAGACGACAGGTCAACTTGACTGTAGGGATAGAAACCTTGCTCATAGATTAATCCATCGTCGAACAGAGCGGGATAGTCGGTAAGCAGCTGGTCGATGGTAATATTTACCACCAGCCGGGGGCTTACTCCCTTCTGTTGCTGCGCTTGCGAGCTGAGTGCCAGCATCGTAAGCAGCGTGACGTATAGATATCTATTCTTCATTTCTTACAACGTATCAGCAAACATAGTGCCACAATCCACATACCCTCCGAATAGCTCTGCAGTATGCCACCCAGTCCGTACAGTATCAGCATTACCAGCAGCAGTTTGGTCCACAGGTTGCGCTTGCCTTTGATAACGGCGGGTATAAACACCAGCGCCAGAGGATTGAACAGCAGCAGGTTCAGATTAAGCGATGTAGTGGGGTGCTGCGAGAATATCATCACCGTAAGCACCACGCCTGCCAGGCCCTGGATAGTCATCAGCAGTACGTCCCACCATTTTACAATGCGCTTGCTCTTCCATTCGTACAAACCGATACATACCGATATAATCAGCAGCAGCACGGCCATCTGGGTAGGCGTAAGACCGAAATCGGGCTCAATCACCTGCACACCTGGTGGCACCAGCAGGCGCTGCTCCTTTACCAAGGGGCGGTATTCGCCATCCTTATATATCTGCGCATGCGCAAAGTCGGTCATCAGATTCATAGGCAGGAATTCCTGCTCCTCGCGGGTGGTAGCCAGGTCGGCTTTTACACCCAGCAGCATATCGTTTCCAAACTTCGACCACAGGTGGTTGCGATTGCACTCGCGCACCATCTCGCGGAAGGTTGGCTGATAGTCACTTCGCTCTTCGTAAACTACCTGTCCTTCAATACTTTTCTCGATTACATCTCTAGGTTTGGTTGAACAGTTGTTGTAGAAGAAATTATAGCGATACACGCGGTTCTCTTCCTGCAGGTTTTCGCCCAGCAGGCGCTGCAGGGTACGCTTCTCGTCGTTGGTCAGGTTCAGCACCTGCTCGGTAATGCTGCTGCCCCATTGCTGGTAGTAGGGCCAGAAACGCTCAAAGGGGTAGGCGGCCAGCTCGTAATCGGTTAGTCCGAACACAAAGCGCAGGGCAAAGTATGGCTTACTGAAACTGAACATACCCCAGTTAAACACCAGATCGGTGTCGCCCTGATGCCAACGGATGGCTGCATGACCATACAAACTGTAAATCTCTTCGTGGGGCGAACAGGTCAGTAAACTCACTTCAACCGAGTCCATCGGGTCGATATTCGACTCAACGGCCACAAAAGCGCCATTTTCGGCATTTGGTGCCGATTGCGCATAAATTGGCGTTATATAGCTGACACTCAGCAGGATAGCTGCGGTTAGCAGGCTCTTAATTTTCATTTTTAAATGTTTCACGATGCAAAAATAACTTATATTTTCGAAGAAAAAGCCATTTCTTCGTTTTTTTTTGATAATTTTGCACGCTGAAAAGATTTTCAACTGAATTAAAAGATTAAATATGAATAAAATTCTCGCCAGTTTCGTCTTAGCAACCATGACGACATCGGCTTTTGCCCAGAGCAACACTAATTCTCCCTATAGCCAGTTCGGCTTAGGTGATCTGACTGATCAGAGTGTAGGTTTTAATAAAGGTATGAACGGCGTTGGCCTGGCCATGCGTCGCGGTAACGAGGTTAACACCATGAACCCCGCTTCGTATTCGGCTGTCGACTCACTTACCATGCTGTTCGATGCCGGATTGTCGGGTCAGATTACCAACTATAAGGAAAACGGCAAGAAAATGAATGGTAAGAGTGGCGGTTTCGACTACGTGGTAGGTCAGTTCCGTGCCTTTAAGGGCGTGGGTGTTACCTTCGGCGTACTGCCTTACTCTAACATCGGCTATAACTACTCACAGAGCGAATATCTGAAAGATGCCAGCATCACCAAGATGACTACCACCAACAAGGGTGATGGCGGTATGCACCAGCTGTTTATCGGTACCGGTATCCGCCTGTTCAAGCCCCTGAGCATCGGTGCCAACCTGTCGTACCTTTGGGGCGACTACAACCGCAGCATTACCAGCAGTAGCAGTGCCAGCAACGTAAGCGCCCTGCAGATGCTGTACACATCAGATATCAGCAGCTATAAGCTCGACCTGGGTATGCAGATCGAGGTGCCCCTGAGCAAGCTGGATAACATCACCCTGGGTGCTACCTGGACACCAGGCCACTCACTGAAGGCCGATGCCAAGTGCTCGGTCATCAACAGCAACTCTACTATCAGCAAGGCCGATACCACTGCCTATAAGCTTGCCGATGCACTGAGCATTCCTACCAGCTTTGGTTTTGGTTTGGCTTACAACCACGGACAGCAGTTCCGTATGGGTGCCGACTTTACCATGCAGAAGTGGGGTAGCGTAGATTATCCTTCGTTCGACTCACAGGCAAAGACTTACACCCTGAAGTCGGGATTGCTCAAGGATAGTTACCGCTTTAACCTGGGTGCCGAGTGGACACCACGCCCCATGGGTCGTAAGTTCCTGCAGCGCGTGCGCTATCGTGCGGGTGTAGGTATGGCCACACCTTATTATTATATTAACGGTAAAGAGGGCCCCAAAGAGCTCTCGGCCAGCATTGGTTTCGGTATCCCCATCATGAACGGCTACAACGGTCGTTCGATGCTGAATATCAGCGGACAGGTTGTAAACCGTTCGGCTGATAATATGATTAAGGAAACGATGTTACGTTTGAACATCGGTCTGACATTCAACGAGAGATGGTTTGCAAAGTGGAAGGTAGAATAATAGCCGTAGCCGCGTTTGCAGCAATGATTCTAGGCGGTTGTACCGAGGTGCACGAGCACACGGCAGCTGCTATACACGACCGCGATTCGGTGTCGGTGATGACGTCGTATGGCGTTAATACGCTGATTAGCGACAGCGGCGTGATCAAATACAAGATTGTAACCGAGCGCTGGGATGTGAACGTGGTTAAGAATCCCTCGTACTGGCTGTTCGAAAAGGGTGTTTTCTTCGAGCAGTTCGACGAGAAATTCCACGTAGAAGCCTATATCCAGGCCGACTCAGCCAAGTATTACGATCAGAAGAAGCTGTGGCATCTGCGCGGTCGCGTACGCATACGTAACATTAACGGCCTGCTGTTCGAGAGCGAGGAGCTGTTTTGGGACGGTATGCGCCACGAACTGTACTCGAACGTATACTCGAAGGTTACCACCCCCGAACGCAGCATGGAGGGCACCTATTTCCTGTCGGACGAGCATATGACGCACTATACCGTCAGCAACTCGAAGGGATCGTTCCAGCGCGAGGATATGACCGGCGAGCAGAACGATACCACCACGCAGAAACCAGGCGCCCAGCCCGATACCGCACAGGTACAGCCATCGCTGCGCCCACAGCTGCAGAAACATAGAAAGAACGGATGATATGACTACAACGATTATCTGGCTACTGGTTTCGATGCTGTTCTCGGCCTTCTTTTCGGGTATGGAGATAGCCTTTATTTCGTCCAACCGCCTGCGTGCCGAGATGGATCGCGAAAAGAACCGTTTTTCGCAGCGCATCATCCATGTGTTCTACCAGCATCCAAACAACTTTGTGTCAACCATGCTGGTGGGCAACAACATCGCACTGGTAATCTACGGTATCCTGTTTGCCCAGCTGTTCGACGCCACACTGTTTGCGCCACTAAGCGACGGGGTGAGGGTTACGGCCGATACGCTGCTATCTACACTGGTAGTGCTGTTTACAGGCGAGTTCCTGCCCAAATCTATCTTTAAGAACAATCCTAACACATTGCTCACGGTGTTTGCCGTGCCTGCGTGGATATGCTATGTGGTGCTTTACCCCATATCGCGCTTTGCCACGCTGCTGTCGAAGGGACTGTTGCGCCTGATAGGCATCCGCATGAAGAGTGCCGGCGAGGAAAAGGAGTTTACGAAAGTAGACCTCGACTACCTGGTTCAGACCAGTATCGATAACGCCGATAATGACGATGAAATCGAGGAAGAAGTAAAGATTTTCCAGAATGCGCTCGACTTCTCGGAGACCAAGATTCGCGACTGTATGGTGCCCCGTACCGAGATTGATGCGGTAGAGGATACCGACACCATCGAACAGCTGCGACAGGTGTTTATCGAGAGCGGCCACTCAAAGATTCTGGTGTATCACGAGGATATCGACCATATCATCGGTTATGTACACTCCAGCGACATGTTCCGACTGGACAAAAACAATTATCAATCGTCCATTGTAAATTGCCAATTGGTACGTGAGATTTCTTTCGTACCCGAGACCATGCTGGCATCGAAGCTGATGACCCAGCTGATGCAGCAGAAACGCTCGCTGGCCGTGGTGGTAGATGAGTTTGGCGGCACCAGCGGACTGGTATCGCTCGAGGATATCATGGAGGAGATTACAGGCGAGATTGAAGACGAGCACGACAATACTAACCACGTGGCCAAACAACTGAGCGACCACGAATACATGCTATCAGCCCGACTGGAGATAGCCAAGATTAACGAGATGTTTGATCTCGACCTGCCCGAAAGCGATGAATACATGACCCTTGGAGGCCTGATTCTGCACGAGTATCAGTCGTTCCCAAAACTGAACGAGGTAGTAAAAATGGGCCGCTACGAGTTTAAAATCATCAAGAATACGGCAACAAAAATCGAATTGGTGCGATTAAACATGACCGAATAGCCAAAATTTATACGAAAAAATTAGGTCGTTTCGAACAAATTTATTAATTTTGCACCCGTTTTATGAATAATAATTAAAAATTTAAATACATTATGGCAGCATTAGGAAAAATCCGTAAAAGAGGCGTAGCCCTCGTTTGCATTATCGGCTTAGGCCTTTTCGCCTTCATTGCTGAGGAAGCTTTCCGTTCTTGCGAAGCAACCAAGAACCAGCAGCGACAGCAGATTGGCGAAGTGTTAGGAAACAAAATCAATGTTCAGGACTTCCAGGCCCTGGTTGATGAGTATCAGGACGTTCTGAAGATTACTCAGAACCGCGAGAACTTCTCTGAGGAGGAGCTGAACCAGATTAAGGATCAGGTTTGGAGTCAGTACGTTAACGAGCAGATCATTGCCAACGAGGCAGAGAAGCTTGGTTTGACAGTTACCGACGAGGAGCTGCAGAACATCATGAAGGAGGGTACAAACCCCATGTTGATGCAGAGCCCATTCGTAAACCAGCAGACTGGTCGTTTCGACGTTACCATGCTCACCAAGTTCCTGGACGATTACAAGAAGGCAGGCTCAAATCCTCAGCTGGCTGAGAGCTACCAGACCATCTACAAGTACTGGCAGTTCATCGAGAAGCAGCTGCGCACCAACACCCTGGCTCAGAAGTACCAGGCTCTGCTCAGCAACTGCTTGCTCTCTAACCCCATCTCAGCTAAGATGGCTTTCGACGGTCAGAACACCGAGAGCGACATCCAGCTGGCTTCTATCGCTTACTCTTCAATCAACGACAACGATGTAAAGGTTGACGACAAGGATCTGAAGGCTAAGTACGACGAGGAGAAGGAGATGTTTAAGCAGGACGTTGAGAGCCGCGATATTAAGTATGTTGATTTCCAGGTAGTAGCTTCAGCAGCCGACCGCAAGGAGCTGATGAAGACTATGACCGACGCAGCTACCAAGCTGCAGAGCGGTGCTAACGCTGCCGAGGTGGCTCGCAAGGCCCAGTCGCAGTTTGCCTACACTGGCATGGCTGCTACCAAGCGCGCTTATCCATCAGACATCGCTGCTAAGCTCGATTCAATGGCTGTAGGTCAGACTTCAGCTGTATTCGAGACCGCTTTCGATAACACTCTCAACGTTGTTAAGCTGATTGCCAAGACTCAGGCTCCTGACTCTATCGAGTATCGCCAGATTCAGGTTGGCGGTGCTACCGTAGAGGCCGCTAAGAAGACTGCCGACAGCATCTACACAGCTCTGAAGGCTGGTGCTGATTTCGAGCAGCTGGCTCAGAAGTACGGTCAGCCAGGCACCAAGCAGTGGCTCACATCAGCTATGTACGAGAACAGCAGCTCTATCGACGAGGAGTCGAAGACCTACCTCGCAGCTATCAACAACCTGGCTGTAAACGATGTTAAGAACCTCGAGTTTACTCAGGGCAACATCATCCTGCAGGTTACCGCTCGCAAGGCTATGGTTGACAAGTACGATGCAGCTGTTATCAAGCACACTATCGATTTCTCTAAGCAGACATACTCTGAGGCTTACAACAAGTTCAGCCAGTTTGTAAGCGAGAACAAGACTATCGAGGATATGGAGAAGAACGCTGCTAAGTTCGGCTTCAAAGTTACTCCACGTCAGGATCTGTTCAACTACGAGCACAACGTAGCCAACCTGCGTTCTACCCGTGAGACTATGAAGTGGATCTTCGACGCTAAGCCAGGCGAGGTTAGCCCACTGTACGAGTGCGGTAACAACGATCACCTGCTGGTTGTAGCCCTCACTAAGATCAACCCTGTAGGCTACCGTGATATGAGCAGCCTGAAGGAGGTTCTTAAGGCCGAGGTTATCCGCGATAAGAAGTTCGAGCAGATCAAGGCTAAGCTGGCCGGTGTTAACGACCTGGCTGCTGCTAAGGCTAAGGGTGCTCGCATCGACTCAGTTAACCAGATTACATTCTCGGCTCCTGTATTCGTACAGGCCACAGGTGCTTCAGAGCCCGCTCTGGCTGGTGCCGTTGCAGCTGCTAAGGCTGGCGAGTTCAGCAAGAAGGTGGTTAAGGGTAACGGTGGTGCTTACCTGTTCAAGGTAGTTAAGAAGAGCAACCGCGCCGGCGCTAAGTTCGACGCTGCTCAGACCGAGGCTCAGCTCCAGATGCAGGCCACTCAGGCTGCTCGCATCTTCATGCAGGAATTGTATCAGAAGGCTGGTGTGGTAGACAACCGCTACCTGTTCTTCTAATTGTTTAAGTATTTATTTCAGAAGGCCGAGAGCTATATAAGCTCCCGGCCTTCTTTTTTTTTAATCACCGATAGGCTCATGGCTGCTGCCGCCACCGGTATTGCCGCCGGTGTTACCGCCGCCGGTTGATGGCTGACTACCGCCGCCGGTTGATGGCGCGCTGGCCTCGTGCCCCGACTTATACTCGGCTATGGCCGTGGCGATAGGTTTCAGGGTGGTAACCTTCTTCTCCTTGCCGTCCACGGTAACCTTAACCGTATCCACAATGTTGCGGAACTCGAGCGAGCAGAACTCCTGCTTGAATCGGCGCGAGGTGATGTTGTCGTCCTCCACACCGTAGGGCAGGAATCGGATGTGCACGCCCTTTACCACCTCGTTGGGGTCGGCATTCTCCATAGCCGCGATGTTCAGGATGGGCTTTTCAACATCGCAGGTGGGCAGGAATGTGCCCAGGGGCTCCATGCGTACTGGCACGCCCTGACTGATCAGTTCGGGCAGGCACTGGGTGATTTTCTTCAACACGCCCTCGATGATGTCGAGCGAATAGATTGAACCATGATCACTCATGTGCTTGGCAAAGCCTCGCAGCGAGAGAGTGGTCTGCGTGTCGATTTCGGGATAGTACTTACCGTACCCCGCGTTGCGGGCATTCTTGTTCTGGCGCAAGTTGATGCCCAACTTAATTTCGTTTGTTGCCATAATTGTGTGTTTTTATTAAATGTGTTTTGTGGTATTATTACCATTGCAAAGATACAAAAAAATTGCCAAACTACCAAACTTTTCCCGATTTTATTTGGCTGATTATCAACTATTTCGTAAATTTGCAGGCAAAATTAATTAACTTATTAAGATATTACTAAATTTCAACATGAAACGTATTATCCGACAGATTTTGGGGTGGAGCCTGATGCTTTCGTTGCCCCTTGTGATGACCAGTTGTGAAGAATTTTTTGCCTGGTTAGACAATCCTGTAACCCCAACCATACAGGTGTTAAGAGCTCAGTTAACGCTGAAAGTGGGCGAGAGCCTGCCCCTGCGCGCCAACACGCAACCGCATGTGGTGCTGCTCTACTCATCCGATAATCCCGCTGTGGCCACTGTTGATGCCGAGGGTGTGGTTACCGCCATTGCCGAAGGCACCACCACCATCACCATCAAGGCCCAGGGCGAAGACGAATACTACCGCACCGAAATCTTCGACGAGAACACCAAGACGGTTGAAGTGACGGTGATTCCA
>Ga0265301_10006038_pt1 | contig 11716 bp, 10 predicted proteins | sample AusTroGonzalo_MG_2_FD_193488 | JGI IMG/M metagenome (GOLD analysis project Ga0265301, IMG submission 193488) | Bovine rumen microbial communities from tropical cattle in Woodstock, Queensland, Australia - Gonzalo_04 | ecosystem: Host-associated > Mammals > Digestive system > Stomach > Rumen ...
TACTCATGTAAGACAAGTATGTAAAGGAATTATAAGTTCTTGTTTTGATGGATCTTATTTTAGAGATTTAGATGAAAATAATCAAATTATTTATAAACCAATAAAAAACCAACATGGAAAAAAACATATTATTGGAATTTCTGTAAATAATCCTGAAGATGAATTATATTTTGATTCTATTTCTGAAGCGGGAAAAATATTAAATATAGATAGAAAAAGTATTTCTGCTTGTGTAAATGGAAGTTCTAAATATTCTATTGTTCATAATTATATTTGGAGAGAAATAGATAATTATGGAAACATTATAGATTTTATTCCTTCAATAGAAGATAAAATAAAAGAATATAATAATACTAATCCATTAATAAATGGAGAACGACATAATATAAAAGAATGGTGTAAAATTTTTAATATATCAACTAATTCTTTTTATAAAAGAAAAAATAAAGGCATGGATACAATATCCGCTTTAACAATGCCTAAAAAAGGAGGTGTTTCTAAAAAATGAGTATGCAAGGAAAAATTTTTATAACTTCAGACACTCATTTTTGTTAGCCATAACAAAGATTTTGTATACAAGCCCCGTGGATTTTCTTCTGTCCACGAAATGAATGAAGAAATTGTAAAAAGATGGAATTCTGTTGTAAGTCCAATAGATACAGTATATCATCTTGGAGATGTAATGCTTAATGATAATGCAGCGGGTGTGCGATTCTTAAACCAGTGTTATGGAAATATTCGTATTCTCACTGGAAACCACGACACAGCCACCCGCGTTCAAGAGTATGTCAATATTCGCCCAACTATTCTACATATTGGACTTGCATATATCCTTAAATATAAGGGATATATTTTTTATCTTTCTCATTATCCTACTCTTACAGGAAACTATAATGAAGATAAACCACTTAATCGACAGATAATTAGTCTTTGCGGCCACACCCATACTCAAGATCCTTTTGCGGATTGGGATAAAGGAAAAATTTATCATTGTGAATTAGATGCTCATAATTGTTATCCAATTTGCATTGATGATATTATTAATGATATAAAGGAGAAAATTAAATGAATTTTTTTGAAGATGACACATCAACAAAAAGTAAAATTATTGGAGCCATAATTGCAATAATCATTATGTTTATTCTTGAACCATTTTTAATATTTTGGATTAGCTATTTTGGCGGATGGCTAGCTAAATTAATGATTGGTTCTCATCTTATAAAAGGATTAAATTTACTTCATATTGCTATTGAATTAAATCAAATTCCGCTTTTAGCAGGTACTCTTGGTTGGATTGGAGCCTTCTTTCATAATATTATAAATTCAAATAATAATAAGTAATTAAAACCCCAGTTATCTGGGGTTTTTTGTCGCCCACGACCCTTCCTCCAATCCCCGCACCCATTGCAAATTTTTTAATCCAAATTTTAGGTTATTTGGAACTTGACATTTGAAAAAAATTATGTTATAATTATTATATATAAATAAAAATAGAAAGGAATAAAACTATGAAATTTATTGATAGCGATTATGATGAAGTATCTGGCATTTCCTCTGCTACAGTACAACACCTCGGCAAGAAATTCACAGAACAAGCATATCTTCATCCAGAAGATAAAAATGCTTCCAAATATGCGGGCTGCCGCTTCGCAGAATCGAGGGCCATCATAAAAGCACTGAAGTATGAAAGAGCATTGGCTAAGAATAAAGCTGATATGGCTCTTGATTTTGTAAAAGCTCTTGAATGTTATGCAGGATTTGATAAGAATTCTCCTGAAGCTAAATTAATGTATCGACAATTAAACAAAAGAATCAAAAAAGTAAATGATATTACTGATTCAATCAATGAACAGATACAAGATTTAGATATTGCCATTAGACAAAGATCTATTATTGTAAATGCTTTGGAAAGAAAAAAGACAGAAAAGGATAATTCACTTTCCTAAAATTTAATATAATATTGAAAATATTAAATAGAAAGGTGAAATTTTATGATAAAATTTTATGATACTTGTTCATTACTTGCCTTACAAGATAAAGCATTTAATGAAAAAGAAAAATTTTCTATATCTAATATCACACTTATTGAACTAGAACAAATAAAAACATCTTCAGCGAAAGATGAAGATATTAAATATAAAGCAAGAAGGCTATTACATTTATTAGCTAATCATAATGATAAATATAATACTTATATATATAAAACAGATTTATATGATAAACACATAAATGATTTTGGTTTAATTATAAATAATGATAGTAGAATAATTGCTACTGCTTATGATTTAATGCTTAAAGGAACAGATTTATTATTTATATCTTCTGATTTAAACTGTTATGAAATCGCTTATTCTCTTGGATTAGATTGTTTATTTTTATCTGAAAATGATAAACAAAAGTATAAAGGATTTAAAGAAGTTGAAGTTGATGATGAAGAACTCGCAGATTTTTATAGTAATCAAATTAATAATCCAGAAGAAAATAAATATGATTTATATATAAATGAATATTTATTATTAAAGTATAAAGGAAAAATAACAGATATGTATAAATGGACTGGAAATGCGTATCAAGCCATTCCATTTATGAAATTTGAATCTAAAATGTTTGGAAAAATAATGCCAAAAGGCAATGATAGTTACCAACAGATAGCAATGGATAGCTTAGCGACAAATCAAATAACTATGTTACGAGGTCGTGCCGGAACAGGTAAATCTTTATTGTCTTTTGGCTATATGTTCAGTTTGTTAGAACAACAAAAGATAGATAAAATTATAATCTTTTGTAATACTGTGGCTACTAAAGGTTCCGCTAAATTAGGCTTTTACCCAGGCTCCCGCACTGAAAAATTATTAGATTCTCAAATTGGTAATTTTTTAATTAGTAAACTTGGAGATAGAATTCAAGTTGAAAGATTAATTGCGGATGGTCAACTTGTATTACTTCCAATGAGTGATATCCGTGGATATGATACTACTGGGATGAAAGCTGCGGTTTACATTACCGAAGCACAAAATCTTGATAGAGAATTAATGAAATTGGCTCTTCAAAGAATTGGAGAAGATTGTATATGTATTCTTGATGGAGATTCAGATGCTCAAGTAGATCTAGGCATGTATGCTGGGTGTAATAATGGTATGCGGAGAGTAAGTAAGGTTTACCGCGGAGTTCCTTTCTACGGAGAAGTAGAACTACAAAATATATATAGATCAAGAATCGCAGAACTAGCAGAAAAAGTATAAGAACTCTACTATGTAGAGTTCTTATTTTTTTATTAAAAGAGGGTGATATTTTGTTTAACTTAAAAAAATTTCTTTTAGATAAAAAAATTAAAAGATGGCAAATAGAAAAGCCATTATTAGAACAAAAGCAACTTATAGCAGAAGAAAAGGAAGAAATTATATCTAAAAATAAAAAAAGAAAAACTGCATTTGGTAAGTTGCTTATGATATTCCTATTTGTTAATTTTACTATCTTAGAATTATTCACAGGTTGGGTTACTATTAAATCTTTTTCATTAGCTTATACTATTGAACAAATGCCTGACTTTTCTCCATTGATTACACTTTTAGGCGCGGTTATTGGAGAAACTTTATCTTATGGAATTTATTGCCATAAAGCAAAAGCTGAAAATACAGAAGGTGGAATCGTATTTGAAGCTACTATGCATAATCTCAAAAATGAAGAAGAGGAGGGATTAGGATGACACAGGAACAATTTATAGAACAAATTAGTAGATACTGTATTACCTATGCTAAAAAATATGGCTTTAAAGTAGCGTCTCCCGCAATTGCCCAAGCTTGTCTTGAGTCTGCCTATGGAACCTCTACTAAAGCACAATATTGTAATTATTTTGGTTTAAAATATAGAAAAAATAGAGTAACTACTAATAATGGTTACTTTATGGACGGCGGAAGTGAGCAAAATGCGAATGGAAGCTACACTCTTTTACCATCAACAACAGCTTGGTATGCTTTTGATAATATGGAAAAAGGAGTAGAAGGATATTATCAATTTATCAATATTGTTAATTATGCAAAAGTAAAAGAAGCAAAAACTCCTAAAGAATATCTTGATGCAATTAAAGCTGCGGGATATGCTACTTCTTTGAAATATGTAGATAATGTAATGAATGTAGTTAAAAAATGGGATTTAGAAAAATATGATACAATCTTAAAAGAAAAAGAAAATACTTCTACTCAAACAGCAAAAGAAGAAGTTATTAAAATTATAAAACAATCTTCTCTTACTAACACTACTGTTAAAACAAATAGAAAAATTGATTTTATCGTATTACATTATACTGCGGGAACCACTTCTAAAAAAGGAACCGCTCAAGCAAGTGCAATCTACTTCGGAAGACCTGCGGCAAAGGCCTCCGCAGATTTTATTGTAGATGATGAAGAAATAGTTCAGTATAATGGAAATATTGAAAATAGATACTGCTGGGCGGTCGGTGGTTCTAAATATAAGAACAAAAGCAATTCATTAAGTGGTAAATTTTATAATGTTTGTAAAAATAATAATTCTATAAATATTGAAATGTGTAGTAATAAAAAGAATACTGCAACATTAAAAGTTACTGATGAAGATTGGTATTTAACTGATAAAACAATAGCAAATGCAGTTAAGCTGACTAAATACTTAATGAAGAAATATAATATTCCTATTGACCATGTTATTATGCATAGTATGGTTACAGGTAAATGGTGTCCACAACCTTGGAGTAAAAATGAAGCTGCTTTACAAGGTTGGTATAACTTTTTAAAGGAATGTGCGGGCGCCGGTACTACAACCAAACCGGTTGAAACGAAACCCAAAGAAGAAGCGAAGCCCGCCCCCGCATTTAAAAGTTATTTAGTCCAAATTAATACTTCTGCACTTAATATTCGTGCAGAAGCAGATATCAATTCCGCAAAGAAAGGACTAGTTCATAAAGGAGAAGTCTACACTATAGTCGACGAGAAGAATGGCTTTGGGAAGCTCAAATCTGGAGTTGGTTGGATTAAACTGTCATATACGATTAAAAAGTGATTGTTTGGAGGATTGAACATTAGTTCAATCCTCCTTTTTTATGGATTTTTTTCTTGTTTTGGCTTGTAGCTAAGAAAAAATTACAACATAACTTGACAAGTTAAAAAATTTATGATATAATTATTATATAGTAAAAATGAGTTTAGTTTTGAAAGGAAAAAATTAGAATGGCAGAGATTAGAAAAGATAATTTGTATAATGAAAACTCCATTGAATCTCTTGACCCATTAGCTTTTACTCGATTAAAACCTGGTGTATATGCTGGTGATACTACATATTCAACTCAGTTACTAATCGAAATATTCTCAAATGCGGTTGATGAATTTAATGCGGGGCACGGAAATCAAATTGATGTCACCATTGATAAAGACATTATCACTGTAAGAGATTATGGACAAGGATTTATTCCTAATAGTTTTCGTGATGATGGAAAAACTATTCTTGAAGCGGCATTTAGCGTTCTTAATACTTCTGGTAAATATAGAGAAGATGGTAGTTATGAAGGTACTTCACTTGGATCCTTTGGTATTGGTAGTAAAATTACTACTTTCTTATCTCATTGGTTAAGAGTATCTACTTATCGAGATGGAAAAAGAGAAGAAATTAACTTCAAAGAGGGTGTTTTTGAAAAAAGATATGATGGAGCACCTAAAACAAAAGAGGCATTAGAGGAAGTTAAAAAAGGTGGTACTGAAGTAACTTGGCAGCCTTCAGAAGAATTTTTTACTCATACAGAAGTAGAAGTTAATAAAATCAAATCATTATTTAAAACTGTAAGTTGCTTATGTCCAGGATTAACTATTAATCTTAATGACAATGGTAAAAAAGAAGTATTTACTTCTAAAAATGGATTAAATGATCTTGTTGATGAAGCAGTTAAAGATAAAGAACTTATCAACAATAGATTAGTAGTAAATAATGCAGAAGATAAGTATAAACTTAATCTTGTATTAACTTATACGAGTAATTATTCTTCAACTATTATTCCTTATGTTAATACAGGTTTAACTGATACAGGTGCTCACATTACTCAGCTTAAGACTTGCTTCACAAGAGAAGCAAATAAGTTCTTCAGAGAAAAAGGTTGGTTAAAAGAAAAAGATGAAAACCTTACGGGTGATGATATTCAAGAAGGTACTTATATTGTATTTAACTATACCGCACCTAATGTAAAATATGATGCTCAGGTTAAAACAAGAGTAACAGGTATTGAAACTAAATTTGAAGTTAATACATTTTCTGAAGCTCTTGTAAATTGGTTTAACTTTAATGAAAAAGAAATTAAAGTAATCTTTGATAAGGCGGCGGCCGCTCGAAAAGCCAGAGAGGCAGCTAAGAAAGCACGAGACGCAGCCCGCGAGACAGAGAAAAAGAAAAAAGAAAAAGTATTAAAATTTGATAGCAAACTTGCAGATTGCTATTCAAAAAATAGATCAAAATGCGAAATTTACATTACAGAGGGTGATAGTGCTTCTGGAAATATTAAGATGGCCCGGAATAACGAGTTCCAAGCAGTACTACCCGTCCGCGGTAAAATTCTGAACTGTCAGAAAGCAACACTAACTCAAATTCAGAAAAATGCTGAAATTATGACAATGATTGATGCTTTTGGTTTAAGAATTGATCCTAAGACAATGAAAGTTACTTATGATAAAGAAGATTTAAGATATGGTAAGATTATTATTATGTCTGATGCCGATGTTGATGGTGCTCATATTAAAAATCTTTTTTATACATTCATTTGGAATTTCTGTCCTGATCTTATTAAAGACGGATATGTTTATGCGGGAGTGCCCCCTCTTTATAAGATAACAATAGGTAAAGAATATAAATATCTCAAGAATGATGAAGAACTTGAAGAATTTAGAAAAAAGAATGTTGGTAAAAAATATCTTGTTGGTCGTATGAAAGGTCTTGGTGAAATGTCAGTTGACGAAACTGAAGAAACTTTAACTGATCCGGATAATAGAATTATTAAACAGATTTCAGTTGAAGATACCAGGGCGGCAGATGTTTTATTTGAACAGTTAATGGGAACTGGTGTAACCGCAAGAAAGCAGTTCATAAAAGAACATTCTAAGGAGGCTACATATAATGCAGAATGATTTGACAAAAGAACTTGGAACTAATTTTATTGAATATGCCGCGGCTGTAAATGAAGATAGGGCCATACCCGATGCAACCTCTGGATTAAAACCAGTTGCTAAAAGAATATTATGGTGTGCATATGATACTGGAAGATTATATTCTAAACCACATGTAAAATCAGCTAGAATTGTAGGAGATACTATGTCCATGTATCATCCGCATGGTGATAGTTCTATCTATCTTGCAATGGTAAGACTTTCGCAGGGTTGGGTTTTAAGATATATTCTTATTGACTGGCATGGTTCAAATGGTAACCAGTCTGGTGATGGACCGGCTGCTGCACGATATACAGAAGCAAGATTAAGTAAACTTGCGGAAGATGGTATGCTTAAAGGAATTAAAAAGAAAAATGTAGATTTTATTCCTAACTATGATGAAACAGAAGAAGAGCCTGTCACCCTTCCCGCAATCTTTCCTAACCTTTTATGCAATCCAAACACAGGTATTGGTGTTGCAATGGCTTGTAATTGGTTACCACATAACTTGCGGGAAGTAGCACAAGCAATCTTTGATTTCCTTGATGGAAAAGAACCTATGCTTCCTGGACCAGACTTTCCTACTGGCGGAGTAGTCATCAATAAAAATGATATACCCGCAATTATGAAAACAGGTCATGGTTCAGTTAAAGTTCGTGGTAAATATAATATAGAAAAGAATAATATTGTCTTTTATGAACTTCCTTATGGAAAAACAGTAGAAGATATTTTATCTCAAATTGGAGAAGTTTGTGATAAAAAAGAAATAGAAGGTATCTCTGAAATTAGAGACGAAAGCAATAAGAAAGGTATTCGTCTTGTAGTAGAATGTAACAAGAGTGAAAATCCTCATGCTATTGCAATGAAGTTATTTGCTAAAACAGATTTGCAGACTTCTATTTCATATAATCAAGTTGCTCTTGTTGATAAGACACCTACAGAATTAAATCTTAAACAAGCGATTGAAATTTATGTAGAGCATAATAAAAAGTGCATTGTTAAAGAAGCAATGTTCGATATTGAAAAGGCAATGAATAGACTTCATATTATTGTTGGTCTTATTAAAGCACTTGATATTATTGATGATATTATTGCAATGATTAAGGCATCACCATCTGCTGCAGTTGCAAAAGAAACTTTACAAATTAAATGGGGATTCACAGAACTTCAAGCAAAAGCAATTCTTGATATGAAATTATCTCGTCTTGCAAAACTTGAAAAAGAAGAACTTGAACAAGAGAAAAAAGAATTAGAAACTCTGTTGATTGCTCTTAAAGAGATTTGTGAACATCCTGAAGTTGAATTGCGGAAGAGATTAACTGAGTTAGTAAAGAAGTATGGTGATGACCGCCGTACAGAATTAACTCAAATTGATATTAAACCAGAAGAAAAAGAAATTGCGGAAGTTGTTCCTACAAATGTAGTAGTAGTTACAACGCAGTCTGGCTTGATTAAAAAGATCCCAACTGCTTCATTTAGGGTTCAAAAACGCGGTGGAAAAGGTATTAAGTCTGATGATGAAGCTGTAATGTCCACTATTAAAACTAATACAGTAGATTATATGATGTTCTTTACAGACAAAGGAAAAATGTATAGAACAGTAGTAGATAATATTCCTGATGGGACTAATGCAGGAAAAGGTGTTCCTATTAATAGCTTAGTTCAGTTAGAAAGTGATGAAAGGGTTATCGCGGTAACTTCTCTTCATAGACAGGTACTTCCTAAGTTTGCAATTTTCATTACAAAACAAGGATTATTTAAGAAAACTTTATTAACTGAATATATGTCAACTAAGAGAAATGCGGGAATTGCTGCAATTAAAATTAAAGAGGGTGATTCAGTTGCAAATGTAATCTTCCAAGATGATGAAGATATTATTATCATTACGAAGAAAGGTATGTCAATTAAGTTCCCAACAAAAGATATTGGAACTATTGGTAGATTGACAACTGGTATCAAAGGCATTAATCTTGCGGAAGATGATGAAGTTATAACTGCTCTTCCTATTCATAAAGATACTGATAAGGTCGCAATATTTACCGCGGGAGGCCTCGGTAAAAAAGTCGATCTCAAGGACTTCCCCCTCCAGAATAGAGGCGGTAAAGGAACTATAGTTTCCAAAGAAGAGATTGTAGGGGCTGCTATGGTATCCGATGAAGATAATATTTTAGTAGTAGGAAATAAAAGCTCTATATGCTTCTCAGCTAAGGATATTCCACTTTTATCCAGAAGTGGGATTGGTAATATCTTAATTAAAAATAATAGGGTTTTATCTGTAACGAAATTTTAAGCGGAAGGTCAAGTGGATCTTCCGCTTGACTTTTATAAAAAATTTTGGTATAATAATAATTGTTACGAAATGTTACATAAATATTAAAAATTTGTGACAAAGTAGGAAAAATATATATAAATAAAACTTATATATATTGTATAGTTTGCCGCTCAATATAGGAGGAAATTATGATGCAAATAAAGAAATGGCTCATTTCTTTCGGGTTGTTAGCTGCATTGGTTTTACCTGTTACCGCTAATGCAAACGAAAAAAGCCTATCCGATGTTGCAGACCAGAAATCTGTAATTGATGAGCAAAACCTAACGGCTGGAGTAGCTTCTGAATTGGAAGTTGATTTCGAGCAAATAAAACAATTATTATTTGAACAAAGTAGACAAGAGTATTATGATTCTATTGGGGAAAAGGAAAGGGAAAGACTTGCTGAAATAGAAGAAAGAAGAAAAAAAGTTTACTTGGAAATGATTGAAGATTTATCTGATGATGAAAAAGAATTGATTTGTCGTATTACTTTTAGAGAAGCGGGAAATCAATGTGAAGAAGGAAAAAGAGCAGTTATGGAAGTAATATTAAACAGAGTTAAAGACAAAAACTTCCCGAACTCTGTTGAAGGAGTATTAAGTGCTCCTGGTCAATTTTCTACTTGGAAATTGAGAAACAAAGTTACTTCCGAGCAAGTTGATAATATGATGGAAATTTTAGATGTGGTTCGAGATAACGAACCAGTACTCGCCGGAAATTATGTATATTTTGATGGAGTAAAACATTCATACGGTAAAAATTATGTAAAGATACAAGGACATTGGTTTGGAACTAGATAATAAAGATTAAAAAATTAAGCGGCATACTTTAGGGACAGATTTTTTAATCTGTCCCTTTCTTTTTTGAAAAAATTTGACATTTTAAAAAAATTATGTTATAATATTTATATAAAATAAAAGGAATATTAAGTATTATGGCAAAATTAAATAAAAAAACTGAAGAAACTAAAAAAATTATTCATCTTATGATTACTGAAAAGTGCAATAGAAAATGTCCTGATTGCTGTAATAATCAATACGACTTAAATAGTATAGAACGAGTTACACCGCAAGAATTATCAGAAGCAGAAATGATTTTTCTTACTGGAGGAGAACCTTTTGCTTTTGCTGATCCATGTAAATATGCGGAGGATTTAAAAGAAGAATATCCTAATATAAAAAAAATATTTGTTTATACAAATGCTTTTGAATTAGGAGAGTATCTTAAAGATAATAATCTTTTTGCGATAGATGGTTTAACCATATCTATAAAAAATAATAAAGATAAAGATGCTTTTGAAAAAATTATATTAAATAATGCTAGTGTTCTTTTTTTAGACAGTAATTGGTTATATACTTTTCCTGGCTTTGAAGATACAATAACAAAAAATAAATTTAATAAAAAAATGAGATATTGGCAAAAAGATTTTGTGCCTGCAGTGGATAGTATTTTTAGGAGATTATAATGAGTGAAATTCGAGATTTAATAGAAAATCTTAATAAATATACAGAACTTTATGATAAAGGAACTCCCGCAATTTCTGACAAGGAGTGGGATGACCTTTATTTTGAGTTAAATAAATTAGAACAAGAATCAGGAATAATTTATCCAGATTCCCCTACTCAGTCTATTAACTTTCAAACAGTATCTAAACTTAATAAAGTGAAACACGATCAACCGCCTATGTTATCTTTAGATAAAACTAAAGATATTGATGTTCTTTACTCTTTTGTTAAAGGGCAAGATTGGATGGGTATGTATAAACTTGATGGATTAAGTTGTAGATTAGTTTATTCTAATGGAAATCTAGTTCAAGCATCTACAAGAGGAAATGGTATTGAAGGAGAAGATATTACTCATAATGCCAATGTAATTCCTAGTATCCCTAAATCAATTCCATATCTTGATACTTTAATTGTAGATGGTGAAATTATTTGTGATTATAATTCTTTTAAGAAATTTGAAGGAGAATATAAGAACCCTCGTAATTTTGCAGCAGGATCTATTAGACAGTTATCAAGTGCGGAAGCCGCCTCCCGCAATCTAAGTTTTGTAGCTTGGGATTTAATTAAAGGATATGATGATATTGATTTCTTCTTTTGGAGATTAGAGAAACTTGATGATTTAGGTTTTACTACTGTTCCAAGAGTTGGCGATGCAGAAACAATAGAAGATGCTATTGAAATTCTTGATAATATGCGGGCGGAAGAACCTTATGGAAAATATCCGATTGATGGATATGTATTTA
>Ga0265301_10006040_pt1 | contig 11713 bp, 15 predicted proteins | sample AusTroGonzalo_MG_2_FD_193488 | JGI IMG/M metagenome (GOLD analysis project Ga0265301, IMG submission 193488) | Bovine rumen microbial communities from tropical cattle in Woodstock, Queensland, Australia - Gonzalo_04 | ecosystem: Host-associated > Mammals > Digestive system > Stomach > Rumen ...
GGCAAGGCTGATGCTTCAACTACTTATACTAAGACAGAAGTTGATAATGCACTGGCTTTGAAAGCAAATAGTGCGGACCTTGCAACAGTCGCAATAACAGGCGATTATGATGATCTTATCAACAAGCCTACAATCCCGGCAGCACAGATACAGTCAGATTATGCTCAGGCAGATAATACTCAGGTTGACTACATAAAAAATAAACCTGATATTGAAGGCATGATCGCAGCTGCACTTCTCGCTGTCATGCCTGTTGAAACACAGACAGGTAACCCGTGTTCATTTAATACGGACATTGCATCAGAATTGCATGGATTAACAGCTGATATAGTCGCAAGCGGTGGCGGAGGCACACCTTCAACACCTATCCCGATAGTCGGCTATACGGAATTGAACTTAACGCACAACGGCACAACGGACACAATTGCTTTAGGTTCGACAGTTTACGGCGGCGAGCTTGATGTTAAGAAAGGCAAGTTGACGATAACATATGAACTTGTTACATATACGGGAGTAAACGAAGAAGCATGGTTTAAACTCGGTGCAGGATCAGCAAGTGCGTATTGCATGGGCATTGGCAAACCAGACAAAAAACCCGAAACGGCTTTAATAGCAAATTACCTTGAAAGCATTTCGTCCGACGCTACATGGGGAAATTATGATAATTTTATTTCATATGTTAACACTACAATTTATACGGGTATTCGCACAATAACAACGGTTGAAGATTGGAGAACATATCTTTCTAATAACCCGTTGACTGTTAAGTACGAACTCGCCACTCCCATAGAAATTGATGTGTCTGAACTTTCAGTTTCGGCTATCGTGGGTACGAATAATATCAGTTCTGATGTGGGCGGTGATGTTACGGCATCCTATAAGGTTTCTATTCAGAAGTATATAGATGATAATGTTTAAGGAGAATGAGCATGTATAAAGAACTTAAAGATTATTTTCCTGATGGCATATTAGGTAACGGAATCTTCTCGGCCATCTCTCAGATCAGTTGGTTCCCCGGTGTCGGACCGTCTCAGCTTGATACATATTTCATGCTGATGCACGGTGAGAAGCTTGCATCTAAAGTGCTTGATAATTTCACAAATGACGATGGCATCATCGAAGGTGACAACCTCAAGAAGCTCGCTCAGATGATCCATAATGCATTCATAACGAACTGGGAGCATGAATATAAGACTTTGACAGTTGAATATAATCCTATTGAAAATACTGATTATGTTGAGACCTATAAGGGCAGTGCAAGTGGTACGGCAGGCGGCAGTGCAACGGACAGCGGTAAGGTTACTACAACGAATAAGACTGCAGGACTTGGTTCATCTTCTTATGCTAATGATAACCAGTCTGAAACAGTATTTGGCACTGGGGCAGATGCAAGGACCACAACAACAAGCTCAACCTCATCCGGTTCAGATGAGCATGAGATACGGAAACACGGTAACATCGGTGTTACCACAAACGCACAAATGATAGAAAGTGATATTGATGTTTGGAAACTCAATAACTTCTATGACATTTTATGTTCGGATATATGCAAGGTAATTGCTTTATCAATATTCTAAAAATAAAAAAGGAAGGTACAAAACTATGGACGTAACACAGGTTGCAACATTGGTTAACTCGGTAAACAATGAGATCATCGGTGCTTCTGCTCTTCTTGAAGAAGACCTCTCTAACGTTGTTGATGTAGGTAAGGCCGTATTTGATGCTACAAGCTATGATAAGTACGTTGCTGCTCTTGTAGACCACATCGGTAAGGTCATTTTCGTAGACAGAAAATATACCGGAGAACTCGCATCACTCTACAGAGACAACTGGGAGTATGGAGCAGTTATGGAGAAGATCTATGTAACAGATATGCCTGTTGCAGTAGAGAATGACACATGGAAGCTCACAAATGGCACTTCTTATGATCCTAACGTCTTCACACAGCCTAACGTTGCTGCGAAGTTCTACAACAAGAAGACAACCTTTGAGGTTGATCTTTCTATTGCAGACATTCAAGTTAGATCAGCATTCGACAGTGCTACACAGCTCAATGCATTCATCTCAATGCTCATGAACTCTGTTGATACTGCTATCAACATTCGTCTCGAAGGACTTGCAGAGAGAGTAGTCAATACTCTCATCGCTAATACCATCTATGATGATATCCCTGATCTCGACCTCACAAAGACAGGTACAAAGGCTATCAATCTCCTGAAGCTCTACAACGATCAGTTTGATCCTAACGGTTCTAACCCCCTCCTCGCTGCAGATGCTCTCTACACACCGGAGTTCATCCGCTTTGCATCTCTTACGATGGCAAAGACACTCGACAGGATCAGGAAGCCTTCAATCCTCTTCAACTGCGGTTCGCTCCTGAGACATACACCGAAGGACATGCAGCACTTTATCCTTCTTTCTGACTTCAAGAGAGCAGCTGATGTATATCTGCAGTCAGACACGTTTAATGAGGAATACACAGCTCTTCCTCTTGCAGACAGTGTTCCTTATTGGCAGGGCAGTGGCACTGACTACGGTTTCGACAGCATCTCGAAGATCCATCTCGATATCGTTGATCCTTCTGATGATACAAAGACTGTCGAAGTTGAAGCAGATGGTGTTATCGGTGTCGTATTCGATCACTGGGCAGGCGGTATCACAAACGATAAGAGACGTGTAACCTCCAACTACAATGCTAAGGCAGAGTTCACAAACATGTTCTACAAGCAGGATGCAAACTACTTCGTAGACCTCAACGAGAACTGCGTTGTCTTCTTCATTGGCGAGGATGCAGGCGAGTAATTGACCTAACAATATACGTAAGTAGTCATCATGTACTACTTACGTATATGATTAAGTTAATTAAGAAGGGAGATAACAATGTTATATACGATTATAAATGGCTGTCCTTATGCTTCAATACCTGCAGGATATAACTCTGAACATTCTGCAGTAACATTCTGCAGTAACCATCTTTATTCCAGATGTCCTACAAGCGGAAGTTACAGTCTTTTGGATGCAAAAGTTGATGGTTATAACAACTCTGCAGATGCTGTTGAAGCTGTATGGAGAGCATTAGAGTTCCCTTTGACGGCTTATAATAATTGTTATTACATTAATAACACGGGCAGTAATGATATTTGGATGCGGGACTGGCTTGCACGTTTCGGCTTGTCTTCTGCTTCTGAGATCACATTTGCTACACAAGCAATTTGTTACTATCCTGAACATACCACAACGGCAACTATGGGTTCTTTATGGATGGGTGATGCTGACGGCACAAGATATACTCAGGGTTTTACTGCTAACTCTTATGGTTTTAATGATGCAACAGTAGGTGTTAACTGGGCCTTTACTCAGACATATGCGGATCCTAATGTTCCTTATCACTTTGTATATATCTTTACTATATTCCCTGAGAGTTTCATATGGTCCGAGACATGGAATTTTAATGCAATGGATGAATCACCTAACCATGTAGGTGACAGTAACTGGAGAAAGTATGCAATTGTCCGTGTTGATACTTGGGAATATACGGGTGGTGAACTCAACGGCAAGTTTAATGCAACTGTAACAATTCAACCGCAAGACGTTTATATCTATTATGCGTTATCTGAGCTGCAGGGAGAAGATACAGGACCCTTGTACGATACAGAAAGGCCCCCGTTACAACCGAAGGATGAAGGTGATACTCCTCCCGGAAAGAACACGGGAGGCAATGGCTCAGGTGCAAACGATTCAGACCCTGTTAAGGTTCCGGGTGTTCCTTCAACTGATATGACCCAATCGGGTTCATTACGTATATATGAGATATCTGCAGGACAACTGAAAATATTAGTAGATTATCTTCACTCAAATGCTCCGGGTGATGCTATATTAAAGTGGTTCGGCAATCCTATTCAGGGAATTATCTCACTTCACTATCTGCCTTATGCACTATTGCCACGTACTAACCCTGCTACAACGGAATCGGTAACAGTTCTAGGTATGCCTACTGGTGCAACTGCAACACCTATTATGCAGTTCCAGCAGATACATTTTGGTTCGTATCTGTTCTTGGATGATACCGGAACATATCTTGATTATGCACCATATACAAAAGTATCGATATATCTGCCGGGTATAGGCATCCGTGAACTGAATATTGATGATGTTATCAATAAGCGTATCTGGGTTGTATATAACTGCGATAATGTTACCGGACAATTTCAGGCATTTATATCTACTTCTGAAGAATATCAGGATGAAGCACACTCTAGTGTAAGATATTCATTCTCAGGGCAAGTAGCCGCACCGTTCCCGATCAGTCAGGAGAACTGGGGCAATACCTTCATTGCAGGTGCCACACTTGCGGCAGGTGCTCTTGCCGGCGGTGTAGCAGCTGCAGGCAGTGCAGCTGCTGCAGGTTCGGGAGCAGGTGCAGCTGCAGGCAGTGCAGCAGGCACGGCAGCAGGTGCAGCAGAAGCAGGTGCGGCAGGCGGAATAACTGCATCCGGTGTTGCAGGCGGTGCCGTTAATATCGGTAATTCTTTGACAAACCTTGCAAAGCCTTCAATTACCAGATCTGGTACAGTTTCGGGTACTACATCATTATTTGGTGTAAAGAAGCCTTATCTGATCGTTGAGAGACCTAACTGGCAGTCCTTCAGAGGTTTTGCATCTGTTAAAGGTTATCCGTGCGGACAGTATTGGAAGTTAGGCGATCTTTCAGGATATGCCGTTATTGAGAGCTGCCATCTCTCAGGAATACCGGGAACAGTCGGAGAGATCAATGAGATTGAATCATTATTGAAAGGCGGTGTAATCTTATGAGTTTTACTTGTAATATGTACATAACAAAGTCTGAAAAGACTGCACTTGATAAGACAATGGAAAGTGGCGGCACTTCATTAAGCGGTACTCTGATCAATAACAGTAATGTTATAAACCCTTCCATTTTATGTCATGCCAGTGCAGAGACCGTTGCAGGATATAACTATATGGAGATCGCTTCTTTTAATAGAAAATACTTCATTACTGAGATAACTGCACTCACTCATGATACCTGCATGGTAACAGGTCATGTTGATGTGCTCAGTACATATAAGGATGCTATCAGAAAGAATGGTGCTGTTATAGGCAGATCTGAAAATCAGTTTAACCTTTACTTAGATGATAATATGATAAAGGTAGATTCAAGAACTAAGATTCAAGTAAAAAACAAGTTTTCAGGCGGTTATTTTGTTGATGAGCCTAAAATATGTTTGGTAGTCGTAGGTTAAGGGGGGGTGAACCTTATGAATGAGATAGTACAGATCATATCAGCAGTAGGATTTCCTATTGTAGCAGCTCTGGGCTGTGCTTATTTTGTTAAGTGGCAGTATGAGCAGAACAGTAAGCAGGTCGAAGAGATGAGAAAAGAGCATAAGGAAGAAGTCAGTAAAATGACTGAAGCACTCAACAATAATACGCTGGCTCTCCAGAAGCTCATTGACAAGTTGTCGGGAGACTAACCATGAGTAAACCAACTGCACGTGAAGTTGTACGGCTTGCCTTTTCACAAGTAGGCTATAAGGCACCGGGACCTGGTAAACGTAATAAGTATGCCGCATGGATAGATTCACACTATCCTACATTCTACAACGGCAAAAAGAACGGTGCTGACTGGTGTGATGTATTTGTGGACTTCTGTGTTTTATATGTAGCAAGAAACGCAAAGCAGGCAGAGTATACACTTTGCCAGCCTGCCAGAAGCTGCGGTGCAGGTTGCAAATGGTCTTATCAGTATTACAAGTCAAAGCACCGTAATAATTCAATACCTCACTATGGTGATCAGATCTTCCTGAATACCAGAGCAGGCAAATGTTGTCATACGGGTATTGTATATAAGGTTGATGATAAATATGTATATTATGTGGCAGGCAATGAAGGGGGCGGACATGGTGAAGTCAAGAAGCATAAGATACTGAAGACTTCAAAAACAATATATGCCTTTGGTGTTCCAAGGTATGCTTGAAAAGCACTATATATTGTGTTAATCTTTGGCTGATAAGCTGTGTAAGACCTCACAGGTAAGCTTAGAACATCCAACTGGCACCGGAGTAAGTTTACTCCGGTGTCTTTTATTTGTAATAATTTTGTATTGATTTAGGCTCCCAAATGATCTATATTCTAATCAGGTTGGATGCCTAATACAAAGAAACGAGGTACACAGTTATGTGCAAATTAAAGTATTCCCTTACTGTAGTAGAAGTATCTGAGGACAATTACAACATTGTCCTTAACGGCAGTGTGCATACAGGACTGTCAAAGCATACAATGCTTTGCTTTCTGAATGACTTTTTTGCAGCTGAGTTTGATGAGCAGGAGGATGGATATGTTGATCAGTAAAAAACGGTATGACAAAATGATGGGCCTCATCCAGGATCAGGAGGATGGATATGTTGATCAGTAAAAAACGGTATGACAAAATGATGGGCCTCATCCAGGATCAGGATGAGCTCATATTGAAGCAGAACAGAATGTTGCATCAGCTTCATGAAGAGAACAGGCAGCAGGCCAAACTGATCGGACTTTATGAAGCCTGCATTAACAAGGGTATTCAGGTTGACTTCCCTGATGTAACCGGGAAAGGAGGTAATACGGTTCAAAACGGTTCAAAAGGGTTCAAGGGCAACAATACTGATAACATAAAATACTAATTACAAAGGAGTTACATTATTATGTCAATTTCAAAGAAGAACAATGCAGAAAAGAAGGATTACTCTGTTAAGGTAATCAACGCACGTGAGACCAAGAATGAGAATATCGTCATGGTCGATCTCGAAGTAAACGGAATCAAGATTTATTCTTGCGTACTGAAGGAGATCACAGTCAAGAAGGATGGTGAAAAGTATAAGAAGGGTGATACCTGCTTTGTGCTTAATCTTCCGCAGGAGAAGGGCAGTGATGGCAAGTGGTATGACCGTGTTTGGTTCCCTATCTCCAACAAGATCATTGATTCAGTAGTCGAGCAGGTTGAAGATATGCTCTGATTACCTGACAGGTAGTCTGAATCTAAGGCCCGGTAACACGGGCCTTTTATATAAGGAGGTGCGGAATGAAACTGATAATTGATATACCAGACCAAGTAACAATTAAACCTCAAACTTTTTACTTTACTGTTGATTGTAAGAATGGGGATATTGAAATTTCATCTGAGGCAATCGAATATTTCAAAGCAAAATACGGCATTGAATTTAGAATTGAGAAAGGCGGTGCGGAATGAGGATAATATACGCAGACGATTTTTTTAGGACTTTTCCCGAATTGGATATTGAGCCTTACAACAATTTCCCGACAGTAGAGAACGAAAGACCAAAAGGCGAATGGTCGTTTAATCCTTATGATGGTAATTCATACTGCTCATTATGTAAGGTTAAAGCACCATTTGGATATAAAAACTTTTGCCCTGAATGTGGGGCAGATATGAGAGAAGGTGCGGAAGAATGATGTTCACTAAAGACCACAGTAACACAGGTGGTGAATCACTTTGCGAAAGCTGTTTATATCTGCACAATGGTGCAAAGACACCTAACGGCTTTGTAGGCTTTTGTGCTTTATCTAAAGATTTTGTAATTGATTGCGGTGTGTGCAGTAAGTACACAGAAAGGAATTACAACAATGGCAAATAAGTTTTTTGTAGATGGCATGACCGTTGATCAGATATTATCAATGGATCCTGCACAGATGGCAAAACTCGATAAGCGTGATATATCACGTGCATTGAGGACCGTATCACTGGCAGCTAATAAGAGAATCGAAAAGCTCGAAAAGTATGCAAAGAAGACCAGACACGGCTATGTACCTAACCCGAAGGGCGGCAAGTCCATTGCGGTTGATGCTCTTAACTGGGTATCTTCTGATGGTGCAGGCAAAGCTAAGTTCGGTGTTAAGAGATCAGAGACACGTAACCAGATGATCTCACAGATCGGCCGTGTAAGGCAGTTCATGAACATGAAGACCAGTACGATCACAGGGGCCGTTAATGTTCGTAAGACACGTGAGAAAAACCTTTTTGGTAAGACACGTGAACAGATGGCAAGGGGTAAAACTGAAAGACAGAAGCAGGCCATCTATAAGAATATGCAGCAGATGTATGATACCATCTGGAGTGCATATCACAAGTATCGTGAACTAAAAGGACAGGACCCTCACGCTTATTATGAAGATTCAATGCAGGTATTGTCTTTATTAGGTCAAAAAATCACTTCTGGCCTTCCTGAAGACGAGGCAATAGTACAAACCATAAATAAAATGAGCACACAATACGAAGAACAGCAAATGGAGTATAACGATCTGTTTGGTGATGATTTCGGAGAATTCGGAAAGTTCTAATGTTTGCCTTAGATGAGAAAGTACACAGCATAGATGAATTAGACAATATCTTGACAGAAGCGATGCAGGAAGGCACACAGACCAGTAAGAACAATATTACATACTGGAAGTTTCCATGCTCTTTTGATATCGAGACTACTTCATTTACGGATAAGATAACCAGAGACGACCACAACGAAAAGCGGTCTATAATGTATGCGTGGGGTTTTGGAATAAACGGACATGTCATTATAGGCCGTGAGTGGTCGGAGTTCATGTATCTTATTAACCGTGTCATTGAAGTATTAGGACTGTCTAAGTACACACGCATACTTTGCTATATACACAATGCAGCCTTTGAGTTTGAATATATCCGTGGCTTCTTTGAGTGGCACAAAGTATTCGCTATCGATAAGAGAAAACCTATATATTTCATTACCACTTCCGGCATAGAGTTTAGATGCTCTTATATCCTCACTAACTACTCACTCGAAAAGTTAGGCGATCAGCTGCAGAAGTACAAAGTTAAGAAGTTAGTCGGACAGTTAGACTACTCTTTATATCGTCACCCTGAAACACCTATGACAGATGCAGAACTCGCCTATCTCGTCAATGATAACCTTGTTGTCATGGCCTACATACAGGAGCAAATCGAGAGAGAGAAGTATATCCATAAGATACCTCTTACGTGCACCGGGTACTGCAGGCGGTTCGTCAGGAAGAATTGTTTATATGGTCCTGTCTTCAAACGCTGGAGAAGGCAATTTCGTAATTACCATAACTTTATGAAGGGCCTGCAGATTAAAGACTATGACGAATACTGCCAGCTCAAACGAGCATTTCAGGGCGGATTCGTTCACTCTTCTATGGCATGGTCTATTCTGGAGATAAAAGACGTGGATCATTTAGACTTCACTTCAAGTTATCCGTATGTTCTTTTAAGTGAGCAGTTTCCTATGAGTAGTGCACGTGAGATAGATGCAAGTAAGATAACTCAGGAGCAATTTGAAACATATCTGAAATGTTATTGTTGTTTATTTGACATAAGATTTCATAACCTGAGACCAAAGCCCGGTATGGAAAACTATCTCGCTGTTTATAAGTGCTGGCTTAAAGTAGGGGTGATCGAGAACAACGGTAGGGTATACAGTGCTTCAATGGTCGCTACAACGATCACGGAAACAGACTTAAAGATAATCAATGCGGTCTATGATTATGACTATATCGAAGTATCTAATATGAAGATATACGAGAAGTGTTATCTTCCCATTGAAGTTATCAGAAGTATAACGAAGCTCTATTCTGATAAGACAACACTTAAAGGTATAGAAGGCAAGGAAAACGAGTATCTTGTATCTAAGGGCCTGCTTAACTCAGTATACGGCATGATGGTAACAGACATAGTACGTGAGGAGATAGTATATGAAAATGGAGAGTGGAGCACACAAAAACCTGATGCTCAGCATGATCTTGATAAGTACAATAGATCGAGAAGACGTTTTCTCTTCTATCCGTGGGGTGTTTGGTGCACGGCTTATGCGAGACGTAACCTCTTTTATGGAATATGTGAATTTGCCGGGGACTATATTTACGCTGATACTGATAGTATCTTTTGCACTAATCTTGAAGCACACGAAGACTTTATAAACAGATATAACGCATTATGCGAAAAGAAGCTGCGGAAAATGTGCGAGCACTACGGACTTGATTATGAGAAGGAATTATTACCCAGAACGATTAAAGGCGAGGTCAAGCCTTTAGGTGTTTGGGATCAGGAACCGCATATTGAGAAGTTCAAAACATTAGGTGCTAAAAGGTATATGACTTTGATAGACGGTGAATTGTCTATCACTGTATCAGGAGTTAATAAGAAGTTTGCGGTGCCGTGGTTAGTTGAGAAGGTCGGTGTAGAAGGTGCCTTTGAAGCGTTTGAGGAATGCTTGATAGTGCCGGAAGATGCAACAGGCAAATTAACACATTATTATATAGATAAGCCGTATGAAGGCGACATAGTGGACTATCTGGGTAACAAATATCACTACTATGCACCTTCGGGTGTATATCTCGAAAAGACCTCATACAGCTTCGACATATCTATTGAATATATAAACTTTTTGAAAGGAGTATTTTATACAAAATGAAACCTAAGTATTATTCTTTGGATAATATCCTTAAAAAGAACGCCCGTTATAACATGATCTTCGGTGAACGTTCAAACGGTAAGACATACAGCGTACTCGATTATGCCGTTAAAGAATACTTTAAGACTGGTAATCAATTAGCGGTCCTGAGACGTTGGAGAGAAGACTTTAAGGGCAAACGTGGTGCAGCATACTTTGATTCACTTGTATGCAACGGAGAAGAGATAAACAAGATAAAGGAATACTCAAAAGGTAAATATGATCATGTTGTATATATCTCAGGTCGTTGGTATATGGCATACTTCGATGATGATCTGGAGAAGAATATCACGGCACCGGAACCCTTCGCTTATTCGTTTGCATTAACGGAAATGGAACACGAAAAGGGTAACTCATATCCGCTTATTACTACTGTGTTATTCGATGAGTTTATGACACGTGGCATGTATCTGCCTGACGAATTCATACTTTTCATGAACTCGCTAAGCACGATTATCAGGAGAAGGGATAATGTCAAGATATTCTGTTGTGCTAACTCGATAGACATGCGTGGTTGTGTACTATTCCGTGAAATGGGCCTGACACGTGCCAGAAACGGACAGATGAAGAAGGGAGACATTGACCTTTACGAATATGGTAACAGTGGTTTACGTGTAGCTGTGGAGTATTCAGACACCCAGATAGAAGGCAAGCCTTCTGATGTATACTTCGCATTTGATAACCCGAAGTTGAAGATGATAACCAGCGGTGAGTGGGAGATAGACTTATACCCTCATATGCAGGGCAGTATTGAACTTAAGGACATAATGTTTTCATATTTCATTATCTACGATGATAACCTGCTGCAGTGCGATATCATCATACGCAATAATGAAACGTTCACGTTCATACACCCGAAGACTACACCGATCAAGTACGAAGATAAGGACATTATCTTTCATACTGACGCTAACACCAAATTCAACTATTACGGTAAGATAACAAAGCCTATAAACAAGGCTATCAGGAAATTGTACTGGTACTTTGTGGCTAATAAGGTCTTCTACTCAGATAACGAAGTAGGCGATATAGTTGCACGTTATCTCTATTGGTGCAATAATAACAAGTGATAACATTATGTTGCATACTCCTTAATAATTGGCGAGAGCACCCGGTCGCAGCCGGGTGTTTTCGTTTCCACACACAAAAACAACCATTTGTCAAGTGGATTAATAGGACAGTTGCAAACATATGTTCTG
>Ga0265301_10006041_pt1 | contig 11712 bp, 3 predicted proteins | sample AusTroGonzalo_MG_2_FD_193488 | JGI IMG/M metagenome (GOLD analysis project Ga0265301, IMG submission 193488) | Bovine rumen microbial communities from tropical cattle in Woodstock, Queensland, Australia - Gonzalo_04 | ecosystem: Host-associated > Mammals > Digestive system > Stomach > Rumen ...
CAAGACAGGCTCGTTTATCGGTCTCTATGAGAGTACCGTCGCAGAGCAATTCGTGCCATTCCCGAAGCCCCAGAGCATGGGCAACCGCGAGGATGTGCGCTGGTGCGCTTTGCAAAACGAGGAGGGCAACGGCCTGCAGTTCATTAGCGGTCAAAGCACCATCAGCACCTCGGCATTGCCTTGGAGTGCTTTGCAAATGACGGTTGCTGCCCATCCACATGAGTTGCCAAAGAGCGACGGCACTTATCTCCACCTCGATTGCAAGGTAAATGGTCTTGGCGGCAACAGTTGTGGTCAGGGCGGCCCGTTGAAGCCTGACCAAGTGCTTGGAGCCCTGCATCAGATGTCACTCATCATTCGTCCTGTCTCGAAGGTCGACGACCTCTCGGAACGCGCTCTGGTCAAGGCGAAGACGCTCTGCCCTGTGGCTATCCTAAGGGATAAGGCTGGTAAGGTGACCATTAGTGGTGACCCCTCTGCCAGCAGCCAAGTCGTTAAGGTTCTTTATAAGGTAGGCAAGGGTAAGGAGCAAGAATACGCTGGGCCATTTGATTTGCGCGAAGGTGGAACGGTTGTTGCTTGGTATAAGGAGCATCCAGAGAATAAGACGACAGCAACCTTCGAGCGCATCGAGAATGTACCTGTTGAGGTTGCCTATGTGAGCAGCGAGGAAGGTCCTAACGGTGACTATGCCAAGAACCTTGTTGATGGTGACCCAAGCACCATTTGGCATACGATGTATAGCATAACCGTGCCCAAGTATCCGCATTGGATAGATTTCGATTGTGGCGAGATGAAACTCATCAAGGGCTTTACCTATCTGCCCCGGCAGGATGGAAGTGCCAATGGCAACATCAAGGGCTATCGCGTCCAACTCAGCGAGGACGGCAAGACTTGGCAGGAGCCTGTTTGCGAAGGCGAGTTCGAGAACTCATCAAAGGAGAAGAAGGTGCTCTTGCCGAAGCCGCAACGTGCCCGCTACATCCGCTTTACAGCTCTCTCCAGCCAGAACGGAGCCGACTTTGCTTCAGGAGCCGAGTTCAATGTCCTTGCAGAGTAAGGCAAATAAGGCAAACTCTTAAATAATGTTGTTTTTTGAAGATTTTAGGGTTGTAAAGGTCACAATGTCAATAATAATTGCTATCTTTGCACGCTAAACATGTATAAAAGGAAGTCAGACGCGATATGACTAATGTAATAGTCAGCCAAGTAACAACAAGCAAGGAGATGCGGGCTTTTGTCCGTTTCAACTACGAGCTCTATAAGGACTGCCCGCAGGCTGTGCCCGATTTGCTCGAGGATACGCTTGAGATGCTTGATGCCCGTCGCAATCCGGCTTTCCGTTTCTGCGATGCCGCCTTCTTCCTGGCTCGCAGGGATGGACGTATCGTTGGACGTGTGGCAGCCATTATCAACCATCGTGCCAACGAGCGTTGGAGCAGACAGGAGGTTCGCTTTGGCTGGATTGACTTCATTGACGACCTTGAGGTGAGCCGTGCCTTGCTTGATAAGGTAGAGCAATGGGGACTTCAGCATGGCATGAACTGTATTGTTGGGCCGCTCGGCTTTACAGACCTCGACCCCGAGGGTATGCTGATTGATGGCTTTGACCAGCTCTCTACACTTTGTACCATCTACAATTATCCCTACTATCCGCAGCACATGGCTCAGTTGGGCTTCGAGAAAGAGACTGGCTGGGTGGAGCGCAAGGTGTTCATCCCGAAGGGAGTACACGAGGCAAACAATGCCAAGTACTTCCGTGTGGCACAGATAGCTCAGCAACGCTACGGCTTCCGTTTACGTCATTTCAGCAGCAAGAGCGAGATAAAGAAGGGCGGCTATGTGCAAAAGATGCTTGGTGTTATCAACCGTGCCTATGTCAATCTTTATGGTTACAGCCAGCTTGATGAACAGCAGATGGATTGGTACGCAGCCAAGTTCCTGACGTTGATTGACCGCCGTTTCCTTTCTGTTGTGGAGAACTCCGAAGGTGAAATCATAGGGGTTGGTGTCTGTATGCCCAGCTTGAGCCGTGCCGTGCAGAAGGCAAAAGGAAAGCTCTTCCCCTTTGGCTGGTGGTATATCGCCCAAGAGCTGTGGTTCAAGCGCAAGCACAAGATTCTTGACATGCTTCTGGTGGGCGTTTTGCCCGAATATCAGGAAAAGGGAGCCAATGCCCTCTTCTTTGCTGACATGATACCGAACGGCATCAGCGGCGGCTACGAATGGGCAGAGTCGCACCCACAGCTCGAGGATAACTTGGCAAGCCAGATGCAATGGAAGAACCTTGACAGCACTATCCACAAGCACAGAGTGGTATTTAAAAAAGAGTTGAAAGTTGAAAGTTGAAGTAATGAATTCTCCCCAATACGACGAAGGTAATATCCGGCACCTCTCCGATATGGAGCATATCCGCACGCGTCCTGGTATGTATATCGGACGCCTTAGCGACGGCTCACAGGCAGAGGACGGCATCTATGTGCTCCTCAAAGAAGTCATTGACAACAGCATCGACGAGTTCAAGATGGGTGCTGGCAAGCGTATTGAGGTCGATATAGAGGATAATCTGCGCGTCAGCGTCCGCGACTATGGGCGCGGTATCCCTCTTGGCAAGCTCGTTGAGGCTGTTTCTATGCTCAATACCGGCGGCAAGTATGACAGCAAGGCATTCCAGAAGAGTGTCGGCCTGAACGGCGTCGGCCTCAAGGCAGTCAACGCCCTTAGCACCCGCTTTGAGGTGCAAAGCTTCCGCGACGGGCAGACGCGTCGTGCCGTTTTCGGTAAAGGTATCCTTGAAAGCGACACCACAGAAGCCACGCAGGACGAAAACGGTACAGCCGTATTCTTCGAGCCTGATGCCTCGCTCTTCAAGCATTATGCTTTCCGGAGCGAGTTCGTAGAGATAATGCTCCGCAATTACACCTACCTCAATACAGGGCTGACCGTCATGTTCAACGGCCGGCGTATCGTCTCGCGCGACGGCTTGAGCGACCTGCTTTCTGACCGTATGGATTACGAACCGCTCTATCCCATCATACACCTTCGGGGCGAGGACATCGAGATAGCTTTCACCCACACCAAGCAGAACGGCGAGGAGTATTATTCTTTCGTAAACGGGCAGAACACCACGCTTGGCGGTACGCATCAGGCAGCCTTTAAGAAGTATATTGCCGAAGTCATTAAGGACTATAGCGGCAAGAACTATGAGTATGCCGACATCCGTAACGGTATCGTGGCAGCCATTAGCATCAACATACAGGAACCCCTCTTTGAGAGCCAGACAAAGGTGAAGCTTGGCAGCACTACGACTGAGCCCGAAGGCGGCATCAGTATCGACAAGTTCATCGGGGACTTCGTTAAGGAACAGGTAGATAACTACCTCCACAGGAATACGGATGTGGCTGACATCATCTTGCAGAAGGTGGCTGAGAGCGAGAAACTTCGCAAGGAAATGGCAGGCGTAGCGAAGAAGGCTCGCGAGATGTCAAAGAAGGCAAGCCTGCACAACCGTAAGCTGCGTGATTGTCGCGTACATCTTACGGATGCAAAAGGTGAACTTCAAGAAGAGAGCTGCATCTTCATTACCGAGGGTGACTCTGCCAGCGGAAGCATCACGAAGAGTCGGGATGTCAATACGCAAGCGGTCTTCAGTTTGCGAGGCAAGCCCCTCAACTGCTACAAGTTGACCAAGAAGGTTGTTTACGAGAACGAGGAGTTCAACCTCCTGCAAGCTGCCCTCAACATAGAGGACGGACTTGAGGGCCTTCGTTACAATAAAGTTATTGTGGCAACCGATGCTGATGACGACGGCATGCACATCCGTCTGCTGATGTTAACCTTCTTCCTGAAGTTCTTCCCCGAGCTGGTCAAGAAGGGACACGTCTTTATCCTTCAGACACCTCTCTTCCGTGTGCGTGGCCGAAAGACGAAGATAGGCAAGGCAAAGCTTAGTGCCATCGAAGCGGAGCTTGCTGCCCGCAATAATGCCGAGGATGGAGCTGCCTATAGCGATGGCAAGCGCCCGCGGCATCTCAGCCTCTCGAAGGATTTCGTGACGCAGTATTGCTATTCCGAAGACGAGCGGCAGCAAGCTATCGACGACTTGGGGCCAGAGCCCGAGATAACGCGCTTCAAAGGCTTGGGAGAGATAAGTCCCGAGGAGTTCCGCAACTTCATCGGCCCCGACATCCGTCTCGACCAGGTCATCTTGCATAAGTCCGACCAGTTGGAGGAGCTCTTAAACTTCTATATGGGCGACAATACAATGGACCGCCAGAACTTCATCATAGACAATCTCGTCATCGAGGAAGACTTGGCAGAACAAGACAGCCCCCTCCCCTAACCCCTCCCCCGAGGAGGAGGGGAACTGTTGTACAAGAGGTTGACGGCGCGTATCATGCCGAACGAGAGCAGGTGGAGGATGATGAGGTTAGGACGGCTCGGTTGGGACAAATAGGCTTTCGGGTAATTCGTTTCAGTAACGAAGAGGTATTATACGATATAGACAACGTGTTGGCGAAGATAAAGAATGAACTCAGAAAATAATAGTGTTGGCGGCGGCAACACCCCTCCTCCTCGGGGGAGGGGTTGGGGGAGGGGGCTGTGTCTCTTCCCTGGTTCCTTCGATCCCTTTACCAAAGGGCACGACGATATTGTGAGGCGGGCTCTTGGGCTTTTCGATGAAGTGGTCATCGCCGTTGGCTATAACGAGCAGAAGGCTGGCTGGATGCCTGTCGAAGAGCGTGTCGCGACAATCAGGAAACTCTATGCCGACGAGCCGCGTATCAGGGTGGAGAGCTATACAGGCCTGACCGTCGATTTCGCCCGCGAGCAGGGCATTACGGCTATCGTGCGCGGAGTACGCAGCACAAGCGACTTCGAGTATGAGATGCAAATGGCCGATGTCAACCGTCAACTAACAGGCATAGAGACCATACTGCTTCCTGCTTCTCCACAATTTGCCAGCCTCAGCAGTTCTGTTATGCGCGAGCTTGCACATTTCCATCACGACATATCAGAGTTCCTCCCGTAGCTTGTCGGAAAACATAACACGTTAAGTCGGCCAACATAACGTGTTATCTTGGCCGACTTAACGTGTTATCTTGGCCGACTTAACGTGTTATGTTGACCGACTTAACGTGCCGTGTTTTGTGACGCTCCACGTTTGCTCGTAAATCTCCTGCTTTTCTCCCGTTTTTGTTTGCGTTATTTGGTAAAGGAAGCGGCATTTATTTACCTTTTTAACAATTAAGCATATTATTCTAAAGAAAAAGCAAAGATTTCTTTTGAATTTAAGGAAATAATGCTAAATTTGCTAGGCTAAAAGGTAAAACAACGCAAAATAATACATACAATTAACCTTATTCATTAATTAAATTACACAATTTTATGAGTAGAAAACTACTGAATCTGTGTCTGACCGCGCTGCTGAGCGTTGTCTCCACAGCTGCATGGGCACTTTCCGAAGTGAATGGTGTCTATCAGATTGGTACGGCCGAGGACCTGAAGGCCTTCGCCGAACTCGTGAATGGTGGTAATGCCTATGCCAATGCTGTCCTGACGGCAGACATTGACAAGGGTGCTGACCTCACCATGATAGGCAGGGACGGCCTTGACTATCAGGGATGTTTCGACGGTCAGGGCCACACCATTACCATCGAGGCTATTAACCAAATAGAGGAAGGAACGTCAATCTTCCGCAATGTCGGCGTGAATGCCCTTATCCAGAACCTGAAGGTACAGGGCACTATCGTCACCAACAAGAAGCTGGCAGCCGGTATCGCAGTCTATAACAGCGGAACTATCCGTGGCTGCTACTCCGACATCGAAGTGACCAGCGCGGTGGCAGGCGATGCTACACACGCCGGTATTGCTGCTGTGACTTACAAAGGCACCTTCATCGAGGACTGCTTGGCAAAGATTGTCATCAAAGGTGCTGCAACGCAGAACTGCGGCGGTATCGTCGGTTGGTGCAGCGGCCGTAGCCAGATCATCAACTGTCTCGTCATCAGCGACGGCAGTGACTTCGATATTAAAAGTGGCAGCAACAACATCGGACGTAACGACGATAACGTGAGAGTCGTCAACTTGTCAAATTACAATAATGACATCTACAAAAACCGTCCTACAGGTGCTTCCTACAACAACTATGTAACTAAACAGTGGGGCACCAACAAGGCCACGACCGTTGTTGCTTACGACGATTTGGCCAGCGGCCAGATTTGCTATCAGCTGAACAACGACCAGAGCCACATCAACTGGGTACAGAGGATTGGCACAGACCCCTTCCCCGTTCCCGCAGCATTCGGTAAAGGACAGGTTTATGCGTCTGCTCTTACCGATTGTGACGGCAAGAGCGTGGATGGCTTAACCTACTCCAACGAAGGCAGCGACACTGCTACCAAGCATAAGTTCGACAAGTTCGGTATCTGCTCCGTCTGCGGTTGCTTCGACTACATGGCTCTTGAGCGCGACTTCATCGACGGCTCCATCCTCCTCAAGTCTGCCAAGGACATCGACCTGGCTGAGTGTGTAAACCGTCTGGAGGAAGGTGGTAACTTCACCCTGAAGATGGCAAACGACATCGAGTACACAGCTGAGACAGGACGCTTCATCTTCAATACAAGCAACTGGTTCGACGGTAACTTCAACGGCGACGGTCACGAGCTCACCATCGTTATGGACGTCGAAGAGAGCAACGCATCTCTGTTCCCCAACTTCTCCGGAACATTCAAGAATGTCATCATGCACGGCTCCATCTCGACCACAGGCCAGTATGCAGGCTCCATCACCTCTCACACACGTCGTGGAAGCGTGAAGATTCAGAACGTCTTCTCTGACATTGACATCAACGTCTCCCGTGCCGGTGACAACACCAGTGCTGGTCTTATCGGCGTCATAGAAGAAAAGACCATCGTGGACAACACCATCTATGCCGGTAACGTCAATGGTAACGGAGAATCCACAGAGTGTCTCGCTGGCTTCGCTGGATGGTCTTCTTCTCAGTCCTACTGGACCAACTGCGCATTCCTCGGAACGCTCAATGGTGAACTGGGCGACTCAAAGACCCTTTCCCGTAACCCCAGCAATATCACTTGCGAGAACGTCTATATCGCCAATAGCTATGGTTACGAAGACGAAGAAAAGGCTACACTCATTGAAAGTTACGATGACATCGCGAATGGTGCCCTTGCCTATGCACTGAACGGCAACCAGGGAGGCGTAGAACGTTTCTATCAGAAAATTGGCGAAGATGACTTCCCCATGCCTATCAAGAAGGACGGCGCACTCGTCTATGCTGTTTCTGCAAGCTATCGCTGCGATGGAATGCCCCTTGACGATGAAGTCACATACTCCAATGATCCTTCAGCCGTTGGCGATATACCTGATCATGACTTTAGCGACCAAGAAGGCTTCTGCTCCGTCTGCGGTTCACTGCAGGAAGACTTCTTGACTCCCGTTGATGGCTGGTATGAAATCAGCACTGGTGCCCAGCTCTTGTGGTGGAGCCATTATGCCGCCAAGCATCTGGATGCCAATGCCAAACTGACAGATGACATTGATATGGACGGCTACAGCGACCGCTGGGCACAGGTGGGTACCGAAGGCAAGCCCTTCTACGGCAACTTCGACGGACAGTTCCACACCATCAGCAACCTCATTGTCGATATGCCAAACTCCAACGGTGTCGGCCTTATCGCTGTTATGAACAGCCAACCCGAAAAAGGCTTCGGTGGCCTCAACGACGAACAGGCTCGCAACGCAGAAGGCGTATATATTAAAAATGTAGTGCTCGACGAAAGCTGCTCACTCTTGGGCCGTGGCTACGTCGCTCTTGTTGGTATGACAGCTCCTTGGGCAGGTCATGTCAACATCAAGGGCGTTATGATGTGTGGCAACGTAACAGCCAATGGCGGTCCTAATGCTGCCGGCGTATTTGGTTGTGTGATGAGTAGTGCCTGCCATGTTACCATTGACAACTGCGGTATGGTCGGCGATGTCGCAGGCCCGAAGGAGAATGGTTCATTCTCTGGCTGGCTGGGTGACTGGGCAGAGGTAACCAACTGCTTTGCTGTAGGTGAAGTGTCTGGTACCGAAAGCGACGCCCGTTACTTTGCTCGTTACGGAAACTCCCGTGTCAACGATAACATTAAGAACTGCTATGCACTTCATGGAACACAGGAGCACGTAGGTATCGTTACAAGAGAAGATTTCGCATCCGGTGCTCTCGCTTGGAAGGCCAATGGCAGTCAGTTCCGCACAGGTTACTGGTATCAGAACATTGGCGAGGATAGTTATCCTTTTGCCGACCCCTCTCACGGAACCGTTATCTATGCAGTAGAACAATATTTCTCGATTGCCAATGAGGATGACATCGTAGAGGTTGGCAGTGCAATCCAAGACTATGAAGAAGGTGTAATGGAAGATGCTATTGCTACCGAGGCTATGCTTGAAGAGTACCGCGAGATTCTCGAAAGTCTGAGCGATGCCACTACGATTATTGAGTTTGCTGACATCTATGACACCATTTATGTCAAGAAGGCAGCATTGGAAGAGAACATGGCCATCTACAAGGCTTACGCCGACAAGTGTGAAGAGATAAAGGATTTCCTTGATGAGAACCTGGACATTGAGGGTGAGATTCGCGATGCTCTCTATTATTATCTTACAGAGAATGACGAGCCCGAAGGCGAGAATACGCTTGGCACTTATAAGTATATCGTGGAAAACCACGTTGCTACTGCCGAAGAAATTAAGGCAGAGACAGAACGTGTTATTCTGTGGCAAGAAGAAGCTGTTGCCGGTGGTTATGTTGCCGGCTCTGACATCAGCAACCTGATTCCTAACTACGACTTCAGCAAGGAGAAAGAAGGCTGGACAGATGCTTGGTGTACTGGCTTCGGTAAGGTTAAGAGCGAAGACAGCAAACTTAACAAGACCCAAGGCGTTGAGGGTTGGAACGTAACAGGTGACATGTACCAGACCGTAGAGGGCATGAAGCCCGGTTACTATCTGGTAGGCACTAACGGTGCTTTCCGTCCCAGCAACAACCGCTACAGCACCAACTATGCTGCAGGTATCTATGCTAACGGCGTCTTCAACTACTTCCCCACTGTCATTGAGGATTATGTTGAGGTGAACGATACCATTGACCAGGTGAACTGCAACCTGCATGGTGACGGCGCACTTGACCTTGCTATCTATGACGACTTCCTCTCTACAAACGCTGACGGCGGAGCAGAGCTTATTGGTTATGCCGTTCAGGGTCCCAGCGGTATGGCTGCTGCAGCAAATGCAGGCCGCTATCTGGCTTATACCATCGCATACGTAGGCGAGGACGGTAAACTTACCATTGGTATCAAGAACCCCGGTACGAAGTATGGTAACGACTGGACAGGCTGGAGTGCCATCAAGGTAGTTTATTGTGGTGAGGAAGGTCAGACAGCAACTGATGCTCTTGACCTGGTGCTCGAGAACATGAGTGCCCGTGCAGAGAAAATCCTTGAATACGAGTATGACGAAGAAGAGGCTGGTATCGCTCCCAACTTCCCGGCTGCTTTGTTAGACGAACTTAATAATGCTATTAATCAGGTTACATCTGTAACTTCAGTTGAGGAGCAGGCAGCTCTCGCTGCATCGTTCTCTGACATCTTCCAGCGCATATACGAAGGCAAGCAGGCATATATTGCTCTCTTCAAGGCTGCTTCTGGTCTTGCTAGTATCGAATCTGGTAATCTGCCTCTTGTCGAGAAGGACATTGAAACAGATGAATGGGTAGAGACAGGAGAGTTTATATTCGGTGAGGATGAGACATATGATCTTTTCGAGATGGCTCAAGACCTGTATAATGCATACTATGATGGTGCATACAGCGCAGAAGAGGCTCTGAACGCAGCTGCTCAGGACGTTCCGAAATATGCTGATATTATCGCTCCAAGGGACGAGGAAGGCTTCTACCTTATCTCTACTCCCAGACAGCTTGCTGCATTCCGTGCCATTTCCTCTTTCGCTGACTACACTGTTAAGGCTAAGATGACAGCCGACATTGATATGACAGGCATCGCTATGCAGCCAATCAACCTTAGCGACTACAGTTTCCGTGGCACATTCGATGGTCAGGGCCATGCTCTTACCAATGTCTATATCAATCACGGTGACGAGGAGCGCACAGGTCTGTTCAATACACTCGACGGCGCAACTGTCAAGAACCTGAAACTGACGGGTGAGTTCTATACTAACGCGAAGTTTATCGGTGCTATCGCAGGCTATACCTACAACAACACTCTCATTGAGAACTGTGACTTAGCTGTAAACCTCTATTCTACTGTCAACGGTGATGGTACTGGTGGCGGTCTCATCGGTGTGAACGAGACAGCAGGTACTGTTGTCAACAACTGCTTGGTTAACTGTCCGTTGTTCGGCGAGAGCACAGACCATTGCGGTGGCATTTGCGGTTGGGCAACCAATTCCCTCACTGTCAAGAACACCTTGATTATCTCTCAAGGCTTCACAGTTGGTGGCAACGAGTCTAACACCATCAGCCGTAACCCCGACAACTGCTCTGTAAGCAATGTTTACTATGTAGAGCAGCTTGGTTCTGCAAGCGGTACGAAGGTAACAGCAGAGGAACTCGCAAGTGGTAAGATTGCTTACACGCTCAATGGCAGCAAGAGCGAAGGCGACCTGGCTTGGTTCCAAACTATCGGTGTCGATACTGTTCCTCAGTTGTTCAACGGTGCTACTGTTTACTACTATGGTGGCCAGTATTTGAACGAGAAACCCAATCCTCAGCTCAATGCATTTGCTTACAACCTTGAAGCTAACAAGGCTGGCAGCAATGTTGTCGTAAGCTACACTCTGAATGCAGAGGCAGAGGCTGTTGAAGTCAAGTTCTACGATGGCGACGAGTTGGTTTACACTGCTGTGCCTAACGACGTCTTCACCGCAGGTACACATAAGGTAACTGTTCCTGTTAGCAAGCTTAACGTGGCAGACGCTACAACGCTGAACTACGAAGTTGCTGTTACAGGCAAGGGTTCTCTGGATATCCTCAAGGTTGGTGAGAGCTACAAGTTCAACTCTCCCTACGGCCTGGTTGTCAACAACAATCCTGCAAGCAAGGGCTTCGGTCAGGTACTTGTTACCGAGACACGTCCTACCGAGGATAAGGCAGACATGTTCTCTACCGGCACTCCCGGTGCTCTCTTCGCATTCGACGCAGCCTTCGAGCCTGTTGGTTCTTACTATGGTGGCCTTGATATTGCAGGAGAGACTCCTCTCAAGCTCTTCGGTGAGTACGAACTCGACCTCAAGGACCTCTGCTTCTCTAAGGACGGACGTCTCTTCGTTGGCCGTGCTTCCGGTCTCTCCAATAGCTCTGTCTTCGAAATCAATCCCGACAACCTCGACGAAGCTTGGAAGCCCGTCTTCACAGGTGGCGAGCTTGACGAGGAAACAGGTATCACCTACGTAGGCGACGACGAGCAGAACCGTATGGCTGCTGGTCTGGCTGTTGAGGGTGAGGGCGACGACCTGAAGATGTATATCCTTGGTGTTCAGGGTGGTGTTGAAGAAGCTGTTCCTACAGCCTTCAACTGCGCTGTTTACGACCTCGGTACAGCTACAGAGTGGTCTGCTGCTCCTTCTCGTTACCTTGCTTCTCTCGACGGTGCTTATGCAGCCATCCCGACTCATGTAGGTATTCATGCTGAC
>Ga0265301_10006044_pt1 | contig 11708 bp, 9 predicted proteins | sample AusTroGonzalo_MG_2_FD_193488 | JGI IMG/M metagenome (GOLD analysis project Ga0265301, IMG submission 193488) | Bovine rumen microbial communities from tropical cattle in Woodstock, Queensland, Australia - Gonzalo_04 | ecosystem: Host-associated > Mammals > Digestive system > Stomach > Rumen ...
GCGTCGGCCGCGGCCGTCACCCAGGCCGTCAAGGCCGTCACGCACAAGCCCGTCTTCATCAAGCTCAGCCCCAACGTCACGGACATCGTGTCCATCGCCCGGGCCTGCGAGGACGCCGGCGCGGACGGCATCACCCTGATCAACACCCTGCTCGGCATGCGCATCGATATCAGGAAGCGCAAGCCAGTTATCGCCAACAAGATGGGCGGTTTCTCCGGCCCGGCGGTCTTCCCGCTCGCCCTGCGCATGGTGTACCAGGTAGCCCACGCCTGCAGCATCCCCGTGATGGGCTGCGGCGGCGTGCAGCGCGCCGAGGACGTCATCGAAATGATGATGGCCGGCGCCACGGCCGTCCAGGTGGGCGCGGAGAACCTCCGCAATCCCCTTGTCTGTCCGGAGATCGTCGCGGCCCTGCCCGCGCTGATGGACAGCCTCGGGATCAACAGTTTACAAGAAATTATCGGTATCGTACAATAATGGCAAAAGACGTCATCATCGCCTGCGACTTCGCGAGCAGGCAGCAGACCCTGGACTTCCTCGACCGCTTCGAGGGCGGTCGCAAACCCTTCGTGAAGATCGGCATGGAGTTGTTCTATGCCGAAGGCCCTGACATCGTGCGCGAGATCAAGCGCCGGGGCCATCCCATCTTCCTGGACCTCAAGCTCCACGACATCCCCAACACCGTCCGCAAGGCCATGAAGGTGCTCTCCGGACTGGACATCGACATGTGCAACGTCCACGCGGCCGGCACCGTCGAGATGATGCGCGCCGCCGTGGAGGGCCTGACCCGCGAGGACGGCACGCGCCCGCTGCTCATCGCCGTGACCCAGCTCACCTCCACCAGCGAGGAGCGGATGCAGCGCGAGCTGCTCATCGGTGCGAGCATCAACGATACCATCGTGAAATACGCACAGAACGCGCGCGAGGCCGGCCTGGACGGCGTCGTCTGCTCGCCGCTCGAAGCGGCGATGGTCAAGGACGCCTGCGGCCCGGACTTCGTCACCGTCACGCCGGGCATCCGTTTCGCGGATGCGGCTGCGGACGACCAGGTCCGCATCACCACGCCCGCCCGCGCCCGGGAGATCGGCTCCGACTACATCGTGGTCGGCCGCCCCGTGACCGCCGCCTCCGACCCCGTCGCCGCCTACCAGCGCTGCCTCCTGGAATTTTTGAACTTATAAGATATGGATAAACTGATTGCTAAGCAATTACTCGCCGTCAAGGCCGTGTTCCTCCGCCCGGAGGAGCCGTTCACCTGGGCCAGCGGCATCCAGAGCCCGATTTACTGCGACAACCGGCTCACCCTTTCCTCCCCTGCCGTCCGCTCCCGCATCGAAGCGGGCCTCGCTTCGCTCGTGCAGCTGCACTTCCCCGAGGCCGAGGCGCTGATGGGAACCTCCACCGCCGGCATCGCCCACGCCGCCATCACCGCCACGCTGCTTGACCTGCCGATGGGCTATGTCCGCGGCGAGGCCAAGAGCCACGGGCGCACCAACCGCATCGAGGGCCGGCTCGATCCCGGCACCAAGGTCGTCGTGATCGAGGACCTGATCTCCACGGCCGGCAGCGCCATCGACGTGGTGGAAGCCCTGCGCGAGGCAGGCGCCGAGGTGCTCGGCATCGTCAGCATCTTCACCTACGGCCTGAAGAAGGGCATCGACCGCCTGGCCGCGGCCAACGTCAAGAACTACTCGCTCAGCAACCTCGACGCCCTCGTGGACGTCGCCGTCGAAGAGAAGTATATCACCCCCGCCCAGAAAGAACAGATCCTGCAATTCCGAAACAGTTTATGAAACACCTCATCGATCCCACCGACCTCACCAAGGAGGAAATCGACCAGATCGTCGCACTGGCCGAAGACATCATCGCCCACCGCGAGCGCTACCAGGGCAGCATGGCCCACAAGAAGCTCGCGACGCTCTTCTACGAACCGAGCACCCGCACGCGGCTTTCCTTCACGGCTGCGATGATGGAGCTGGGCGGCAACGTCCTCGGTTTCTCCAATCCCCAGAATTCCTCCGTCAGCAAGGGCGAAACGGTGCAGGACACCGTGCGCGTGGTGGGTTGCTTCGCCGACATCATCGCGATGCGCCACCCCATCGAGGGCGCGCCGCTGGTAGCCTCCGAGGTGTCCCGCGTGCCGATCATCAACGCCGGCGACGGCTCCCACAGCCATCCGACGCAGACGCTCACCGACCTGTTGACCATCAAGCGCGAGCTCGGCCACATCGACGGCATTACCATCGGCTTCTGCGGTGACCTCCGCTTCGGACGCACGGTCCATTCCCTGATCAAGGCGCTTTCGCGCTACAAGGACATCAAGGTCGTGCTCATCGCCCCGGACGAGCTGCGCCTGCCGGACTACATCAAGCAGGATGTCTGCGACAAGATGGGCGTTGCCTACCGCGAAACCGACAGCCTGGATGACGCCATCCCGGAGCTGGACGTGCTCTATATGACGCGCGTGCAGAAGGAGCGTTTCCTGGACGAGGACGAATTCGACCGCGTGAAGGACAGCTTCGTGCTGGACGCCCGCCGTATGGCGCTGGCCAAGGAGAAGATGGCCGTACTGCACCCGCTGCCGCGCGTGAACGAGATCCTGACCGAGGTGGACGACGATCCGCGTGCCGCCTATTTCCGCCAGGTGGAGAACGGCAAGCTGGTCCGTATGGCGCTGATCATCAGCCTGATGGAGTGGAAGAACGATCCTGCACACGGGATGCCGGAGCACGACGCCCCCATCCTCAACCCGGCGCTGCACTGCACCAATCCCAAGTGCATCTGCAACAACGAGAAGCACGAGAGCCGCTTCCGCCTCGCGGAGAACGGCATCACCCGCTGCTGGTACTGCGATAGCAAGGTCCGATAATTATTTCGCCGACAGAAACAGGGCTGCTGCCATCCGGGCAGAAAATGCCCGTCTGACAGCACCCTGTTTCTTTGTCGGCCAAGTTCTTTACCGGCAGCCGACCCACGCACCCGACCCACGTCCCCCGACGGCGCAGGCAAACGGCCACAGGCCACCGCGCGCCCAACGCACCGGCTGCCTAACAGCTTTTTTTGATTGAACCAATAAACTGATAACCATATGAAAAGAAGAGATTTTATCAAGATTGCGGCGATGGTGCCGGTGGCGGCGGCGGTCGACCCGCTGGCGCTGGCGCAGGGGCCGCCTGCCGGCGGTTTCCCGGGCGGATTTCCCGGACGAAATGCCGGCCCGGCCGTCTATGAGCCCACGGGGCCCGGCATCCAGGTGCGTTTCCTCGGTACCGGCGGTGCCGACTGGCGCGGTCCGGCCGCCAACGGCGAGTTGCGCCGCCACGCCAGCATCCTCGCCGACGGGAAGGTCCTGTTCGACTACACCGCCTCGGCGGCGGACATGATTCCCGCCGGGCTGCATCCGGAAGTCATCTTCTACACCCATTCCCACGACGACCACTACGATCCCGCCGCGGCGCTGGAACTGGGTCTGCAACGCATCTACGTCGGCGCGACCTGGATCGAGCGGGCAAAGGAGGATTTCCGCAAGGCCTCCGAGAAGAACGGCAAGCCCGTGCCGGAGATCCTGCCGGTCAGCCTGGGACAGCCCATCGAAGAGCGGGGCCTGACCGTGACGGCGCTCCCGGCCAACCACGCCTCCAACTTCGTGGAAGAAGAGACCTTGATCTATCTCATCGAAAAGGATTCCACCCGCCTGCTCTACGCCACGGACACCGGTGGCCTCACGGCCCGCGCGGCCGGATATGCTGGTATCGGGCAATTCTCCCGGAGCCGGAAGTTCCTCACGGGCATTATCATGGAAGCGACGATGACCCTGGACTACCAGCCGGATTTCCGGATGTTCTCCCATTCCAGCGTGGCCATGGTCCGCGACACCGTCCAGGTGCTTGCGCAGAACCGGCGCTACATCCCCGTCGAGGGGCAGCCGGTCTGGCTGACGCACCTCGCCAAGTCCTACCACACCAGCCAGGCCGAGCTTGAGCAGGCCACGCCCGCTCCGCTCAAATACGCCTATGACGGCTTGGAGGTTCTAATTCGTTAAAGAGAACTGGCTCAGCGGAGCCAGTCAGGCTTGTCGTAAGCTCCTTCGGCGGCGAAGGGGGCGCGTTCCGCCGCCCATTCCTCATTGACGAAGACGCTTTCCGCCCGGTCGGTATAGAGGATGCCGTCCAGATGGTCGGTTTCGTGCTGGAAGATGATGGCCGTGAAGCCGTGCACGGTATCGGTGACGCTCTGCAGGGTCTGCGGATCCGTCCAGCGGACGATCACACCCTCGCTGCGCGGCACGATGCCCCGCTTCCCCGGAACGGACAGGCAGCCTTCCTGGCTGCGAACGGTATCGCCCAGGTGCTCCAGGACATAGAGATTGGGATAGACCTCGAAGGGCTCGCCCTCCTTGTCGAAGCGCTGCAGCGCCACGATGCGGCGGTTCAGGCCGACCTGCGGGGCCGCGATGCCCACGCCGCCCTGCTGCGGAGACTGGACCGTGGCGAGCATCTTGTCCGCCAGCAGCCGATACAGCTCGCTCTGCAGTTCCTCGTCGCTGAGTTCCCGGCAGGCATCGCGCAGTTCCAGGCTGTCCGCCCGGTCATCGACCACAAAGACATACATCACACTGTCGGAACGTTCGATCACCGTGCGCTCCCACGGCTCGAACGGCCCCTTCTTCGTCCCGGCGCAGGATGCGAGGACATAGAGGAGGATAACAAAAAACAGATGCTTCGCTTTCATGATAATGAATGGCTAGAATTGGAAGTAGATAAACGCCTGGAGGTCGGCGGTAATGAACTGATAGACAATGAAGATGACGACGACCACGGCCAGGACGATGACCGGGAGCGGGAGCATTGCGAAGTTGATCCGGTACCAGCGCTTCCAGCGCGCCGGCAGCCAGTGGATGGCCATGCCGAGGATCACCAGGGCAAAGACCTTCCAATAGGCCAGGCAGATCTGCGGAACCAGCGACCAGTCCCAGGCGGAGCCGATCTGCTCCACCATCTTCCGGGCCGTCTGCCAGGCCACCTCGTTGGCCGAAGACGGGTTCAGGTTGCTGCCGCTGCGGAAGAACAGGCGCGTGAAGGTGATGAAGGTGAAGGTCTGCGCCACGCCCCAGATATAGCCCAGGCGCTTGCAGCCCCAGCCGCCCGCCAGGTGGAAGATGAAGCGTACCAGCGTGCCCAGCCAGACGAAGACCGCCCAGAAGAAGAGCAGGTTCCAGATCGGGGCGCCGACCAGGAAGTGCAGCACGCCCAGCAGCGCGGTCGCGCCCGTGACCAGCAGGATGCGCGTCCACCAGCCCATCTCCTTCCAGAACTGGTAGGCGATCAGACCGATGCCGTTCAGGCCGCCCCAGATGATGAAGTTCCAGGAGGCGCCGTGCCACAGACCGCCCAGCAGCATCGTGATGAAGCGGTTGATGTTCGCGAGGATCTTCTTGCGCCGTTCCGGCTTGTAATGCGCCACCAGGCCCAGCACCGCCGCCAGCAGCACGAAGACCAGCGACACGATCCAGCTGCCGGACAGGATGACCGCGATCACCGCGAAGAGGATGATCCAGAAATAGGTCCCGAAGGTGGCGTTGCGGTTGCCGCCCAGCGGGATGTACAGATAGTTCTTCAGCCAGTTGCTGAGCGACATGTGCCAGCGCCGCCAGAAGTCCTGCGGGTTGGACGCCTTATAGGGCGAATTGAAGTTCTGCGGCAGGTAGAAGCCCATCAGCATCGCCACGCCGATGGCGATGTCCGTGTAGCCGGAGAAGTCGGCATAGACCTGAAGGGAATAGCCGAACAGGGCCGAGAGGTTCTCGAAGCCCGTGTAGAGCTGGGGATTCTCGAACACGCGGTCGATGAAGTTGACCGCGATGTAGTCGCTCAGGATCAGCTTCTTCGCCAGACCGTTCAGGATCCAGAACACGGCGATGCCGAACTGCTTGCGCGCCAGGTAGAAGGGCTTGTAGAGCTGCGGGATGAACTCGCTCGCCCGCACGATCGGGCCCGCCACCAGCTGCGGGAAGAAGCTCACGTAGAAGCCGAAGTCCAGGATGTTGTCCACGGGCTTGACCAGCCCGCGGTACACGTCGACCGTATAGCTGATCACCTGGAAGGTGAAGAAGGAGATGCCCACCGGCAGCACGATGCTGTCCACGCTGAAGCGCTCCGCTCCGGCGAGGGCGTTGCCCAGCATGCCGAACACGTTGACGACCTTCATCTCCAGGCCTGTGATCGAATACACGAAGTCGGCGAAGAAGTAGGAGTACTTGAAGTAACACAGGATCAGCAGGTCCAGCGTCACGCTCAGCACCAGCCAGCGCTTCTTGCGGGCAGGGTCCCGCTCCGAAGCGATGCGCCGCGCGATCGTGAAGTCCGAGCAGGTCATGAAGATCAGGATCAGCACGGACAGGCCGCTGGTCTTGTAGTAGAAGAAGAGGCTGACGAAGAAGAGGAAGGCGTTGCGCAGCAGGCGGCGGTCGCCGATGAGCGCGAAGACGGCGTACACCAACGCGAAGAACGCCCAGAAATAGAACTGGGTGAACAGCAGCGGCGAGTTCGGGTCGAAGCCGAACAGACGCTGTGCGAATGCCGATATGCCGCTGAGATCCATCTACCTGTCGTTTTGTTCCTTATCCGCCATCAGCGCCCCGGTGAAGAGGTCGCCCAGCAGTTCGTATCCTGTTTCCGTAAAATGCAGGCGGTCCGGCCGGGCCAGGCCGGCGTCCCGCCATTTCTCCACCGAATGCGCCCCGCCCATGACGGCGTAGAGGTCCCAGACCCCGGCGCCGAATTCGACCGCCAGCTCCATCATCGCCTGGCGCACCCGTTCGGTGTTCTGGTTGTAGCTCATTCCGCGGCGCACATAGCGATAGCTGTCGTTGTTCGTCACGAAGATGAAGGCGCACTCCGGGTTGGTCTGCAGGACCAGCCGGATCAGGCGCCGGTAATTCTCCTTGAAGCGCTCCGGATTGAAATTCTTCGCCGGCACGGCGGAATCGTTGATGCCCACCGCCAGGATGGCCAGGTCGGGATGCACCAGCTGCAGGTCGCGCGCCAGGTCCTCGCACTTGTCCAGCCAGGACGGCAGCGCCGCCCCGTTCACGCCGGAGGCGAAATAATTGATTCCCGGCCGCCAGCTGATTGGCTGCAGGCCAGTGAGCGTGAACTCCTCGCCTGCCGGGATATGGAACTGCACCTGGACGCTGTCCGTCGGTGCCGGGAGATCGAAGAGGAAACTGTCCGTATCGGCGTCGTAGTCGAAGCGCAGCGTGTCCGCCAGGCAGACGATGTAGGGATAGGCCGCCGGCGAAGAGCCGTAGCCCAGCACGCGCAGGCTCTCGCAGGTCCAGCGGTCGGAGCCGTCGGCATTGAGCCGGAAGCTCACCGAGGCGTCAGGGCTCAACGTCCGCGCGCCGTAGCCCGTGATGCCGTAGCGGGGCCGGCGCAGCGTGCTGCTCTGCGTCAGGATGGGCGCCTCCCACGTCCCGGTCGTCGAGATGCGGTAGGAGCGGTCGGCGTTGGTACCGGCCAGCCGGTGCGGGAAGAGGAAGCCGCGGTCGCCGCGCAGGGTCAGCGAGTCGAGGTTGTTCATGATGCGGTTCGGGAAGAACGCGGCCTGCACGTGCGAGCCGCCGACGTGCCAGATGTTCACATTCCCCTGCCCCGTCGCCACCAGGCTGTCCAGCTTGGCGTAGAAGCGGTCCTGCGCATCCCGGGAGCCCGGGAAATGCAGCACCGACGCCTCCGGATGGACGCACCCGGGCAGCTCCTGCGCGAGCGCCCCGGCCGGCAGCAGAACTGCCAGCATCAGCAGGCACGGCAGGAGATTCGCCGATCGGAGTCGGCGAATGACGACCTTTGCGCATATGAGGGTTCTAGCGGCCATTCTTCTTACGCCATTTATAGTAATCGTAGTACAGCAGGAACGCGTCGCAGAACATGTCACCCACCTTCCGGGCGCCGGCGAGCGTGAAATGGATGTGGTCCGGTCCGGCCAGCGGCGGCCGGGCGGTCACCCACTGCGTCATCGAGCCATCCCCGCCCATCACGCCGTAGATGTCCCAGTAGGCGGCGCCGCACTCCGTGGCGGCCGTCCGCAGAGAATCCACGATACCCGCGAGTTTGGGGTAGCTCTGGCGCGTGCCGTTGATGGTCGTAGCCATGTCGGAGGGGCCGATGAAGACGATCTTCGCGTTCGGCGCCAGCTCCTGCACGAGGCGGATCTGCTTGCGGATGGATTCTTTATAGTTCGAGATCGTCTTGTCCGTCTTGAGGTACGGCACGCTGTTGCCGCCATACTGCAGGAGGATCAAGCGCACATTCTCTTCCCGGTAGAAGCTGCGCAGCTGCGCGGCGTCCATCGTCGTAAAGATCGTGCCCGAACAGCCGCGCATCGCCACGTTGTCCATGCGGACGCCCGTCTTGCTGTCGAGCAGGATGCCGTAGATATCGGCGTGGCCGGAGGCGGTCAGGGACACGCGCGTCGAGCTGTCCGGCACTTCATAGCGGATGAAGTCCAGCGGACGGTCGCCGGATTCCACCCGGCGCTGGTCGCCCTGGTTGCTCACGCTCAGGCTGCTCCGGACATTGCCCGCCAGCAGGGTCACCCGGTCGAAACTGCTCGGCCGCTGGTCCTTACGCGTCGAGGAGCGGAAGCTGAAGGTCGTGACCGTATCCAGCCGGGCAAAGTCGGCGAACGGGCCGTACTGACGGCCGCTCGCGCGGTTGGACTGGCTGCCGTAGTTGAAGAATCGGCGCAGCTTCGCCGTACTGCTGCCGCTCATATGCGGGGTCGAAAGCTTGCGCGCCGGCATCAGGCCGGGACCGTTGCCGCCGAAGCGCTCCTGGAGCCGCTCGCGGATGGTGCCCGTGATGCGGTCCTCCTCAATCTGGGAGTCGCCGTAGTGCACGATGCGCATCGGCTTCTGCTCCGCCTGCTCCAGGGCGGCGAACACGTCGTCGAAGAAGCGTTCGTTCCCGTCCGGCAGGTAGAAGCGGGCCGGATCGTTGCGGAGAAATTCCTGGAACTGGCCCTGTTCGGCGGCGAGCGCCGCCTCCCGCCGCTGTTCGATCAGCTCTTCCGGCGAGGGTCCTTCCTCCTTCACGGGCGCGAAGAAGTCGCACACCCGCGGGATGCGAAGCGCGCTCCCTTCGGGCAGGACGACACAGAGGATCGCCAGCACGGCGATCACGGAGAACAGGAACAGGACGATATGGTATTTTTTCATTTCTCTTTCCACACTTTGAGGTACTCCTGCAGGGCCCACATCTCGTCGCGGTAGTGGGCGGCCTGCGTGAAATCAAGCTCGGCGGCGGACTTCTTCATCCGGCGTCGATCCTCTTCAATCATTTTTTCAATCTGCTCCCGCGACATGGACCGGATCACGGGATCCTGCAGCACGGCGGCCAGGTCGGCGGCGACGTAGCCGTCGCGGTAGGCCGCGCCCGCCTCGCGTTTGGAGTCGTGGCCGAAGCCGACGCTCACCAGGCCGCGTCCCAGGTCGGACGGGTTCGGGATGTAGGTCGGATCGTCGTAGGAATTCGGCGCGCTCACGCGGCCGGTCGTGCCGTTCGCCAGGCCACGGGCGATCGGCTTGCCGCCCCGCGAAGTCAGCTCGCCCGCGAGGGCGTTCTGCTTCACCTCGACCTGCTTCGGCGTAATATGGTGCAGTTGATTGTATTCTATCTGTTTGCGGCGGCGCCGCTCGGTCTCGCGGATGGTCTCGTCCATCGAGGGCGTGATCTTGTCGGCGTACATGATCACGAGGCCGTTGACGTTGCGCGCCGCACGGCCCGCCGTCTGCGTCAGGGCCCGGGTCGTACGCAGGAACCCTTCCTTGTCGGCGTCCAGGATGGCCACCAGCGACACGGTCGGGATGTCCAGGCCTTCGCGCAGCAGGTTCACGCCCACCAGCACGTCGAAGAGGCCGTTCTTGAAGTCTTCGATGATCTCCACGCGCTCGGCGGTGTCCACGTCGGAGTGGATGTAGCGCACGCGCACGCCGATGCGACGCAGGTACTCGTCCAGCTCCTCCGCCATGCGCTTGGTCAGCGTCGTGACGAGGGTGCGCTCGTCGGCTTCGGAGCGCTTGCGGATCTCCTCCACGAGGTCGTCCACCTGATTCTTGGTCGGGCGCACCTCGATGGGCGGATCCAGCAGGCCGGTCGGCCGGACCACCTGCTCCACCACCAGACCTTCGGACTTCTCCAGTTCGTAGTCGGCCGGGGTGGCGCTGACATAGACCTTCTGGCCCGTCAGGGCTTCGAATTCATCGAACTTCAGCGGGCGGTTGTCGGCCGCCGCGGGCAGGCGGAAGCCGTATTCGATCAGCACGCTCTTGCGGCTGTGGTCACCGCCGTACATCGCGTGCACCTGCGGCAGCGTGACGTGGCTCTCGTCCACGAAGGTGATGAAATCCTTCGGGAAATAGTCGATCAGGCAGAAGGGGCGCTGCCCCTCCTTGCGGCCGTCGAAGTAGCGGGAGTAGTTCTCGATGCCCGGGCAGTAGCCCATCTCCTTGATCATTTCCAGGTCATACTCCACGCGCTGCTTGAGGCGCTTGGCCTCCAGGCCCTTGTCCACGCTCTCGAAGTATTCCATCTGCCGGACCAGGTCGTCCTGGATATGGGATACCGCGGCGGTGCTCCGCTCCTTGGTGGTCACGAAGTTGCCCGCCGGGTAGATGTTGATCTCGTCGATGTCCTCGCGCTTCGCGCCCGTCACCGGGTCGATCAGGCTCAGGCCGTCGATCTCGTCCCCGAAGAACTCGATGCGCACGGCGTCGTCGGAGCCACCCAGGTAGACGTCCACCGTGTCGCCCCGCACGCGGAAGGTGCCGCGCTTGAATTCCACCTCGGTCCGGTTGTATAGCGCGTCCACGAGGCGGTAGAGCAGGCCGGTGAGGCTGCGGGTCTCCCCCCGCCGGACCGGGACGGTCTGCGCGTGGAAGTCCTCGGGGTTGCCGATGCCGTAGAGGCAGGACACGGAGCTGACCACGATCACGTCGCGCCGGCCGCTCAGCAGGGCGCTGGCGGCGCTCAGGCGCAGTTTCTCGATCTGGTCGTTGATGCTCAGGTCCTTTTCGATGTAGGTGTCCGTCGTGGGGATGTAGGCCTCCGGCTGGTAGTAGTCGTAGTAGGAGACGAAGTACTCCACCGCGTTGTGCGGGAAGAAGGACTTGAATTCGCCGTAGAGCTGGGCCGCGAGGGTCTTGTTGTGGCTGAGGATCAGCGCCGGACGCTGCAGGCGTTCGATGACGCCGGCCATGGTGAAGGTTTTGCCCGATCCCGTGACGCCGAGCAGCGTCACGTCACTCACCCCCGACTCCAGGGCGGAGCAGAGCTGGGCGATGGCTTCCGGCTGGTCGCCGGCAGGCTTGTATTCGGATTCGAGCTGAAACTTCATAAAACTTACAAAAATAACGATTCCTCGCTACTTTTGCAACGGGAGCCGCCTGCAGTAAGTGGAAGAAACGGCGCATGCTGCCGAAGGAATCATTCTTTTTACTATCTTTGCCTTGATGGACAAACTCGTTGAACAAGCCCGCGCACTGGCGCAGGAGGTGCTGAAGGACGAGACCCGCTACGACGGGTCCCCGTTCATCACGCACCCGGACAACGTCGCACGCATCGTCGAGGACGAGATCGGCCTCCCGGAAGTGTGCGTAGCCGCCGTGTATCTGCACGAGGCGACGCGCGTCCACAAGGAGGTGGATATCA
>Ga0265301_10006046_pt1 | contig 11704 bp, 6 predicted proteins | sample AusTroGonzalo_MG_2_FD_193488 | JGI IMG/M metagenome (GOLD analysis project Ga0265301, IMG submission 193488) | Bovine rumen microbial communities from tropical cattle in Woodstock, Queensland, Australia - Gonzalo_04 | ecosystem: Host-associated > Mammals > Digestive system > Stomach > Rumen ...
AAGTGTAACCGCGAATGCCGTCCTCGAACGCGTTCGTGATGGTCTTTCGCTGGGCGGGAGTGATCATTTTCTTGCGGACGGCGCGTTCGGCGACGCTGCGGAAGAATGTGATGAGCTCCTTGGCGTCGTACTCGACGTAGGAAAGCACGTCGCCGACGGAGTCGCCCTCGATCTCCTTGTCGATGTCGAAATGGCCGTCCGGGGCGATGGTGATGCTGACGACGTTGGTGTCGCCGAGCAGATTGTGCAGGTCGCCGAGCGTTTCCTGATACGCGCCGACCAGGAAGACGCCGAGGTAGTATTCCTCGTCCGGCTTCAGCTCGTGCAGCGGGAGCGTGTGGAGCTCGTCGTGCAGGTCCACGAACTTGTCGACCTTGCCGTCGCAGTCGCAGGTGATGTCGGACAGGATGCCGTTGCGTGTGGGGCGCTCGTTGAGGCGGTGGATGGGCACGATGGGGAAGACCTGATGGATGGCCCAGGAGTCGGGGAGCGACTGGAACACGCTGAAGTTGGCGTAGTAGATGTCGGCGAGCTGGGCGTCGAGGTCTTCGAATTCGTCCGGCACGTAGGAGAGCTTCTGCACTTCCTTGTTCGCCACGGCCATGATGTGCCAGAAGGCGGACTCGACCAGGGCGCGTTCGCGGAGGGAGATGCGTCCGTTCTTGAAGAGGAGGCGGATCTCGTCGCGGTTGTAGATGGCGTCGTGGAAGAATTCCTGCAGGTTCTTCTGGTTGATGTTGGACAGGATGTGCATCAGGTCCTTGGTGAGGTCGTGCGCGTTCTCCGGGAGCTTGTCCGGGATGGTGACCGGGTCGAAGCGGGCCACGTCGAGGATGTTGAAGAGCAGGATGGAGGAGTAGGCCACGGTGGCGCGGCCGGACTCGGTGATGATGTCGGGATGCGGCACGTTCGCCTCTGTGAGGAGCTCGCCGACGGTCTCGATGATGTCCACGCAGTATTCGTCGATGGTGTAGTTGCGGCTGTGCTGGTAGTTCGTGTGGGAGCCGTCGTAGTCGACGGCCAGGCCGCCGCCGAGGTCGAGGTAGCCCATCGGGGCGCCTTCCTGCACGAGGCCAATGTAGACGCGGCTGGCCTCCTGCACGCCGGAGCGGATGTCGCGGATGTTCGGGATCTGGGAGCCGATGTGGTAGTGGAGCAGGCGGAGGCAGTCGAGCATGTCCTCGTCCTTCAGGTGGTCGACGAGCTCCATGAGCTGGGCGGTGTTCAGGCCGAAGACGCTGCGGTCGCCGCCGGATTCGGTCCACTTGCCGCCGGCGCGCGTGGAGAGCTTCATGCGGACGCCGATCATGGGCTTGACCTTCAGCATGCGGCTGCGTTCGATGATCACGTCGAGTTCGCTGGGCATCTCGATGACGAGGATGCAGCGGTATCCGAGCATGGAGGCGAAGAGCGCGAGGTCGATGAACTCCTCGTCCTTGTAGCCGTTGCAGACCACGCACGCCTCCGGGTCGTGGAGCGTGCCGAGGGCGGCGATGAGCTCGGCTTTGCTGCCGGCTTCGAGGCCGTGGTGGAACTCCCTGCCGAAGCGGGAGATGTCCTGCACGACCTGCTGCTGCTGATTGACCTTGATCGGGAAGACGCCCTTGTACTGGCCTTTGTATTTGGTCTGTTCGATGGCCTTGCGGAAGCTCGCGTGCAGCTGGTTGATGCGGGATTCGAGGATGTTGCTGACGCGGATCAGCACGGGCATGTTCATGCCGCGCTCGAGGATGCCGTGCACGATGTCGGGCAGACTGACAGCCGGGGCGTTCTTGTCCGGGCTGGGCGAAATGGTGAGCTCGCCCTTTTCGTTCACGTGGAAGTACCCGGCTCCCCAGTCGTTGATGCCGTAAAGCGTGGCGGAATCCTCCGCCGACCAGTGTTCGAATTTATCTTTCTTGACGTTCATTCCCGCACCCCCGGAAAACGGCCTTTCGACCGAAAGATCAGGTGAATATTTGTTAGCCGCGCGGGCGTCCGAAGTTCCGTGTTTGCCGGACGGCTCCGCGCGTGGGTTCTGCGTTCCGCCGCCTCACTTCACGTTCAGGCGGCCTCCCGCGGTCAGGATGACGCGGTCCTCGTCGGACACGTTCAGGTTCAGTTTGATCTGGAAGGATTCGCCGCCGGGCTTCTTCACGGTGGCGGTGATGACGGATTCCTGCACTGCCTTGCGGAGGTCGGCGATCTCGACGGCGTCCTCCGGGTCGATGCGGTCGTAGTCGGCCGGATTTGCGAACGTGAGCGGCAGGATGCCGAAGTTGATCATGTTCGCGCGGATGATGCGCTCGATGGCGATGGCGATCACGGCCTTCACGCCGAGGTACATCGGGCAGATGGCGGCGTGTTCGCGGCTGGAGCCCTGGCCGAAGCTGTCGCGGCCGATCACGACGGCCTGGCGGCCGGAATCGCGGACGGCGGAGGCGCGTTCGGCGAAGGTGGGCTTGCCGGGGACGTTGGTCTGGGCGAAGACGGCCTTGGCGTACTCGGGGATGTTGCTGCGATATTTGAGGTACGCGCCCGCGGGCATGATGTCGTCGGTGGAGGTCTTGTCGCCGGTTTTGATGACCACGACGCCGTCGAGCTTCTCCGGCAGCGGCTTGCAGTTCGGCGGCGCGCCGATCGTGGGCTTGCGGATGATCTCGACGGAGGCCGGATCGTCGGCGGGCGGCAGGATCATGGAGTCGTCGACCGTAAAGGCTTTCGGATCCTCGAAGACGGGGTATTCGAACCCGAGCGCGAGCGGCGAGGTGAATTCGCCGGTGAGCGCGGCGGCGCAGGCGGTTTCCGGGCTGACCAGGTAGGACTGGTCGCCCTTCGTACCGGAGCGGCCGGGGAAGTTGCGGTTGAACGTGCGGACCGTGACCGTGCCGTTGGCCGGGCTCTGGCCCTGACCGATGCAGGGCCCGCAGCCGCATTCGAGGATGCGTGCTCCGGCGGCCACGATGTCGGCGAGCTTGCCGTCGGCGGCGAGCATGGCGAGGACCTGACGGCTGCCGGGGGCGATGTCGAGGGAGACGTTCGGGTGGACCTTGCGTCCCTTGAGCATGCCGGCGACGATGGAGAGGTCGCGGTAGGAGCTGTTCGTGCAGGAGCCGATGATGACCTGGTTGACCTTCATGCCGGAGAGCTCGGCCACGGTCTTGATGTTGTCCGGGCTGGACGGGCAGGCGGCCATGGGTTCGAGCGTGGAGAGGTTGATGTCGATCACGCGGTCGTACTCGGCATCGGCGTCGGCCTTGAGCTCGGTCCAGACGTCGCCGCGTCCCTGCGCCTGCAGGAAGGCGAGGGTGCGTTCGTCGGACGGGAAGACGGAGGTGGTCACGCCGAGCTCGGCGCCCATGTTCGTGACGGTGGCGCGCTGAGGCACGGAGAGCGTGGCGACGCCGGGGCCGAAATACTCGACCATGCAGCCGACGTTGCCCTTCGTGGTGAGGATGCTCAGGACCTTCAGGATGATGTCCTTCGCGGCGACCCACGGACGGAGCTCGCCGGTGAGGCGGATGCCGACGACTTTCGGGTAGGCGAGGCGGAACGGCTTGCCGGCCATCGCGAGCGCGACGTCCAGGCCGCCCGCGCCGATGGCCATCATGCCGATGCCGCCGCCGGTCGGTGTGTGGGAGTCGGAGCCGAGCAGGGTCTTGCCGGGCACGCCGAAGCGTTCCAGGTGAACCTGGTGGCAGATGCCGTTGCCGGGGCGGCTGAAGCGGATGCCGTGCGCGGCGGCGACGGACTGAAGATAAAGGTGGTCGTTGGGGTTCTCGGGGCCCATCTGGAGCATGTTGTGGTCCACGTAGGAGACGGACAGTTCGGTTTTCACCTTGCCGGTTCCCATCGCTTCGAGTTCCAGATAAGCCATTGTCCCGGTGGCGTCCTGCGTCAGCGTCTGGTCGATGCGGATGGCCGCGGGCTCCCCGGGGACGCCGCTGCCGGACACGAGATGGTTCGCTAAGATTTTCTGAATGACCGTACCTTTTGCCATTGCTTGTATTCTCCGATTTCAGGGGTAAAAAAACGGGGACGCACCATGTTCGGGACGTCCCTGATCTCAGAACTCCGCGTCGTCCGGCGGACCGGAGGCGGAGAGCCGAACCGCGCGCGGCGGTCCTTGGGCTTACTCTTCGGGCTTGGTCTTGGGAAGAGCGCTGAGAACTTTCTGGCCTTCCTGCCAGCGGCCGTCCGCCTTGAGGATGTTAATACGTTCGAAACGCTTCAGAACGTTTCTCTGTTTCCGGATGCGTCCGGCGGCCTTCAGACTGGGATGCTTGGACATTTCAAATCTCCATTATGTCAGTTTGTTGATTGTGTATCGCATAAAAAGTAACTAAATACTATACATCGTTTTGCCGAAAATGCAAGCCGGAAGCCGTTTTTTCCCGGAAAATAGCAGCGCTTCATTCCGGCAGGTGTTCGGAAAGTATCTTCGCGGCGAGGACGAGGAGCTCGACACAGGGGGAGGACAAGTCCTCCACGGCAGCAGTGCGCGGCTTGCGCTCGCGCACGGATTATTCCGGGAGATGTTCCGAGAGAATCTTCGCGGCGAGGACGAGAAGCTCGACACAGGGGGAGGACAAGTCCTCCACGGCAGCAGTGCGCGGCTTGCGCTCGCGCACGGATTATTCCGGGAGATGTTCCGAGAGAATCTTCGCGGCGAGGGCGACGAGCTCGGCGCAGGGGCGTTTTTTGTAGTAGGCGGCGGTGCGGGCTTCGGAGACCGGGGAATCGGATTGCTTCGGGGCGAGGCCGAGGAGTTCGCGGCAGAGGATGGAGCCGGTTTCGTTGCGGAATTCATCGCAGAGGCCGCGGATAAAAGTATAATGTTCGTCCTTCGCCGCTTTGTCCGAGGTTTCGGCGGGGCCGCGAATGAGGCCGGCGGCCATGCATATGCCCGTGATCGCGCCGCAGACTTCGCGCTGGCGGGCGATGCCGCCGCCGAATCCGGAGGCGAGCTTCAGCGCGGTTTCGCGGTCGAGGCCGCAGCGGTCGGCGAACGCGCAGAGGACGGCCTGGGCGCAGTTCATGCCGGAAAGGAAATTGTTTTTCGCTTCTTCGGAACGGTCATTCATGGGGGTATTCCGGTGAAAAAGGGTTGAGATCAGTACGGAGCCTTGATGGCCTCGAAGTTCATGTCGTTGAAGTTTTTGAGCATGACGGGCGTGCCGAAGTCCTCGGCGACCGGGAGCGCGAAGATCATGCCGTTTTTGGCGTACAGGATGCGGTTGCGCGGGGCGTCGTAGTCGGCCCAGCGCCAGCCCGTGCCGTCGACTTTCAGGCGACGTCCGGGGTTGATGATGCGGTGACGTTCCCAGTAGCAGCCGCGGCCGCTGCCGGGCTTTCCGCTGGCGAAGAGCTTCTGGAGCGCCCAGCCGAACGCGAGCTGTTTTTCATAGACGACGGAGTTTTCCGCCTGATGTTTTGCGGTCCAGCCGTCGCGGATGAGGCGGTGGCAGTAGACGCCGGGGCATTCCCCGCCGTAGTAGGTCTCGAACGGGAAATCCTGCGAGACGTCGAGGTTGAGGTCAAAGCGGGCGCGGCGCAGCGTGGCTATCCCCGGCGCGGGGGCGTTGAGCCAGACTTTTTTGTTGTCCATGAAGAGGCCACCGCCGTTCCAGGCCGTTCCGTTGAACCACAGGTCGAGGGCCTTCAGGTACGGGGCGCGGGAAATGGCGGTCCAGCTGGGTGAGGAAGCTTCGGGCGTGGCGGCGAACTGATCGAGCTCGGCGGATTTCGTCAGCTGGATTTCCTCCAGCTGTCGGCTGTGTTCCTTCACCCGGCGGCTGACGCCGTCCCAATCGCCTGATCCCCTCTCAATCGTCCCGAACTTCTCCTCGCGGAGCTTTTCCGCGAGCTGCTGAATGGTGTCCGGGTGGCGGTAGTCCGTGGCAAAGTAGATCATGAGTTCGCCGTCGGGCGACAGGTCGCTGCGGTACTCGTAGATGCGGCCCTTCAGCCACTGGCCCATGGTGAACGTGTCGGTTTCGAGGTCCCAGCCGAGCGTGCAGACGCAGCCGGACGGGCCACGCCGGAAGACGACCGCCTTCGGCGCTTCCCGCGCGAGGATGACGTGGATGCGCGCCGGTATGCTCTCCGGGCGTTGCTTGAACTTGTGCTGGAACGGTCTCCGGAACGGTTTTTTCCTGGGACGTGAGGAATGCAATTTCATCGTGGTCTTGCTTTTTTTACGGGTGCGAACGCCGGATCCGGATCATTCCAATTCGGGTTGTTCATGGGGGCGGTTCTTTTTGATCGAAGCCTCGAATTTTTTGCTGATCAGGGAGATGACGGCGATCAGAGAGAGGGAAAGGAGGAAATACAGGATCGTGGCGAATGCGATCGGGAAGAAGGATTCATAGGTGCGGCCGCGAATCCAGTCGACCTCCTTCGTGAGGTCCCAGACGGAGATGTAGCCCACGACCGTGGTCAGCTCGACCAGGCGGATGATCTCCTCGCGGAACGGCTTGGCGAGGTAGGCCGCGGCCTGCGGGACGATGATGCGCCGGAAGAACGTCATAGGGCGCAGACAGAGCGCCCTGGCGGCATCGAGCTGAACGCCGCCGATGTAGTCGAGCGTGGTCATGTAGAGGCGGCAGGTGGAGGCCGTGAAGCGCAGGACGAAGACCACGAGCGCGGCGGTCAGCGGCAGGAATCCGAATCTGCGGAGAACCACGTAGTACATTCCCATGAGGAGGATGAGGATCGGGATGTTGTAGATGAGGGCGCAGACGATGTTTGCGGGAACGGAGAAGCGTTTGCGTTTCGACTGGCGAAGCATGCAGAGGGGGATGCCGAGGAGCGTGCCCAGGACGACGGCGCAGGCCGTGATGAGGAGTGTGTTCTTGAATCCGCCGAGAATCTTGCGCATGTGGTTGTCCTTCCAGAGGGCCCTGTGCATGCTGAACGCCTGTTCCTTCAGGAAGAACTTGATCTGCGGGATCAGGGCCATGTGGACCTGGCGCGTCTTCGTCTTGTCCGGAGTGATGATGACAAGTCCGCCGTGGTAGTGCGGTTCGGAATAGACGAGCTTGCCGGACGAGGTGAATGCGGAGTTGATCTCGGCCGCGGCGAAGTCGACTTCGCCGTTCAGAATAGCCTTTTCGAAGGTCTCCGGCGTCAGGCGCACGAATTCCACCAGATAGCCCATGGAGAATGCCGCCTGTCTGGCAAGCTCCAGCTCGAATCCCGCGAGCTGTCCGTTGCGGATGCAGGCGAAGGGTTCGCGGTCGATCAGGACGCCCATGCGCAGGACGCCGTAGGGGGCGTCGTCGGGTTGAGGCGGCAGAGCGGCGTCCGCTCCGGTCGGGGACATCCACTTGTTCTGGAGGGCCTTCAGCGTGCCGTTTTTCTTCATGGCCCGGACCTGCCTGGAGAACGCCTCGGAGACTTCCTTCCTTGAGGCGGGGAAGAAGAACGCATAGTCGATGTGCGTTACGAATTCGGGAATCTGGACGAACTGCGGATAGAAGGACAGCATGCTTCGGGCCAGCGGTTCGTCGATAAGGAGTGCGTCGATCTTTCCCGCCCCGAGCAGATAGAAGAGGTCCTGACGCTGGTTCGCGTAGAACGGGACGGCGTCCGGGATTTTCGCGTCGAGTTCGGCTGCGGCGAAGGTGAAGGGGAGAACGCCTACGCGTTTTCCTGCGAGCTGGTTGAGGCGCGTGATGCCGAACACGTATTCGTCATGCGGGATGTTGGTCACGAGTACCGCGCCGCCTTCGTAGTATGTTTCGGAGAATTCGATGTTTTCGGTTTTTCCCATGTCCTGCGAGAGCATGCCGCCGGCGACGTCGACCTGACCGGCCCGGAGCGCGTCCATCAGCATGTCGCGGCGGACGGGGATGATCTGGAGTTCCATGCCGAATTCGTGCGCGGCGCGGCGGATGATCTCGATTTCAAGTCCGAGCATGGTGCCGTCTCCGCTCATGAAGCAGAGCGGCGTGGATCCGGGCGTGGTGGCATAGCGGAGGATGCCGTTGACCATCGGGACGTCGTCGCGTTCGTAGAGGCTGTTGAATTCCTGTTTTTCCGGTTCGGCGGAACACCATTTTGAAGTCATCTCCATGAGTTCGCCCGAGTTTTTGAGCTCGGTGATGACGCGGTTGATCGCTCTGGAGAGGGGAGAGCCCTGCGGCATCGCGAACGAATAGGCTTCGCGGCGGATGACGGACGCGATCTGCGTTTCCGGATACAAGGCGGTGCAGGAACGCGCCAGCGGCTCCTCCATGAGCAGGGAATCGATCTTGCCGGAGATCAGCAGAGTGCAGGCCGATTCGCGGCTGTCCGCGAGGATGAACTTGGTGTCCGGCAGCATCTCGCGGCATTCGGCCGCGTATTTGGATCCGGCCAGAATGGCCGCGAAGCCGCCCGCGAGTTCCTGCGGAGTCCTGAAGGCCGCGGATGCACCGGCAGCGGGTTTGTAGATGTTTTTCCGCGTCAGGATTCCCGCCGGGCAGTCGATGTAGTCTTCGGAGAAGAGGATGTTGCGGGCGTTCGTCTTGTCCATGCAGGCGACGGCGAGGTCGACGGAACCGGTTTCGACGGCGGTGAAAAGGTCGAGATAGGGCATCACGCGGATTTCCACGGCCATGTTGAAGGCCGCGGCGAGGCGGTAGATCAGTTCGACGTCGAAGCCGGAAGGCATGCCCGCGGAATCGATGAAGTTCATCGGCTCGTTGGCGTCTTCTGTTGCAATGATGAGCTTGCCGGCGGGATTCAGCGGAGCCTGGATCTTCGGCATTTCGGGATCCTTCGACTTGATCCAGCGCGTGTACATGTTGTCATACAGGCCGGACGAGAAGTATTCGCGGAGGAACGCGTTGACGTTCGGGAGCAGCTCGGGCTTGTTCGGGGCGACCGCGATCGCCACGTGGCCTTCGGCGTAGTTTTCCGGCATCAGCACGAAAATGTCGCGCATGCGCTGGGCATAATCCAGGCCGGGCCGGTCGAACGCGATAGCGTCGACAGCCCCGGTTTCAAGCGAGGGATAGATTTCGGAGATGTTTTCGAATTCGCGGAAACGCGCCAGGGGAAACGCCTTTTTCGCCTCCATGCCGGAGGTCGTCTCGGCGACGATGCCGATCACGTAGTCGGGCGAATTGAAGTCGCCCGGACGGGAGACGTGCTTCTGTTTCGCCTCTTCCCGCTGTTTCCCGCAGCAACACAGCATGGCCGCGGCCAAAGCAAGAAGCAGAACGGATAAAAAGCGGTTCCGGCGCGAACGTTTCGCGGCGCCCCGATGTGTCTCGTGTCGTTTCATGAAGCCTCTGTTTTTGGATAAAATGCGGCAGAGGACCGGCATCCTCCCGTTGTGCCGGAATCGTGCTTGCCGGCGGAGAGGAACATCCGTTTCCCGTCCTGTTCCGCATTGTAATTTGTTGAAAAAAGCGCAGATATTCCATTAATGTAGCATGTTTTCTGGATTTTACAAACAAATATCCGAACAATTTTTGTGAAGATTGCCTCAATTCGTCGGATTCCGTGGATGCGGGATCCCGCCACGGCGGGACGGAATCGGGCATTTTTGCGGCCCATGCGCGAAAAACATGGAAAAACAATTTGATTCCGTGCGTTGGGGATGCTATATTAATAGGATTACTTTTTCACGCGGACTGACACATGTTTATTCTCAACTGGTACGTCACAAAGAACTTCCTGGCGACTTTCGCCATGTCGATCCTGGTCCTGACTTTCGCCATGACCGGAGCGAACCTCATGCGCGTGATCGAGTACGTCAGTCAGGGCATCCCTCTGATGGTGGCCGGCAAATTCCTGCTGCTCGCGCTCCCGATGGCGCTGGCGTTTTCGATTCCGTGGGCGGCGCTCGTCTCGATCATGCTCGTGTTCGGACGCATGTCGGCGGACAACGAGATTACCGCCATGCGCGCCTGCGGCATCTCCATCCTCCAGATCATCTCCCCGATCATCGTTTCCTCGTTCCTGCTGACCTGCGTCTGCCTGTGGCTCCAACTTCAGGTCGGTCCGCCCGCGCTCGGCGAGGCGCGCGACCTGGTGAAAAGCGCTGCCGCCAACACGCCGCTGGCATTCTTCACGCCGGGCATCCCGGTCCAGATCGGCGACCCCACGTTCTTCATCGATGCGAAGGACACGGTCGGCGGCGAGGACCAGATTTACGGCGTGCAGATCTACGTGCCGGAAAAAGACGGCACGACCAAGCAGGACATCCTGGCTTCTCACGGCACGCTTTCGGTCGATCCCGTCACGCAGATTCTGACCGTGACGCTGTACGATGCGCTTCTGGAAACCGTGGAAGTCGTCGACAAGGAACGCCGCAAGGAGCATTCCTTCAGCGAATCCATCGAGTTGCGCGTGCCGTTCGGCGACAGCTACAATCAAAAGGATGTCTTCATCAAGGACAAATATCTAGCCTACCGCGGTCTCTTCGCCCGCCTCGCGATCTACATGAAGCGCGGCAAGGACGCGGCCGGCGTCGACGCCACGGCCATCAACGTGGAGATCAACCAGCGCATTGCCCTGGCTCTGGCGCCCATCGCGTTCATGATGCTCGGCATGCCGCTGGCCATCCGCACCAGCCGCCGCGAGACGTCCATCGGCCTGGTCCTCAGCGTTGCGCTCGGCGCAATTTATTACGGCGGAGTGCTCGTTTCCGACGCGCTCCGCTACAATCCCCAACTTTACCCTCAATACGTTGTCTGGATCCCGCCCCTGCTGTTCCAGCTTTTCGGCGTGATCTACCTCACGAAAATCGCAAGGAAATGACCCCATGAAATCCCCTGAAATGTACCTCGAATGCGTCAGCTGCGGCAAGACCTACGACCCCTGGGACCTCCGCTATAAATGCGACTGCGGCGGCATCCTCGACGTGAAGCGCGACCTCTCCAAAATCGACGGCGAAGAGCTCCGTAAACTGTGGGATTCCCGCTGGGGCCTCAAGCGCGGCGTCGAATCCTCCGGCGTGTGGCGCTACCGCGAACTCATCCTGTCCGTGCCGGACGAAATGATCGTGACGCGTCAGGAAGGCAACACCCGGCTTTATCCCGCCGGGGCCGCGGGGAAATGGGCCGGCCTTTCCGACCTCTGGTTCAAGCACGAGGGCGAAAACCCGACCGGCAGCTTCAAGGACCGCGGCATGACCTGCGGCGCCAGTGCGGCCCGCCGCCTCGGTGCGAAGAGCGTCGCGTGCGCCAGTACCGGCAACACCAGCGCCAGCATGGCGTCCTATGCTGCCGTCGCCGGAATGCGTGCCGTGATCTTCATTCCGGAAGGCAAGATCGCCTACGGCAAGCTCGCCCAGGCGCTCGCCTACAACGGGCGCACGCTCCAGATCCAGGGCAATTTCGACGACGCCATGGCGCTGGTGCAGGACGTCTGCCGCGAGCTCAATATCTACCTGCTGAACTCCATCAACCCGTACCGCATCGAAGGCCAGAAGGCCATCTGCATCGAAACGCTCCAGCAGCTCGACTGGCAGGTGCCTGACTGGTTCGTCATCCCCGGCGGCAACCTCGGCAACAACAGCGCGCTCGGCAAGGCCCTCATGGAGCTGCACGAGCTCGGAATCATTAAAAAGGTCCCGCGCATCGCGGTCATCCAGGCTGAAGGCGCCAACCCGCTCTACACCATGTGGAAGAATCATACCGAGTTCAAGCCCGTCAAGAACCCGGAGACCATCGCCACCGCCATCAAGATCGGCAACCCCGTCTCCTGGCCGAAGAGCATGCGCGCCGTGACA
>Ga0265301_10006050_pt1 | contig 11700 bp, 7 predicted proteins | sample AusTroGonzalo_MG_2_FD_193488 | JGI IMG/M metagenome (GOLD analysis project Ga0265301, IMG submission 193488) | Bovine rumen microbial communities from tropical cattle in Woodstock, Queensland, Australia - Gonzalo_04 | ecosystem: Host-associated > Mammals > Digestive system > Stomach > Rumen ...
GAATACCACGGAGTACCATATGCTAAGATTGTGGAGGCATGGCTGGGAGGCAAGAAGGTGAAGGAGGGCGACAGGCACCGCACATCGCTTTATCTGGCCGACCATCTGCGATACATCACCGAGAACGATGCCGGGCTCATTGAGCACATACTCTGCGAGACACCCTTTGTGCAGGAAATCATCAGGGAACGTGACGAGAATGTAGCTCAGACGGTAAAGAGTGCACAGGGGTACGACTTCTACAAGAACATCCCCAAGAAGATGCGTGAGGCGCTGAAGGCAGCCGGCGTGGCGGACGATGACGACGATGCCATCGAAGAGGCAGAGGAGAGGGATGCTGATGGTGATATGGCGGAGGCCGATTCTTCACTCTTCACTCTTCACTCTTCACTTAAGAGGCTTCCTCAGGGTATCCGTGAATCCATAGATGCTGTCGGCCCTTCGCTGTCAATGCCTGCTGTCGTGGCCATCTGTCCCGCCATCGGTATGCTGGCAACGGGTGTCAGGCTCGATGTGCACGGTCAGAAGAAGGGGCTTAACCTTATCAGCTACATTGCCGGTGACTTTGCCAGCGGTAAGGGCTCTATCGACCCCGTTATAGATGCCTGGATGGGCGAGGTAAGGGCCGTGGACATGATGTATGAGCAGCAGGAGGATGAGTGGCGCGCCAAGAAGAATGCCGCCAAGAACAAGAAGGAGCAGCCAGAGGAACCGAAACTGCCGGTGCGTTTCATCACCCTGAATTCCACGGTGGCCAAGTTGGCGGAGCGACTGGCCAATACGGAGGGCAGGCACGCCTTCTCATTCACGCCTGAAGCCGATACGGTGGCGCAGAAGTGGAAATCGGCTATGAGCGATTTCTCGGTGATGCTGCGTCAGAGCTACGATGGCAGCAAGTACGACCGCGAAGCCAAGAGTGCTGATGCCGTGAACGTTCACATTGAGCACCTGCTTTGGAACGTGACCATGTGCGGAACGCCCGACGCCCTCTACCGTGTGGTAAGCAATTACACAGACGGCTTCCAGAGCCGTATCGCCATCGCATGCACTCCCGACAATACCTTTGCGCCATTGGAGGATAAGCCCCACGTGCTGACCGACCGTCAGACGGAACGTATTCAGCAGATTGCTCACTTGTTGCCGCTGATGCAGGGAACGGTGGAACTGCCGAAACTGGAGGCTAAGGGTCGCGAATGGCTGGAACAGATCCGCCTGGAAACGATGAAGAATGATGACCGTGTGAAGGCTCGCCAACGTATCCGTACCTGCGTAACGGCTCAGCGTATGACCTGTTGCATCATGCTCTGCCGTGTGGCCGAACAGCTGATTCAGAAGAATGGCCTAAATGGTGCCGAGAAGTTGCTGAAAAGCAATCCCGACCTGTGGAAGACAATGCTACAAAAGACACAGACACCCCAGTTGCTGGGTATCTACGATGTGATTGCCGACTACCTGATAGAGACGGCTCTCTACTTCTTCCGCAACCGCATAGAGGCAGCATTCCAAAGCCGCGACTACAGCGGCAGTAACGACCGCCAACGTATGGGCAAGAACGACTCTATCTTTGAACGTCTGGATGTGGAGTTCGTCTTCGAGGGAGCCTTCCAGCACAGCGTCAGCGTGAAGGGTGCTGGTGTGTCGCGCAACAGCGTCCGGCAGATGCTGAAGAACTGGAAGAAACAGGGCCTTATCGTGCAGACAGAAGCAGGGAGGTATCGGAAAGTTGAGAGTTTAGAGTGTAGAGATTAGAGTGTGTCATAAGTGTCATGTGTCATGAGTGTCATTAAGGTTTTGAGACTTGTTAATTATGATTGAAATTCAAAATAATCAAGAGTGCTTTGTGGAGCTCTGGCTACGGCTGGAGCACACAAGGCGGCTGCTCGGAGCACAGCACAAACGCTTCTGCATCCGCAATGTATTGAAGTCGTGGTTCGGCCCTCGCGCCAACGACGACTTTATTTGGGAAGTGTGCTACATGGCCACCGTTACGCTCAACACCGGAGATGGCGAGGAGCCCCTTTATGGTAACGAAACGCTTCTACCGCCCATGTTGTACCCACGCCGACATCGGGAACTGCTTCGCGCCATAGTAGCCGTGAAACTTAACATCGGGATACGAAAAGTCCACCTCCGTGAGCTGGATAAGGCCTACAGTATCGTTTTTCCCAACTCAACAACAATTAATATTAATAAGAAAAGAAAATAATGTTTATGGAACCAAGAGGAACCTTATTAAATGAAGAATGAAGAATGAAGAATGAAGAGTGAAGAATTAAAATTACCACGTGGTATCAGAAATAATAATCCATTGAATATCCGCAGGAGTGCGGATAAATGGCAGGGCTTGAAGGCCCAGCAGGAAGACAGGGAGTTCTTTCAGTTTAGTGAGATGAAGTGGGGTTGGCGAGCCGCCTTTGTGATATTATGCCGCACATATTATAATAAGTATAAGTTGCGCACCATCCGTGCCCTCATCACCCGCTGGGCACCGCCTAAAGAGAATAATACGGAGGCGTATATTAGGCGTGTGACGGACCGCATCGGCATCGGGCCGGACACTGTGCTGGGGGAGCCACTCTCCCAACCCGCCCAATGGATGATGATAGCCATGGCAATGGCCATCGTGGAGTGCGGCACCACGCAGTTGGATTACCTGAGTATGCTGAAAGGATTTTCACTGGCCACGAATGATTAGACCCTCAATAAATAAGCTCACTTCCTGATGGGGAAGTGAGCCTATTGTTTATGTCTGAATATATTATCTTACACGTACTTCTTTTTCCAGTCGGCGAAGTACTGGGGCTCTTCCAGAAGGAGCTGGCCATCGGGATCGATGAAGAGCTGGGTGGTGGAGCCTTCGCAACTGTCAACTATCAACTGTCAACTAACTAATCACCATTCCTCTTCCGAGAAGACTTCGCGGGTGCGGGCATCTACGGCAGCACCGCCACCGAGTTCGAAGTCGCAACCGTTAATACTTTTTACACTGGCCTGTAGCAGGCAATTACTTTGTTGTAATTCTACAACTGTTGTTTCGGGTTTTGTGTATTGTTTCATATGTCTTACTTCAATATCTTCTTTCCATTCACTATATAAAGGCCCTTGGGTAATCCATTGAACATTGAACATTGACCATTGAACATTTTTCTGCCTGAGAGGTCGTAAATAACCCCCTCCAATCCTCCCCGGGGGGAGGTTGCTATATCTTCCCCCTCGGGGGATAAGAGGGGGGTCTCGCTGTCTTCTCCAAAGTTCAGGCGGAACTCCTTCACTGGTGATTCTTTACTCTTCAAGTTTAATTCATCATTTAATCTGAAGAAGGCACGGAAGGGTGCAATGCTGGGGTATGTGACAGTAGTCTTGGCATCATCAAGTCCGGGCTGAGGATAGTAGAGCTTGTTCTTGGTGCCCAGGAAGAGGATGCTCTTGTTCTCGGCACCGAAAGAATATTTGCTGTAGGTACCACAGAAAGATACAGTATTATCGTCGGTGCAGGCATCGTGCATCTCGTTGCTGAAGGTTACACACTTGAACTCGGGGTCGACGATGTCTGACTTCTCGGCATTCCACTTAATAATATAAGGTGTGCCGGCTGAGAGACTCTCCTTCTCATCATCAAAATACAGCGATAAAATGCCATTGTCCAGACTGCTCTTCTCGGTATTCAGCTTCATGGCTGTGGCACCTTCCAGAGGACTACCCTTCAGGGGTACATCAAAGGGCAGGCAGATGGTGTTCCATTCGCCATCGCGGTAGAAGGTGCGGCCCTTCAGGCCAACATTGGCGGTCTTGTCGTAATAGTCTATGACATCCTGGATGATGGCCTCGTTGTCCGTATTGTCTGCCAAATCCACATGGGGTATACGAGTCAGAACGATGTCACCGCCATTGGGGACAGCCTGGAACATGAAGGTATTACCATCTGTCGTTACCTCTTCTATTACCTTGCCGTCCTGGGTAATGACATAGTCATAGTCATCGTCCTGCTCGGCAGTGATAAGCAGTGTAAGGGGATAGTTGTAAGAACAAATATTATCTGCAATAGTATGAGTCAGCGTGTAGGTCAGGCTATTCGCCTTCTGCCCGATCAGTTGCAAAGAGGAGGCTTTACGCTCCTTGATATACATGACGGCATTGCGGAACGGCGTGACCCAAATATCATTGTCATTCTGTTGAGCCCATTTGAGTGCACCTTCTATGGCACCAATATCCGTCGGCGAGTAAGTGGCATTGCCATTGGTCTTACCCTGGAGACCATGGGTAACAAACATAACCCAGCCATTTTTAACGATGGCGTTATTCATCTGGCTTTTGAAGTCGTTTGTGTACTTGACAGTTCCCTCAGTACCTGTCATCAAGGCAGGACACTGCGCCCAGTTGGAGGGACCGTCCTTGGTCATAAAGTCGGGCTGACCAAACCAGCTTCCGTTAAATCTGCGACCGGCAATGTAGTTCTGCATCACCAGCGATTCGTTGGGTACGTTATTCGGATAGGCCAGCGTGATGCAGCCGTATGGTTGTTTGATCAAACGGTTAATAGTCATTTTTGATGATTCAATCTCGCCGTCACTCATGTTCATAGTGTGCGTATTGCTATGACTGGCTATCTCATGCCCCTCGTCAGCCAAGCCATGGAATCCACTCCAGTTCGGGTTCCAACAACAAACCAAGAAGAAAGTGGCCTTATAACCATACTTCTTGAACAGGGGACCAACATCGTTTACATGGCATGGTGCGCCGTCATCGAAGGTGAAAGTGACCGCTCCCTTGCGATTACCTTCCCATGTAGCAATCTTGCCAGAACTATTCTCCCAGGTCTGTTTATTAATGGAAACAGGGGGGAATATATTCTGGAACCTGCCACCCTTCCAGCTATAACGGCCTTCAGCATCCGGACCCGTCACGTTCAGATCGGCTGGTGCGATATCGGTCACCAGTTTACCGCCGTCGAATGCGCCGAAGATGTCTTGGTCGATGCTGGGTAAAGTCGTGCCAGTGATGGTGAGCCTACCCTTCTTAAGGCCCGTACAATCCTGGAACATGTTATCCGTTGTGCTGTTGGCAGCTACCTTAAAGTCCTTGCCAATCGTCAGGCTGGTGAGACGGCTGCAACCGTTGAACATCAGATCGAAAGTGGTGGTATTGCTGGTGTTCAGGTTCTCGAGGCCTTCTATCTGGGTCAGATTCTCACATCCCTCGAACCAGGCTCGGCAGGTTAATGGGCGTGCCTCGGCAAAGGACTCGTCGAACACTACCTTGGTGATTTCCGAGGCATATTGGCTCCAGTCGTGTCCTGTCGTACCCGTGTCATCCGCATTCCACTCGTTGCTGCCAGACAGCTCGTGTTCTCCATACCTGAAGGTCAGCGTTTTGTTGTCGTCCGAGAGTGTGGCATAGGCAATAGGCTTGATATCAGACATATTGAAGTAGGTGTAATCGATGGACCCCGTGGCATTGCCGCCGGCTTCGGCGTAGAGCATCACTTCTGTCACTTTGCCGAACTTAAGTTGTATAGAACCGCCGCCCTTGGAGCCACGAAGTGTTTTGGTCTGGCCTGTAAAGAGCTCGTCCCACTTCCTGAAGTGAGCAGAAATGTCGATATGGCCGCACTGGCGCGGAGTCTGACGGACGCTGAAAATCTGCAGGAAGGTGGAAGTACCCGACTGGGAGGGTTCCTGCTGGCGAAGGAAAGCGTGGATGGTGTAAGTGGCACCGTCAACATATATCTCTCCGAACTTCTCGCCAATGTACATTTCGCTGGGCTTGGCGAACCAGTCGTCCACGATATAGAATTCTACCTCAGGATTCTGCGTCCAACCATAAACACCGATGTAGCCATACTGTGCACTACCCGACTTATTATATTTGTAATCGGCATAGAAGCACTTGGTCTTGTGATCAATGCCAGAGAGGTCATATCGATAACCTACACGGGTCATGTAATCGGGAGAACCAGCCCAATTGGCCATGTAAGTTCCGTTGTCATAATACGTCATGGAGGCATTACCGCCCTGACTCCATTGTTCGTATTGCCATGGGGTACCCGTAATATCACCTTGTTTGTTATTACTTACTTGGTGAGCGCTACCCAAATGACCCATTACATCATTGCATGGGTCTACCTGTGCCCACAGCGATGCCGAGGTAATCAGCATCACAAGCATCAGGCTCATCCTGAAAAATTTTCTTATCATTGTCCTGTGTGTGTTATATTTGCTTTGCAAAAGTACAATTATTGGTCGAGAAAGGGCATTACAATTGGTACAACCTCATTGCATTTGATACAAGTTCATTGCATATGCGTGCAATACACATTGCAAATTCACATAAAACATTGCAAATTGTACAAACTGTGCAAGAAAAAACGAATAATGCCGATTCCATCAAGAAATCGGCACTATCTAGAGTTGAACGCCTATCGTCTTAATACAACACCTTTTTACCTCCCTGGATGTAAATCCCCTTGGGCAGTTGAGGGCCCCCTCCGGCTCCCCCAAAGGAGGAGAGATTAGGTGATAGTTGACAGCTAATTTTTCTGCCGCTGAGGTCGTAGACGGCACCATCTCCCTTTCCTTTGGAGAGGGCTGGGGTGAGGCTGGTCTCGCTATCCTCTTCTCCAAAGTTCAGGCGGAACTCCTTGACTGGTGATTCTTCACTCTTCACTCTTAATTCTTCATTTAATTGGAAGTAGGCGCGGAAGGCACCGATGCTGGGGTATGTTACGCTCTTCTTGGCATCGTCCATTCCAGGCTGGGGATAGTACAGCTTGTTCTTGGCACCTAAGAAGAGGATGTCCTTGTTCTCTGCGTTGAAGGTACGCTTAGCGTAGGTACCCTTGAAGATGACTGTTTGGTCGAAGGTCTCAGCATCATTCATCTTGTCGTTGATGGTAACAAGTCGGAATACAGGGTCTGCGAGATCGCGTTTCTGGGGATCTGCCTTATCATAGTCATCGGCCTTGGCCCACTTAATAATATAAGGTACGCCTGCTTTGAGTCCCGCACAGGGATGGAAATAGTCATAGACGGTGTTGAAAGCGAGGTAGAGTGTACCATCATTATCCAATCGGGTCTTGGGGGTTATGCCGTCGCTTTCCATACCCTTCACATCAAGTTCCATAATAGTGGAGCGGTGCAGAGGATTATCCTTGTCATCAAGTTCGTTACCGGAAACATCGAAGGGCAGGCACAGGGTGTTCCACTCGCCGTCGCAGTAGAGCGTACGGCCTGTGAGTACTACGCGGTTGTACGTCTTACCACTGGCTGCTGCCTTCTGGATGGCAGAAGCGTTATCTGCTGCATCTGCCAGCTCCAGCACGTTCTCTTTCCATTGTGCTGTGATGGTCATGTTTTCCCATCCAACACTGACTTCCTCGCCCGCAGGCATCAATTCTTCAGACCACTCCACTTTCCATCCGGCGAAGTCGTATCCTTCGGGGGCCGTGAAGCCGCACTGGGGCAAGTTGAAGTGTCCGCCTATACCATTGATAATGTCATCCATCTTACCTGAGCCACCGTTGGGATCGAAGCTGACGGTAATAGGATTGCCAAATTCTGCCTCAACATTCACAGAACTGTAGGGCATCACGAAGGTGCAGGTATAGACATGCGGATAGCCTTCCTCGCTTGTCTCCACAATATCGGTATGTTCCAACCGCACGAATCCATTTCTATGCGTATTCACATCCAAGAAAGACAAGACTAAGTCGCTATCGGTGCTCTTGGCCGCCAGGGTGACAGTCTTGCCAGGAGTGATGTAGCCACACCCATCGGTGGTGGCAGGCTTGCCGTCAACTGTAGCAGTAATCGAGTAATACCATTGCTCTCTGAAATATAACTGGTACTTCAGGTCGGCGCTGACGGTTACATCCTCTGCAGGCATAGTGAAACAATCATTTTCCATGGTCACTTCCCCTGATTGTCCCTTCACGCTGACGTTCTCTACGCAAGAGCTGCCAAATTCCACCCTAACCAGATCACCCTCGTTGGCCGACGTGGCATCGATGTTCCCGACCATAAAGCGGATCGCCTCTTCAGGGAGTCCTTCGGCGCGGTTGAGGGCATATTTGCCCTCGTAGTGGACCTTGACATTAATCATCACATCGGCGGCCGGCATGCTGAAGGTATAGTGCGTATCATCCACCTTCGTCAGATCTATGTAAACCAGATCATCTTCATCCTGATTGATATCACTGACACGACGGCGAGCCTGATATTTACCCTCACCTAACGATTTATCTCTGTACGAAACCTTCAGGTCTTCCATCACTACACCGGCACCCCTTTTCACAGTCAGCGTCACCTGCTGACCATACGTGGCTGTCGTCGTGCTGGGCTCGATACAGAACTGCTCGCCATAGTCTGGCGAATTTATCCAGTACTGCATCGCAGAAATGACACCATTGACCGTAACAGCGCTTGCAGGCATAGTGAATTTGTAGGTACATGAGTGAGCTTTCCATCTGCCATCATACCTGCCGACCACATCGTTATTGCTACCATCCTTGGCGCTGAAGGTCTCAGTGTCCATGGTATAGCCATCTTCAAATGTGAAGGTCAATGTCACATTGTCGCCCTCGTAGGCCTTGGTGACTGCCTTACCATCCACGGTAGCTGTTACGGTTCCGTGCTGCACGCTGGGCAGGTTGATGTCGTAGATTGACTCGTTAGGGTCGATGGCCTTCCACAGACTCAGCTCTGAGAGCTGCATCTGGTTTTTGCCACTCTGCATCTCATAAATCTCAAAGCGGTAGCACTGATAGGCCTCGGTGACGGTGCTTGGTACGGCAAAGTCGTATTGTGTATAATTCACGTCCTGCATCGTACGGTCGTCCGTCACTTCCACTATCGTTGTCCAAGTGGCATCTCCTGGGTTCTTGGCCAAGAGCTTCCATGTGGATGGATTGCGCCCCTTGTAATTGTCATTATCGTTGGCTGTTGTCAGGGAGTACCCCTTTGGCACAAAGGGCGATGTGCTCTGGAACTCGACATAGATGGCGAACACACCGCTGGATATTATACTCCAGCCTTCGCGAAACCATTTGGTGGTGGTATCATGGTCGAAGATGTTATTACAACCCTCCCACATATTGAATCCGTCACCCTTTGTGGCGGTCAGGTTTACTTTTCTCAATCCCTCGGTACTACCGAGTGCAGGGGCATTGTCTGCCCACGCTGATGCCGAGCTAATCAGCATCACAATCATCAGGGCTATCCTGAAAAATTTTCTATTCATTATAGTTTTAATAAAAACGTGAACATTTTTTTTAACGGGAACGGGAACGGGAACTTTTTTCTCCAACGTCAACGTCAACGGTAACGTCAACTTTTTATGTTGTGATTCTCCGGAGATTCCGGAAGTTCCGTGCCCCCCTCCCTACAAGGGAGGGACGGGGTGGGTCTTCTTACCACTCATCTTCCCAGATGCTTTGTTCGCGGGTGCGGGCATCGACGGCAGCACCGCCGCCGAGCTCAAAGTCGCAACCTCTTACTTGGCTTACACTCTCGCAGAGCATGCTCTGCTGCTGAATCTTTACTACTGTTGTTTCGGGTTTAATGTAAGTTTTCATAATAATTCCGGCCTCTCCCCCCGCCCTCTCCAAGAGAGAGGGGGCCAGGAATGTGTGCCTTTTTCTTTGCATGTGATTCATTAATTAAAGATTTTACATTATATATATTTATATGTTATTTGTCATCAGAATGGATGTTGCGCCAGCAAGCCACTATGAACACAGAAATGCCCACTACAACCAGGAGACCCAAAAGAATCTGTAGTGGAGTAAGCGGGAAGAAACGCATCAGAAATGTCATGTTTGTATGTTTGCTTTTTCAAATTCGAGCGCAAAAATACACCGAGTTTCAAAAAGCATACATTCCAAATCGTACAAACATGTTGCAGATAACATGCAAGTTCATTGCACCTATTCGCAAGTTTATTGCATTTGGGTGCAATAAACATTGCAAATTCCTATAAAAAACATTGCAAATTGTACAAACAATGCAAGAAAGGGATATTTTAACGGGAACGTTAACGGGAACGGGAACATTGGCCTTTGGCTTTTGGCTTTTTCTACTAAGCAACTAAGCTACTATGCCATTAAGCTACTAAGAACAATTAACCCTTACCTTCTTGTAGCGCGGTAATAAGCGTTGTAGGAACTGAAGCCAGAAGCAAGGGCCGCTGACTCCTTGGTCTCGTTGGGATGCTCGGCCACATACTGCTCGTAGTGCGCCAGACGAAGGCCATTGATATAGCTGGCAAAGGACCCGAAACGACGCTGGAAAGCCATCGAAACATAAGTGCGCCCGTTCTGGCAATGCTCTACCACATCGTCTATCTTCAAGTGGGGGTCCAGATAGGCACGCTGTCCCTCAACGTAGGCACGTATCTCAGAGGCTATCTGATCTATCTGCTCTTCGACACATGAATCCCTGTGGTCATTATCCTCAGAGGAATTCTCGTCTTCTTCGGTAGAAGGCAGCATGGTCTTGCGTCGCCATGCAGGCATGACAGTAATGAGAAGCATTACATTGATGACAGCCAGCATCAAGTGCAGTAAAGCCATCACATAACGCGAATCGTAAATGAAGGCCGGCCATAACAAAGGGGTGAGCATAATGGGGTACAGAAGGACGATGGAGGCATAGCGTACCGGGAAATCGTCGGGGTTGGAGTAATTGGCGTCTCGCGACTCGCGAATCCAGCACCAGACCTGCCACATGGCCATGCAGCAGTAAGCCATCATCACACAGCTCTCCACAACAATAACATAATGCCAGAACTGTATGCCATCGGCACTCATCAACTTAAAGGGAAGCCAGGCGTTAAGCACAGGCAAGACCATAGTGGCGATAACAATGATGGCGGCTACCCAACTGACGGGCTTCCAGCGGCTCCACTGCTTCACCGTGCCGGCATAGCAGAGCAACAACAGGCCACAATAGAAATAATAGGTAGCGGGGAAATATGACTTCATCAGCAGCCATGCTGCTTCATCGGTAGGATTAATAACATAGGGCACCAAAACAAGAGAGCACAGGTAACATAGTACCTGCAACTTACGGTCGGGCCATATATAGGAACGGCGTTCCTTGGGCTCCTGACAGGTATGGAACCAACGTACAGCTGCAAACACCCAGCATGTTGTCAGGTAAAACAATGCAGCTAAACCGTAGTAATAGACTTCGTTCATCTAAAGGTTAAACTAAAATACAATCTTACACTTCTGTTTTTTCGGGGTGCAAAGTTACAAAAAAAATATGTTCCCATATTAACGAAACGGAAGAAAAATTTGACAAAATTTCGGGAGTAATGTCTTACATTTGGCAAAAAGAAGTCAATAAGAAAGAAGACAGATTACCTGATTCTGATAAAAAAACACATGAGAGATAAGTGTTAAATCGGCGTTTTTTCTTATTTTTGCAGCGTTTTTAAGCGTTGGGGGAGATCTTTGTATGTTTGAAGTCTCTGCGCGAAGCAAAAAGTCAGTCTATAATGGAGAATTTTGAAGAGATATTAGGAAGGGATCTGCATCAGTATCTGCTGAGCATGAAAGAGGTGGACGAAAGATTGCCGGAATGTCCCGATGTGGAAGAGAAATGGGAAGAGATAGCCAAGGCATACCTGCCTGACGGCATCAGGGAGTTCCAAGGCTACCCTACTACCTCGCTGGGATGGATGATGTATATAGGAATGGCCGTG
>Ga0265301_10006051_pt1 | contig 11700 bp, 14 predicted proteins | sample AusTroGonzalo_MG_2_FD_193488 | JGI IMG/M metagenome (GOLD analysis project Ga0265301, IMG submission 193488) | Bovine rumen microbial communities from tropical cattle in Woodstock, Queensland, Australia - Gonzalo_04 | ecosystem: Host-associated > Mammals > Digestive system > Stomach > Rumen ...
CGGCATATCGACCATCCTATGCCATGTATTCAACTTTTACGTTCAATAACTACGCTACAAATAAAAATGGATATGTAAGAATAGAAACTGATGGTAAGTTATATATTCATTGCTTATATTCAAGTAATGGTGAAAACGTTGCTGGTGTTGTTGGAACTCTCGTTTATGTATAATTTGGTAATTTGAGTAAGGAATTATGGGTGAATTCCAATGGCGATTCTGCAATGGGAGCTGGTAGTATTAAGCGATTATGTATGAACCAGAAAAAACTACTTCTGCGGTATTTTGACCTATATCATCCTGCATTTTATTTGATACAAATACCTCAACTTTTTTATTTGTTGAGATTTTTATTTTTGTAGGATAAGTATAGGTGGAATAAATAATACTTGCAGGAAGCACAATATTGTTTGCTGGAGCATCTGGAACGTTTGCTATATGTAAATAATTTCCAGCTGAAGTCCCGCCAGCGGGACAAGATACTCCACCAGAGACAACTTGCAACTTTCCCAAATTTTTTACTACATTTATTGTGAAAGTATAACCACCTGTCATTGATTTAGAAATCGGATTGGCTAAATTACCAATTTGCGTAGTAATGTCAGGCGCATTTTCAGAATTTCCAGTCGTTATTTCAGTACCAGATTGAATAGTTGCCTTTGCTCTTTTTAATACATTATTAAGTATGAACTGATCACCAACATTATATGTTTTTGAAGCTGTAGAATTTGCCTGTCTTGTTGCTATGATAGCCTGATTAGCTTTTAGCATATAGCTATCATAAACAGCCTTACCACTCGCGCCTACTGAATTGACAGCTGCAACTGATGAAGAAGTATTATAACTATCAGTTAATTTTACATGTCCATAATTACTAGCATTTCCACCACCATATGTATTAACATCACTTGATGCATGAGATGAAGGAACTCTTACATCTGATAATCTACTATCATTTCCTTCGCAAGCTGTTCCGGCTGCTGAACCATAAGATACGCTGATTGTTCCTGAACTATTTGTTATTCCTACACCTGTTTTTACATGCCCGTAATCAACATCAGATGCTACACCATACGTTGTTTCTGTACTTGCATGTGACGTTGGTGCTTTTCCTGATAGTGCAGTATATATAGCACCACTTGTCAAAGGCTTTGTACTTGAATCCGAAGGTGCAGTATCCCAATAAGACGAATCGGCTGTATATGTACTTACTTTATCTTCAATTCCCTGAGCTGATGTACCTGCTATCGGGACTAACACATCATTTGTCGCGTCATATTTATATACGCCCATGAAGGTCTTTTCCTCCTTCCTTTAATTTTATAGGTCTGCGGAAAAATCGATGTACGCTCCTGCTGTTTTGCAACATAATACATATGGCGTTTGAGCTATATACGAGTTTGAGGCAAAGTCCACTACCATAATCGCCTCCACTCTTGTTGCCAAAGTTATTGATGTTGGAGAAACGGCATTTTGAACACTATCTTGTGATATTCCCCAATCATTAAGATTTGAATAACTGATGGTCGGGAACACCCTCATTTTAACAGGGAGTGGTACTGAGAATCTAACAGCACCTGCACTATATGCATACGCTGATAAAAGCCCTGTTGAAATTGCTCCTGCGGAGAATCTCACAAAATATCTCTGGCACTTCAACAACTCACTCACATAATTAGGAGCAGTATCCATTGCAAGCGTTGAGGCTGAACCAAGCTCAAGTTTAACTGCTTTAACTACTAATATTTCAGATGTTTGCGTTGTAGCGAAAAACCTAACTAGATGACCACTATCTCCATCATTGACAATGTTTCTAAAATCAAAAACCCAATTACCAATATCTACTTTAGACTGATAATTTTCGCTGTTTTTCCAAGTAAAAGTTTGTGAATATATTTTTCCATTTACTATTGCAGAAAGTGTCACTGTTCTTCCATCCAACATTTTACTTGTTAATGGATCAACTCTATTTTGTATCTGTGTATTGTTTGCAGTAGATGACAGTGTTATAGTGCCATCACTATTAATATCAACTTGACCGTTATATAGTCTCCATCTATCTAAAGTGTATATTCCAGTAGTTGCAAGGTAACTATTTTCTCCTCTCTGATTAACAGTAAACCAAGGATTATCCAAAAGGTTAGGATTGCTTATAGCCTGGACATAAGGAGTTATCTGCTGATTAGTCATTGCATATGGCTGATATGTGGAATCTGAATCTGTTGCAAGGCGTATCATAGGTTTAAAAGTAATATTATTTGCTGTTACACCGCTAAATACCTTCACTCTAAAATAATCAAGCTTATTAGAAATCGTGATTGGCATTTCTTTAGATGTTAAAATATATTGACGCGCACCGTTATCAACATTAGCAAAAGCCCAATATTGTCCACTAATACCAGCAAAATCATCACTTAAAATATAATTACCGTTTAGTGGTACATTTGTGGCAATATCTATTTCAGCGTTAGACGTTGCTGTGCCATTAGCAGTAACGCTACCATCAAAATTGATAGTAAAAGTGACTCCATTGATAGTCTGTGTTGTTGCTTTATTGGGCAGTAAATTCTTTGAGCCAATTTTTCCATTGCTTTCCCAGTCAACATGTCCTGAAGGGCTTAAGCTATCATCTGTAATATCTACAAGCTCATACTCTGCCTTCTGCGAAGATGAAAGTGCATTCCACTGTGCCTGTGTTCCAACAAACGTTGTAGGACTTTGCTTTATTCTGTTGGCATAGCCTGTGAGGATGCTTTCCGCATCCCCATAAGCCACAAAGTTTTTTTCACTCATATCTCTTCCTCTTAATCAAGAAGTGCCAATAATGCGGTTATCTGTGCAGATGTAAGACTATCTGGCTCTGCTGCCTGGATTAAGTCTGCTACTGTTACGCTGTCAACCTCTGTTGCATCCCAAGCACCTGCTGCATGATCTGTTTTAAACTTATAAAGATTGCCTTCATGAATTACAATATCACCTGTTGAATAAGACTCTGATGTGCTGAATGTTCCTGCAATCATGCCATAGATATTCTCAAAATCCTCGAAAGAACCTGCAACGTCAAACTTTACATCTACTGTTGCGCTGTAATATGTCTTTTCACTGTCAACTGCTGTGTCTGCTGAAAGAACATACTTACCATTTACAAGCTCATACCATCCCTCAGATGAAGGATCTTCTGAACCAACAGGCGTTACAGCTGCATAAGTTGTAAGGTCTGCCACTGCAACGTTTGTTCCAGCTTTGTATTTCTTTCCTGCCCCTTCAATAAAGCGGGCATCTGTTGTGAAATCATCTGTCAAGTTGTAAAGATAACCTGCCATAGCCGGAGTAATAGTAGCAGGAAGATTTGCAAATGTTACAGAACCTCTAAACTTCCATGCTCCACCAAGACTGTTAAACTTTGCTGCAATACCATTCATTAATTCAATCGCATTTTCATTTGATACAAAATTTGCCATTATTTTTTTCTCCTTTTTATTGTATTATCGCGAGTAGGTCATCCACCTGCTCCTCTGTAAGTTCTTCAACAGTTTCCGCACCTGCCCTAAGATTTGGCGTGTCGTACTCACTATCTATGTCCTTTATATGCAGAATATATGCAGTATCCGTAGATTTCTTTACCGTTATCTGCGGTGAATATCCTTGCACCGTTGGCACTTCACCCGCATCTATAGTGTCACCATTTGATAAAGTGCATATAAGATGCCTTTGCGCAGTAATTTCTACATCAACAATCGATGCTCCATCAGCAGGTGTAGGAAACTCCATTTCAAGGTGCGTTCCATCATTGCATTCTATATTTAAGGTCTGCCCGTCAACGGACATTCCTGCCACACCTGATACTGCTCCGGAGGCTATTTTTTTACTTAATACATAACTAATGACATCCATAACAATTCCTCCTTAAATCTGCTTGAAGGAATAGTCCGACTTCATCATGTAAACGGCACTTGTATCAATACAGATGCAGTCTGTTCCCTGTTTTAAGTTATTTGATTTCGCATATGCAGGAAGTTGTACAAGATCAGTTGCGTCATCACATGCAAGATGTCCTACACCGTCTGCGGTATTAGCTGCAATACTTTTAATCATGGTCTTTTCTCCTTTTTGACAATAAAAAAAAGCCATGACCTGCATCATAGCTTTTGCGTGTCTACGTCTAAATAAGATTATCTTTATATATAAGAGAGCATCTACAATTAACTATCTCACTTGCTTCAGCACCAAGCGTAATATCATGTGGCATCATCATATAAGATGTTCCAACTACAAAAGGCTCATCTATAGGAATTGTAATTCCTTCCATCTCCTCATGTGTTGGTCTAACCTTTTCATCAAGTTCTGTAAGCCACTGCTTATATAAATATCCTTGTTCCTTAGCTTCTTGTAATTCAGCATAGTTTATAACAGTATTGGCTTCATTACATGCTATATTTGTAGCTCTCTCTATGGATGTAAAGTATGGCTTATCTTTATTTTCCACTGTGACATCTACGAGATTACTAATAAATATGGGTACATAAATGTCAACAAACTCACTAGGTTCTAAACGTTGAAAGACTACTTCTTTGTATAGATTCTGCATATCCCGCTGAGTATCTTCAAGCTTAACGTTTTCAGGGTTTTCATCACACCAGATAAGAAATAATAAAATAGCATCAAATAGATCTTCCGCTTCTTCAATGCGTTCTCTTCTCTGTTTTTCTGAGATTGGCATTATATCAAAGTAATGCTCTATATAATCCTCTCGGTCAAACGCCTCTTCCTCATACTCAGCACTTTCATCACTTCTTAGGATATTCAGTTCATCAATTTTCATCCTCTTCGCCATTATCTGTGTTCATTCCATCTATATTAGGGCTATTCTCAATCTGATAAATAGGATCATCCGAAGTAGGCGTTGCTTCTGTTTCCTCACTCTTTTCTGATTGCTTTAGTTTTGTCTCTTGGTATGCCTCTACCCCTTCCTTACTGCGCTCGATAACCTGTGCAGGATCAGGGAATAATGGCACAGCATCAAGTACATCCTCTAAACTGAATCCAATGTTTATCAGGTTGGATATTGCCGTTGTCTTTATTGAAAGTTCGTAATTCTTCTGCCTCTTAATGCTTGGCTCAATATCAGATGGCTTTATCTTTCTTAAGGGACTATCTAATGGACATGCGCTCTCTCTTATCGCAGCACAGATGACTTTTATCTCTTGTCTGATGCTCTTTGAGATAATCATCTCTTCTTTATTAGCTGCAATATCCGCTGCACTCCATCCTGTAGCATCGCTCATCGCCACTCCCGTACTTCCACCGGAATTATCATTCCTTTGAGGTACATTACACTTTTGAAGTATCAATGCTCTCTGCGACATATAGTTATTCAGCATCCCCGCATAGTCATAATTAACTGTAAGGGGCTGAACCTTCGGTATCTTGCCATCTTTTGATGTAAATGTCTGAAGCCACTCATTAGATTTTGGATGCTTCACCTGCTCAGTAATAGAACCATCTTCATTAACGACCTGAACAGTCTCAAATTCACAGTCATTTGCCCACCATACGACCTGTGTGTTCTGGTCAACATCATTTGAAAAATCCGAGACAAGCAAGTTTAAATTCTCCATTGCGGATATTTGTCTCTCGAAACATCCCATTCTGTCATAACTCCTAAAATACTCAATGATAGGGATTACATGTAATGGATTTTCCTCGCCACTCCTATTATCATGTATCCATACATCTTCATCTTCCCCTCCGGGATTCTGTATTCTCCAATACTTTATCTCAAACCTAAAATCCTTTGAAAATGCCGTATAATGTATTACTTTATCAGAATCCTTACGGAAAGTGACACCTACCATTGGTCTGCGGTCATGATAATATGATGAATATATAACAAAAGATGTCTTTGGATTTAAAATAGTCCTTGTATAATACGGATCTCCCTCTTCATATTCGGTATTAATATCTATAAACGTATTTCCAATACCGCATATCTCGAAGTTTCTTGCAAGCTCCTGATTGCCTGAGTCGGAATCAGTAAGAAAATACTGGTCATTCCACATCTGGATTGCATCTATCATTCCATCTACAGAACCTCTTTTCTTAAAAGAAATCGGGTTTCCATAGTTAAGTGCAACCTTAAACTCAACAATCTCATTTGCAATATTATCCGTCACATCTATGTCAATATCGCTGCGGTATACTTTTACTCTCTGAAGCGGCTGAAATCCTTCTTCAAAATCAAATAATTCCTGTATCTTTGCAGCGTTTTCTCTATGATCGCCTATCGCTTTTTGGATTATCGATATTATATTGTCAGCAGTAACAACCGGTACATCGGTCATTATCTTTTTTCTACCGCCCATGTTTTTTTCACCATATAAAAAAGCCCTACCCGAAGGTAAGGCTTGCTGTATTTTAAATGCCCTATAGGCTCTGTTTATATTATTTTACACTATCATTTTACAGTCAAAGTTACTTCAAAAAGTCCACACTTTTTTATTTCATAAGTGATTCAGTGAAATCTGGATTATCCAATGCTTTTTCAATAATCTTAGCGAGTATGCTTGTATATCCTTTTCCTAACATTCTTGCTTTATTTATTGTTTTGGGCGAAAGTCTGAGCGTAACAATTTGTTTTTGAGTGCTTTTGCGTTCTTCCTCAATTATATGAGACACCCTTCTAAACTGTGCCAATTCTTCCTTGGTAAGTATTGGATTCTCCTCATCATAAACATATGGTGTTTTTTCAGCTTCTTTTAGCATCTCAATCTGTTTTTTCGTCAATTTACTTGTTTTGTCTATTGTCTTTTTAATAATAGCCATAATACTCTTCCCTTTCTTCTTTTTCCGCTTTTCTTGCTGATATAAGCCGGATAGTTTTACCATTATTCCTAAGTGTGTAAGAAACAACTATAACCATCAAAAATCCATTGATTGTTCCAATAACTTTATATCGTTCTTCATATTTACTATGTTTTTCATCATAAAATTCCAAACGTTGCTCATCAAGAAAAACAAAAGATGCTGTCGAAAAATCAATTTTATGCTTCTGTATATTAATTCGTTCTTTATTTTCGTCCCACTCAAATTCAAGATGTTCCATGACATTATTATATACTATGTAATACATTTTTGCAATACGCGCTTGGAGCAAATTAAAAAATCACTCCGCCCTCTATGTGAGTGATTTTTTAAAATTACTATACATCAAAGGGGTATCGCTACCACTTTTTCATAATTATATTATAATATCCAATCAATTCAACAATCAATCCTTTTCCTTATCCAATAAATAGAAGAAATACCTCTTATATTCATAAAATGTGGAACGTTCAATCGGAATCTCATCATATGCCTTTAAATATCTATATGAACACTCATAACAAGCTGATTTTATGATGTATCTCCAAAGATCCCCTCCCGATTTTTCTGTAGCTTCTTTCGCACATTTTTCTATAAGTTCACAATTTCTCTTAAGTTTTAGCATCCTGATTGCATGTTTGGCTGTTGTATCAGAAGTCTGGTGATTAGAAGGCTTTGCTCCGTCATAATTTATCGCGGAAAAAAACACATTATTCTCAAGTTCCTCTTTCCAGTCCTGATACTGCATACAAAATGCGCTCAGTTCCCTATATCTGTATTTTTTTATATTATACTTATCAAGTTTCTTCTTATTCATAGCTCACACCCATATAGCCAATATACATAGCGCATAAATTAGTATCAGTGCCCCGGATATTACTTTTCCCGATTTCTCACTCTGCATCCCTACAGGAATCAAAAGCCCCATCATGGCAAGTGTTATCACACTCACCACTGTCTTAAAAATCAAAGCCATCTACTCCTCCAATCTGGGAAGCTTATCCGCTCTTACTGCCTTATTTCTGCGTATCTCTTCCCGTAACCTTTCCCTTCTTTCCCTCTTACGTCTTTGTTTCTCTTCTTGTCTTTCGATATATCGCTGTACTGCAACACTATGTTTAATCCACCCAGTATTTTCTTTCCAAACATCTTTCCTTCCGGAAAAAAAATCCTCCGGTAGCTCACCAAACCTCTCAGGATCGTAATATTGGTTCACTCTCTTATAAAACGTAGGTCTTGATAATCCTGTAAGGTATGCCGCTACTTCTGGGTGCATCCTACCGCTTAGCATCAAATCACAACATTCTTTAAACACTTTTTCATCAACCGTCTTTCTACTCATATAGGCGAACTGATAATCCTTGCTTTTGTTGACCGCCTATTATCCATCTTCATCGCAAGTGATGATATGGAATCCGGCGAGTCATCAAACTGCTTTCCCTTTCCCTCAATGCTAAAAGTTGTCATTTCATCCAATGCCTTGCGGTAGTCGGCATCTGCTTTGTAATAATCTATATCGTCATCGTATGTATCCTTGCTTTTTGGCGTTAAAAATAAGAAATTTCGCTTTACATAGTCAGAATATCCGCTTATCTTGTCATTTTTGGAAATCTTGTTTGGCGCGGAATATAACTCTATCTTGCAGTGATTGATATTCCGCCTTGTCATTTCTTCCGTTACTTTCTCTGCATAGAGCTGTCCACCTGAGTTTTTCTCTATAAAGAGCTTTGTTATGTAGTATCTGTCTATCGCATCAACTACCCTTGGAACCGTATAGCCTGGAGAACGACTGTCATGTACCCATCCGACAATGTATTTATTTAACTCGCCAAAATCCTTGCATATAGGCATCGAAAGCCTGTCTCCGCCGCCAAATGCAACGTCTATGTGCGCTATAGTCGAACAGTTGCCAACCGGTAAAAATCCATCAAAAAACCTAAGTTCCTCAATAGGATATGTAAGACCTTCCCTTATAAAAGGCTGCTGCTGGAATTTTGCCATCCATTCAGCCTTATCAAGTCTGTCTCGCATATCTATGTAGTACTTTGTAGAAAAGCCTTTTACCTTATATTGGAAATTACTCTCCTCATTTTCGTTAAGAGCAGGTATCTTTCTAAATAATGCCCTTGGATTGCTTTCATTTAGCCTTCTCTCACGCTCAAGAGGATCATTTACCGTCCATAAAGTACCAACAAGCATCTTTTTCGCACCATCATTCATTCTGTCGAGCATCTTGTTCTGATACTCTTGGTACGTGTTCTCTACTCTTGAAGGGCTAAGTGAATGTTCCCTGTCTCTTATAAGGTCATCTACATATAAGTATCCGTCTGAAGAAACATCAATGGCACCTGTCCATGTTCCGTCAATACCTCTGCATGTAAATGTCGAAAACTCATCCGGTGAACCAAGATTTAAAGTAAACTCAGCCGGATCAGAAGATTTTGCCTGTAAAACTGACCTGTACTCAGGATTCCACAAGTGAAATACCTCTTCATACCGGTAATCTGGTGTCTCTATGATGTTATCAAGACCTCTGAAAAATCTCTTTGCAAGCTGTCCAGAGTGCCCACCCATCGCATTGTGACTGTTTGGTTTCCTTACGCCTACCCATGTAAGGAAAAATATACATATCGATGAATTATGTGTGGGTTTTAACCTCTTTCCTACACGATATATTCCGCCTTCAACAGATATACAATTTCCTTGCTTTGGTTCTATTGGTTCAATTCCCAAAATGCCTATTTTTCTCTGCTTACTGAAGGTCTTAAGCTGTTTTCTTTCAACCTTGCATGGTATTTCCTCTGTAGGATTAAAACTTATCCTATAAACATCATGTTTTCCTTCAATCCCTGAAGATGACGTTCTTGCAGGATATTTCACCACGCATACTCTCCAACCAAAAGTTGAGATAAGTGAAACAATATCATCTTTTAGTCTTTCGTTTATAGTTGAGTAATCATATCGATTCTCACCTTTTTTCAGACATCCATCTGTGTCAAGAAGCCCTGCTAATAGCTCTAATCTCTGTCTTTTACTCGCTAAAAGATATTCTTCCGGAATAAACTTATCAGGTGTATTTGTAGGAAAACATAATCCCACTTTATTCAAATCCTGTCTTAATCCATCAAATACATATACATTGCATCCCACTTGAGCATATACTGAAGTGCATCTATATTTTTTCATTGCAGCATTAGCTATACATGCATCTGTGTGACAGATTGTAAGGCAAGGTTTTGTCGTAGTTCCATCTCCAATCCATGCACCTAAGATATATGGATCTACTGCTAAATTTCTTTCTTCTCCTTTCATCCCTTGGATAAAAGGCAAAAAATATCTACTTCTTTCGCGATTGCCTTCCGTATATAAGCTATTAGCAAGCTCTTTCGCCTCTATTATTTTATTTTTTAATGCAAATCTGTCATATACAACCCATTCATGGTTTTCATGGCAGTCAATATATGTATGGTCAGAAAAATGCACCCGGATATTTGCATGATCTTTAGGAAATACATGAGTTACCTTTACATACTCACCATTTAATCCGACTACCTCATCACCCACAATTAAATCACCATGATTCTTCCAGCCGTTTCTTGTCATGACAGGTACATCATCAGCAATCAGCTTGCCCGTTCTTGAAGGTAAGCTAAGCCCATATACATCAAGCTCATCATCCTCAAGACGTTGCATGTCATTTGCTACTGTCCTTAATGTGCATCTTCTTGGCAGGTAAAACCTTTTTTCCTGCCTTCTATCCCTCTCAATATAGAGCATGAATGATTCAAACCTTGAAAATGACTCAAGCCTGTATATGTCATAGCCTGCATTGATTATCGAGTACTCAATGTCGTTGTCTATCGCATATTTTTCAAGACTAAAGAACCCTACACCGGATTTATTAAGGATTATCTCTCCGATATAGTCTTTTGCCGCCCTTGTGATGGTAAGACCGTACTTTTCATCCTTTTCAATCAAAAATGCGGTCTTTGCAGCCTCAATACATGCATTTACAAGTGATTCATCCGCTCCATGCCTCTCATAATAGCCTTTATAACTCTCAAATGCTCTTATCAGGTCATTAGAAGCCATTATTGTTTTCCTCTTTTTTTCATATCCACCCATTTTTGTGAGAGAATGGTGTTCCTTGCTCCGTCAAACTCTTTTATGAAGGTAAGACAAACCTATGGCAAAGGTTTTATCGCATTTAATTCCTCAAGACCAAGCCTTGCTATAAAATCATTCCTCTTTAGCGCAACTTTTAGCACGTCTACTGCCTTTTTAACGGTCTTGGGGCTAAAATCAAATGTGATTAAGGAATCAAAGTCCATTTCCGGTTCACCGATAAGTGATATTTCCGCTGAATGTGCCGAACCGACTTCCATATGCACATCAACCTTTGTTGCACGTATCACCGTGTCATCAATGCTTACTTTCGCATGTCCTATGTCAAGTGGTTCAATCTTCAATCTGTGTATTCCTGGATTGTTCGTTTTCATTCTTTTTCTCCACCCAATCAATCAGCTCTTTTTGACATTCATCGCACAGATCCATCTTTGTAGAGCATAATCCCTTATCTTTAACTACGTATATTTGTCGGAAATTCTTTTCGTAAAACTTTCCGCATCTGTCACACTTCTTCGCTGCTGCCATTAGCTCTCCTCTTTTCTGACTCAATATCAATAAGTTTTGTAGAGATGTAGTTAAACATCCTGTCTGACATCTCTAAATATTCCTCCGGAATCACAACGCATTCAGAGTGTAATTTTGTCAGTGCGCAAAGAAACCAATCAGCCTTTCGTAGATCCTCTTCGCCATTCTTAAACTTCCAGCGCCAAA
>Ga0265301_10006056_pt1 | contig 11685 bp, 12 predicted proteins | sample AusTroGonzalo_MG_2_FD_193488 | JGI IMG/M metagenome (GOLD analysis project Ga0265301, IMG submission 193488) | Bovine rumen microbial communities from tropical cattle in Woodstock, Queensland, Australia - Gonzalo_04 | ecosystem: Host-associated > Mammals > Digestive system > Stomach > Rumen ...
TCTTGAATGATAAGATACCGGGCGGTGTGAATCCCTTCAAGGCAGTTTTTGACATCAAGCGGAATATTGAAGTGGCTCGGGCGCATTATGGCGAGGATGAAAAAGGGATTCCAGTGCTGTTTGCCACCAATATGTTTGTGCTGGCAGAGGATGTGTTGCCGTATCTAGAGGCAGAGATTGAGGCATGGAAGGAGAGACTGGCTGTTGTGCAGAGGCAGAAATGAGAATGTGGCATCGATGGACTCATCTGAACCGTCAGCGTCTTAGAAGTCCTGTCCGGCACGCCCCAGCAGATTCTCAACCTCATCCCTGATGCCGAAAACGGACTCTTCAGCCGCTTCATCTTCTATGTCATGCCCACGCAGCTCGTCTGGCACGATATGTTTGTTACCAAAGACAACACCACCGCCGATGAGAAGTTTGAGCGCATTGGCCGCGACTTCTGTGCTTTGCTGAAGAAGCTGCCTGATGGCCCTATCCAGTTCACGCTTAGTCCAGCCCAAGGAGTCCAGTTCAACGACTTCTTCAGGGACACACAGTCACGCTACGCCGCGATATTTGGCGAAGAGATTGTGGCCACAGTCCGTCGTCTCGGCCTCATCATGTTTCGCATAGCGATGATTCTGACCGTCCTTCGACACATCGAGGAAGTGCCGACCAAGCGCAAGAAGTCGCTGAAGAAGATGGTCTGCACCGATGTTGACTACGACACCGCTTTGGCGGTGATCCAGGTCTTGCTGCAGCACTCGGCAGCAGTCTTTCAGACGCTGCCTCGCCGCACCGACCACGCCGCCGCCCTGAAAGGCCGTCGGCAGCTGAGCGATGCCGTCCGTCAAAAGTTCCTGACCGCCTTGCCCGACACCTTCGACCGTCCCACCTACATCCAAGTTGCCGCTTCGCTCAACATCATTGAGCGCACAGCGGAACGCTACGTCTCAGACCTATGCAAGTCCGGCCATCTCACACATCCCGCCAACGGCCAATACCAAAAGGTCCCCCTCTAAGAGGGGGTGCCGCGCAGCGGCGGGGGAGTCCAACCCCGAAGGGGTGTCCCGACCTTAACCAGGGGTTTCAACCCCTGGGCATCACCATCCCTGGGCATCGTGCGCCAGCCCGTCCCCCTGTCCCCCTATTCTAAGAGGGGGTGCCCAACGGGCGGGGGAGTAAGGGTGGCCGCAGGCTGGGGGAGTCACTCCACACTACTAACTCCAAACTCCTAATTAATATGAAAGTCACCATCCTAATCGAAACCCAGACAAAGGCCGCCTACCGCGCCATCCGTCCCGCTCTCGTCGCCCATATCACCGGCTATATCGGCGTATGTGGCTACACCTTCTCGGCCACCATCAAACAATCCGACTATGCCTACCTCGTCGATGTCGTCAACCATGCCGCGCAAAGCGCAGGCATCCCTCGTGACGAGTACGACATCAAGACCGTGCACGCCATTTCAAGATGACAAAAAGCCCCGCCATCCTTCCCCCTTCAAAGGAGGTCAGGCTGGCGGAGCTTTCCTCATTTCCTCATTCCTCACTCACTATTTTCGTGCGGAAAACCCTCTCTCATGTTCCGTCCATTCATCCCCATTCCCCCTTTGTAAAGGGGGCCAGGGGGATTCCGTCGTTAGCACGTAAGCACGTTAGTACGAATTACGAAGTAATCAACGAAGTTAAATGCAAAGCATTCAACGAAGTTAATAACGAAATCCCCTAACCACACTCAAAACCGATGCTCATAACCCATTACAAGAAAGGTACCGAAGAAACCACCACCAAAAGAGGATTGGCCTTCTTTGGTCTTAAAATTATCACATCCTTGAATTTGCAAGCCTATGCGGAGACGGTCTTTTTCCGCTAGCCGTATCCGTCCACCCAATTCCACCTCTGGGCCAATGCCAAAATCAATAGTCTCGTTGGCATCATACCGTGTGTTCGTCGCCCGCTCCACAAACATTCCTGCGTCTGCATAAAACCATTTGTACGTGAACTCGGCGCGTACGGGAATACGGATGAAATGCCGTAGTCCTTCCCTGTGGTCGTCTGGAAAAATATAACCGCCTTTGGAAAAGCCCCATCGGTAATTATACTCAACACCAGCCAGCAACGACCAATGCTCGTTGAAACTGACTTTGGCGTCCACTCCTGCATTCGCGTGATAGACCTCATCTAATAGAGTTACCGAACCATCCAATACATATCCTATTTTTGTATAAGGAATAATTGACCATTCTTTCGAGTCCTGTGCCTTTGCCGTAAAGCAGCAAAGCAAAGCGATGGCCATTGTGGCCAAAATCCGCTTATCGAATTTAATTGTTCTCATAACTCATTGATTTTAAAGTTACAAATTCTTTTTGCCTCAATAACTGAGTCAAGCATGCATTTCTTTGGCATCTTTTATCTTATCCTGAACCCATAATTAAACTCCACGCCGACATAACTAAATCTCTGGCTTAAAGTTCCATAATGCGTATCAGGTTCGCAACCTTTCCAGATTTCGCCTACTCCTATTTCCTTAAACGAGTAATCGTATAAAAGATTGAAACGAAGCATGTTGCCTTTGCGCGTCGGTCTTTCCAAGCCGATTTTAGCGAAGCATGACACGGAAATAGGATTGTCCAACACGAGATAGTCGATGATATACCCGTCAGGAAGACAAATCCCGTTTTCATCAAGGCCATACATCATGGTGTACTCGTATGTGGACTTATAGGGTTTGTACAGCCTGCCTCCAAGTTCACCAACCAGTAGAAAGCCGTGTTTTGTCCGAACGGCAGGAAAAACCTTCTCGATGGAGAAAGGAAGACAAACCATCGGGGTATATAACGTATATATATCCCATACTCCTGAACTCTCGGTGTTGTCAATTACAGAAGGCTGCATCTGCATTCCAACACCCACATTAACGCCAAAATGATAAGGCAGTCTGTGATAATAGGATACTTCAAGCCCACCGCCAATAAATGGGTATGAATTTACAGCGGCTTCCATGTCCGACGATTTAACCTCTTGCGTCAGGAATGCGCCGACACCGATTTTGATCATAGACTTGGGTAACACTTGTTCTTGTTCCTGTCCAAAAGCCTTGCCCCCGAAAACCATCATGGCTACAAGCAAGGCGCAAATCTTTGTTGTTCTCATTGTTATGGGTTTTAATTTGTTCTTGTTTTACTTCATTTATCGCTCTCCCACCTACTCATCCCTCCATGCAGCACCCTCCACCGCTCCATCCGCTCATAATACTCCTCGAGCGAGTCCTCAGTCCCCCTCTGAGAGGGGGTGCCCATTCCCCCTCTTGAGGGGGCCAGGGGGAGTTCGGCGGGGGAGTCAATTACCCTCCCAAGTGAACTCTCTTCAGGCCGTGAGTTTTTCTCCTCCTCACATCCACTCCGGCATCCCGACAACAATAGGGTTGCCATCACCACCAGCAAAGCACATGTTCTTTTCATTGTTCTATTTGTCTTATTTGTCCTATAAGTCTCACTTCGTAAGCACGTAAGCACGATAGTACAAATAACGAAACCTTATTCTTTCATTACTCGTACCACATAGTTTTTCCCTTCAGCATCCATAATCCTCACCAAATAAACCCCTTCCGCCAAACCCTCCACACTAATTTCGTTTGAGTTCCGCACCGTCTTCACCAACTGTCCAAGCCCATTATAAACCTGAACTTCGGCGGCTTCAATGCCATCTATCGTCACTTTTTCCTTGGCTGGGTTGGGATAGACCAAAGCCTTTATCGCTTCTTGTGGCAATTCCTCTACACTACAAGGAATGGGATTGAAATCCTCGCGGGACAATTTAATAATCTTTCCATGATAATAGTTTTCACCGAAAGCGTGATATTCCATAACAGAAATTATGCAACCTCCGTCTGGTGTTGAAAGAATACTGCCAGGAGCATAATAATCGGATGCCTCTGTGGTGATTTCTTTAAGCCCAATCACTTCCATTTCAGTATCGACCAAACAAACACGGGTTATACTAGGACCTTCCAAATACCATTTGCAATCAATTGCACCATAAATGGTTGTGTCATTATAATACGCCATACATCTGTTTTGGGTTAGTAACATTGTGTCTCTATTGCAATAAAACCTTTCAATTGATTCCATTGTGCCGTCAAGACCAAGTTTTGCCAATCCTATACTTTCAAAGTAGGGATCATCAAAACTCGCCACCCTTCCCATTACCAATAGTTGGTCATTGGGGAGCCAGTGGTCGGAATAAGCATCGGAGAACTGTCTGCGATTAGCATATAACTGATTTCCACCCATATAGTTGAAATCATTATCAAACCTCAATATGGATCTTGTTCCATTTATTCCAGCGCCAAGTAACACGAAACCACCATGCGGATTCAACAGCAATTGATCCAATTCGTATTCATAAGCAAGAATTCCTGGTTGTGTTTCAGGCGTATAAAATCGGCTGGCAATGGTATCGGCTTGGTTGTCGAAGCGGCAAAAGTAGTGTCTGCCCCATACACCATTACCAGTTTCATAATTGCAACTTCCAGCCAGCACAACTGTTCCGTCATAGTCAAGCACAAGATGTCCACCCACCATGGAGTGGGCATCTTCCGGTTTATCATAGCGTTTGAATGAAAGAACATTGAAATCCGAATCAAGAACGATGGCGTAAATGGCACTTTTCTCTACATCACCTACCATAAAGAAATTGCCATCTTCCATTTGCACCATGGAAGGCTTATTCAGATTATGGAATTGTTCGTCACCCAAAACATAAGACTGATGGTTGCCCTCCTCATCCACACGGATAAAGTAGGGATAGCAATCGGTCTTGTCGCATCCTGACTTGCCGAAGAAAATAGCATTCTGTTCTCTATCCGTGATTCCTTGACTCAACCAAGTGTAAGTAGAGGCATCACCAAAGTCAATTTCCCATTGTTGGGCATAACCCATCGCCGCCATCACCATCAGGCAGCAAGTCATCATAAATCGTTTTGTCGTTTTCATAACTATTAGGTTTAGAAATTTTCGGCAAAACTACACCAATACCCCCACACCTGTCAAGAAAAACAATGTATGGATTTGTATGGATTTTTAACTATCGTACCGATAATCAGACAGATGCAGAACAACTGGCAAAGCTCATGAGAGCAACTGAAAGAGGTTCTTCCGTGCCAAAAATACCCTTTAGTTTGCGGCTGCGCTCGCTCACGGTGGCGTAGGCGCGCTGCATCAAGGCGGAGATGTCGGCATCCGAAAGGCCGAGCAGGTAGAGGCAGCAATAGTCAAGGTCGCCCTTGGTGAGGGTGGGATAGGCCTTGGCCAGTCGGCTCGTGAACTGCCCAAAGTGGCGGTCGGCAGCCTCGCGCAACGCCATCACCTGCTCCTTGCCCAAGGCATAGTCCTGGTAAAGTTTGCAGTCCATCTGCGCCTTGAACTGCCCTTCGTTCACCCGCTCCATGATGAGGCGGCAGATAGGCTCATCGTTGAACGACACCGCTTGCGCCTCCTGTTTCGGTGCGCCGTTGCCCGCCCGTTGCCGCATCTGGTCCTTCAGCTCGCGCAGCTCCTGGTTGCTCCGTTTCAGCCTCCCCGACATCGAGGCTTTCTCCAATCGGTGCGCCTCTCGTTCGGCCTCCATTCTCTGGCTCTCCAACCGATGCGCTTCTTGCACAGCTTCCATCTGTTGGCTCGCCGCGTCGCGCTGCTGCTTCATCTTGCGCCTATAGAACAGCCAAGCCAACAGCGCCGCCACCACAACGAGAACGCACACCACGACGATCATCCTGTTCCTCCGCAACCGCGCCGCCTGCTGCCTTTCGGCCTCGGCTCGCTCTTGCTCCCACTGCAAATGTTGTTGAAACAATTCGTTGAGTTGCGAGACCCGGTTTTGGCTTTCGGCTGCTGCAGCTACATCTTCTATGAGGAATTGGGCATATTGGTTGGCTTTTAAGGTATCGCCCTCGCTAATGGCAATGTCATGCAAAGCCTTTGCTGCAAGTTTTTTTATAATGTCGTCATTTGAAAAATCAAATACTGCTTTCAAATATACCTTGGCAGAATCGAATTGTCTGGCATTATGATAAATGTCGCCAATGGTTGAATATCGGGTTATTCTTTCAATATCGCTTTCGGATAGGGCTGCCATGCTTTTCAGATTGTCCAAGGCTTTTATGGTGTCGTGGACTTCATAATAATCAAACAAAGCTTGTGAAGCCATCAAATCCCTGTAAACAATAGTGTTTCTGTCATGTAAGGCATTAAACGCCGCATCATAATAGAAAACAACGCTGTCTGGTTTATGCAAGATATGATATTCTAATCCAATTTGATACAAAATATTGGCTTTAGCGTTGAGTGAAGTCGGCGCAATCTGGTTGTATAACAAGTACTGCTTGGCACAATAAATGGCGGATTCTGGCATAAGTTGGCCTTTGAACATATCAATAAGACGGCCGTATGTCAAGGCCATAAACCGCGCCTTCTTATCCACCAACTCCTTTTCCGAGAAATGGCTTTCCATGATCCGCAAGGTGTTGAGGTATTCCGTACAGGCGTTCACCAAATCCCCTTGTTCATAATAGCCTGCACCATTAATATAATGCGCCCGCGCATCCAGGAATGGTAGGGACACACCGCGTGTGTCCGCTTTACCGCGTGCGTCCGCTCCATCCATCCCCACAATCGAATCAAAATAATGAACTGCCTTCAGCACCTCTTCGCGGTTGCTCTGCCCATAGTCATTCTTAAACAGCAGCTCCGCAATCAGCACCTGGCAATAATGCCCCTCAAACACATCCAAGCTATCCGCCTCATCACTCCCCGCAAACTCCATCATCACCTTCAGCGCACTATCCGCTTGCTTCCACATCAAACTATCGATGTTCTCCAACGTCAGTGAGGCCACTCCCTCTCCTCCAGAAGAGGGTCGGGGTGAGGTTCCTTCCCCCTCTGAGAGGGGGCCAGGGGGAGTACACCCCACCAAAAGCACCAACAAAACAATCCCTATGTAAACACGCAGTTTCACGCCCGCAAAGATACAACTTTTTATAGCCCAACTTATAGATATTTATATCCGCTTTTACTTCCCCCTCTGAGAGGTGGTCAGGGGGAGTCCACTTCGTAATCCCGATAGCACGTAAGCACGCATAACGATCAACTCTAAACTCTAAACCCTAAACTCCCCACAACTCTAAACTCTAAACACTAAACTCTAAACTAACCCAGGCCGAAGGCCGCGGGATTCTTCGTAATCCCGATAGCACGCAAGCACGCATAACGCCCTCAACTAAAACCACACCTTATACGAAAACGACGGTATAATCGGGAAGAAACTCCGCTGCCAAAGCGTTTGTGGCTCTTCGGGGAACTGGTTCCAATACAACGGGTCGCCCTTCTTGTCGCCATAGTAGTAATAATACGGATTCTGTCGGCAGTACACATTGTAAATCGAGAAGGTCCACTCGGCTTTACGCCCTTTCTCGTTCTTGGTCTTGAACTTTGCTGCCAAGTCGAGGCGGTGGTAGTCGCGCATCCTGGCACTGTTACGCTCGCCGTAGATGTTGGTTTGCTCAAAATGCACCTCGCCTTCAGGCGTGATGACAGGCGTGTTCTGCACACCAATGACGGGCGTGAAGGGCAATCCCGTCTGATAAGTCCACAAGGCACTGAGCGACCAACGCTCCGTAAGCTGATAATTCACATTGATGTTGATGGAATGCGGTCGGTCATATTCGTAAACGTATTCCTTACCGTTGTTGATATGGTCAAATTGTCGCGTGGTATGCGACCAAGTGTAGCCTACATAGCCGTCCAAGCGGTTGAAGTTGAAGCGTGTCATCATCTCCACGCCATACGACTTGCCCTTGCCGCCCGCTTCCACTTTGCTGCGCCAGTCGGAGTCGCCGAGGAGGGTGCTGTAGCCCTCGCGGTAGGTGGCCAAGTCGCGGAGCAACTTGTAGTAGGCGTCGATTTCCACACTGACATGGTCTTGCCAAAAACCGCGCTGCCAACCGACAGAGGCTTGGTCGGAGGTGGCAGGTTTTATTCGCGCATCGGCGGGAATCCACACCTCGTTGTTCATGATGGAGCCAGGTGTCATCATCAAGTGGGCGTTCTGCGTGACGCGCATGGCGGTCAGGTTAAGGGTGCTCTGCCCGATGTTGAAGTTGAGGTTCAGCCTTGGCTCCCAAGCGAAGTGATGATACCCTTTGTTCACGAAACTATTCGCCCTCAAACCGATGGAGCCGTTGAACCAAGTGCCAAACTTCAGTTTGTTGTCCAAATAAAGTGAGTTGTCAAACACACTTGAAATGTCGGGCAAATTGGTCTCTGAGAAGCTGCTGGAGAAATGGCTGGGGCGATAGTTGAGGTAGGAGCTTTGCAGGCCGTATTCCAAGGTGTACGCATTGCTGACAAAGAGTTTCCAATCGGAGCGGAGCGAGACATCGCTGACACGCGATGAGGTCTTGACGAAGAAATCGGTCGTATCGACGGCATTTTCCAAGTAAGCCTTTATGTTGTTTTTGAGTCGGTATTGCGTAAACGACAGCGTATTGGCCATAAATAGCCGAGAACTAACCGCGCTGTTCCATTGTCCCGAGACAAGCAGGTTGCCCCAAATGTTGCCGATGCTGCTGCGCTCGATGTCACCGTTTTCCTTCTTGCTTTTCCAGATGCGCATATAGTCGTCGCCTTCGTAAAGGTTGAAGGAGAAGCTGTTTTTGGCATCGGGCGACCAGGTGTATTTGGCGTTGATGTCATGGAAGCCGTAGGCCATATTGTAGTCCTGTCCGCCCTGTCCTTTACTGATTTGGCTCGCAATGTATAGCAGTGCTTCGGTCAAGGTCTTGCGGCCTGTGACAATGAAGCTGGAGTTTTTCAGTCCGCCAGGACCTTCCACGGCAAAGGCCAAGTCGGTGAGCCCTGCGCTGAGCGAGCCTTTCAGCCGCGTGGGGTCGCCTTTCTTGGTGGTGAGGTCAACGATGGAGGAAAGCTTACCGCCATAGCGTGCTGGGAAACCTCCCTTGTAGATGTCCATTGTGTTGATCATCTCGGAGTTGAACACCGACATGAAACCGCCCAAGTGGTTGACATAGATGAGCGGCACGTTGTCGAGCATGTAAAGGTTCTCACCCGGATTGCCACCGCGCACGATCATCAGGCTGGAGGCTTCAGTGGCCGCCTCAATGCCGGGTAACTGTTGTGCCGCCTTGATGATATCGGGGCGACTGCCGATGGTGGGCAGTTGGTCAATGCTCTTGGCATTGAGAGTCAAGGTGTTGAAGTTTGTCCTTCGCTCAATGCGAGAGGCACTGACTTCAACGGATTGAAGGGTTTCGGTCAAAGGTTTCAAATGGATTTGCAGTGGCTGGTCGGCGTGATCCACCTTGAGGCAAGTTTCTTCGTAGCCTATACACGAAATGCAAAGCGTGGCAGGCAGTTCCACAGCAAGGTTGAAATAGCCTTTTTGGTCGGTGGCCACGCCTTTTGAGTGGTCTCGAAGAAAGACATTGGCGCCTATAATGTGTTCGCCGTCGTTGGCATCGCTGACGAAGCCTGAAACATGAACTTGCTGGGCTTGGGCAAAAAGGGAAACCAAGAGGCCAATTAACAAAAGCATTCTTTTCATGGCATGTCAGTTTACGGGTGAATGAATATGGTGTCGCAAGTCATGGGAGCGATGGCGGCAAACACGCCGCGACCATTCTCCACGTTGCTGTATAGGTTGAGAGGTGTCACGACACCAAGAAAGAGGTTGGTGTAGGCATCAGGCTCATCGAAGGCATCTTGACTCTTCATATAGTGGTAAGCCGATTCCGAGAGGCCGTGCAACCTGACCACCACCTCGCCCGAACGCTCTATAACACCGCCCGTATGTTGTCCGCCCCAGCCGTGATTGCTGAACCATGCGTTCACCTTCATGGTATAGGTCGTGTCGGTGATAATGGCATTGCTGAACAGCAGCTGGTCGGAGCCTTCGTTGAGCAGCACAGGGTCGTCGGTGTTGATGGACGCGTTCATCGTTCCTGATTCCGTGGAATGGCCAAGATAAGAATGATATTGAGCATCGTAGTAATTATTTTTGAAGCTGGCGTAGATGTTCGAGCTATAATACAAGTTTCGGTTGGGGTCGGTTCTGAAAGTAACCAAGAAAGCGGGACAAGGACGACCTTCGTCATCGACGGTGGCGTTTTCCATGATTTCTACCCCAGTCACCACAGGCTTTTCCGGCATCTCGGTTTGGGCAAAGAGGGTGTCGAAGCCTGGGACGACGACCTTGCAGGCGTATTCATGCAAAGCCTCGGCAGTGGTTTCGCCGACATAAAGCCCATCGCCCACGTGTTGCAGCTTTTCTGCGAACTGCCCATCCACATAAAGCAACACTTCGGCATTGGTGCAAGCAGAGGGGCATACCGAATCAAGTCCTTGTGCAAAAGTGACCTGTGCCCATACGGGCTGGCCTTCCTGAAGCACGGCGTTCAAAGTGGGTTGAGGGTCAAAATCGGGGCGGTCATAATTGCTGACCTGTTTGCGGCAACCGCTGAAGGCAAGCGCAACAAAAAGGAAAAGAATGAATGAATTTTTCATGTTAAAATGTTGATTTATTGTCTGTAGGGCTGTCGTACCACGGCAGCCGCTGAGGGCGAGCGCCGCGAGAAGGAATAAAATGATAATGTTTTTTTTCATATTAAAAGTGGAAGTTTAGACCAAATCGGTTCATTGCTTTAATCTTTTCTTTATTATTCTTTTGTAATGTTGTGTTTACATTATCGTAATTCCTTTCATAGAACAAGCCAAAATGTTTCGATAAATTTAGTGCTAACCCTATACCCATGCCATAAAGGAATTTGTATTTTGTAGGCCAATAATCTGAGGTAAAGATAAATAAACCAATGTGTCCGTCAAGATAGACATCGATGATTCTAAAGTTGGGGAATAGCAAGGGAATCGGATGGAATTCAGAATTGATACCGTATTTCCAAAATAAGTCACGACATTCTCCATCATATAAAATGAAATTATTGTCTTCATAAAAAGTCATACTATATTTGAATGTCCCTCCATTTACAAAGGCCCCCACGTTAATCGATTGGGAGAGAAAAAAGAATGCTTCCAAACCGATGCAAGAATAGTTATGGTCAAGTTCTTTATCGTATTGTTTGCCATAATAGGGTTTTATGCACCATGGTGTAAGGTTATTATGGTTGTTTTGGGGAAAGAGCATGCTGCACAACAGCATGAAAGCCAAGATGAAAATGCTTTTTCTCATGATTGGTAAATGGTTTTTCGTTTGTGGTTTTGTTATTTATAATCGTATTGGGTTAACGCAGGCGTTTTGGTATTATTGCTGTTATACTCTTGCGCTTGCATTCTCACCCCTCCCAACATCACCAGCAGCGCAAGCATGGCATAAATTCTCGTTGTTTTCATTATTCTATTGGTTTTTATAAGTCTTATCAGTCTCTTCCCCCTCATCCCCCTTTTAAGGGGGCCAGGGGGATTAGTGGGTGCCGCTTCGCGGCGGGGGAGTCTAAGTCCCATCTGTCCTATATGTCCCATTGTCGTAAGTACGAAAGTACGATAGCACGTAAGCACGCATAACGAAACCAAACGACTAACAACTCTCAACTCTAAACACTCAACTCTAAACTAACCTGGGCCGCAGGCCGGGGAATTATTCCTTAATCCACTTCCCACATTCCGCTTCCCTG
>Ga0265301_10006059_pt1 | contig 11681 bp, 10 predicted proteins | sample AusTroGonzalo_MG_2_FD_193488 | JGI IMG/M metagenome (GOLD analysis project Ga0265301, IMG submission 193488) | Bovine rumen microbial communities from tropical cattle in Woodstock, Queensland, Australia - Gonzalo_04 | ecosystem: Host-associated > Mammals > Digestive system > Stomach > Rumen ...
GCAAATTCTATACGCGTAGCTATATATTGAACTGCCCTTATCTTTATTGAATGTTGGCAATCCATTAAGTAGCTCGAATATAGCTTGATCCGCCAGTTCTTCGCGCTCGTCATAAGGCTTCTTGCTAAATTTGGGGTTCTCCAATACAATATATATAATCGTATAGATATACATAGCGTATCGATCGTTCTGTTCATTCTCTAATCGTTCTTTATTATGCAGCTTTACGACAATATTCGTGAAATCATCTAGATCTAAATCATAGTATTTCGTGAAATTATTATCCTTAAAGCTGATATCCAGCTTACGTTTGCGGCCTGGATTCTTCCATTTAGGTAATATTGACATCTTTAACCTCCCTTCTTCTTATTCCAATATGCCTGCATTGTTTCACGATGTTTCTGTTTAGTCTCTTCTGATAATCTCCATTTAGGTTCTTTATCCCATTTCTTTGAAGTTCTCATTCCTTTATTCCAGGCTTCTTTACCTTTGGCATAGTTATTACCTTTAGATGCTTCTCCAATCTTGCGTTTGGCTTCATCTGTATGATGGTGTCCTTTGAAACTTCCAGCAATTACACTCTTGTGTAATCGTACATGTTCTGAATTCTTAACGAACTTTAGCATATAATATGGAACATCATAATATATTCCCAATTCCATTAATTCTTCTCTTGATGCTATTTCGCCATTTATATGGTGACAAATCCAACCTTTGAAGTCATCTACTAACGCCAATTCATAGTTCTCTATTAGCATATAATCATTTGGACAGAATTTCATAAATTTATGCCATTTCATAATTTAAATACCTCCATATTATATATAATAATTGTAAATTAATATTTGTAAATATAGCAAATTAAATTTAACAATATGAAATTTACAGAATTATTCTGATAATTCCGTGATCTAATTATTAGTATAATTAAATGCAGAGTTAAGGAGTTTAACTAATGATTACAGAAGATGATGAATTACAGCTGGACTATCTCTTTAGTCCTATCTTTCAATTACAGAATACAGCCGGAAAGCCATTGACTGGCGGCTACATTGAACTGTATATTCATGGTTCCAGGACCAAATATTACGCCTACAGTGACTGGAATGGCACTTTACATCCTTTCCAGATACCCTTGGACAGTATAGGTTCTAATATAATATTGGCCAGTCCTAATATGACTTATGATGCTTATGTCTACAATAGATATGGCAGTCTAGTTATGAGTAGATACAATATTGCTACAGTTGGCTCTGGCGGTGGCGGTACAATAACTCCTATAATCATTACTTCTAGTGATGAAACAATTAATATTGCTGTTTCTGGAAATACCTACGACCTTTCTGTCATGGACCTTTACGAAGCTATCCAGGCAGTAACAGCAAGCTATGCGACTATAGAATATGTAGATAATTCTGTATCTTCCTTCGTTACTGAAGAAAGAGTATCTACCATGATAGACGAAGCTCTTTCAGGATATGAACCAGGTGAAATATATACCGGTGGACAATATGTACAGATTACTGACGAGAACGTAATCAACGTTACAGGTTTACAGCCTGCAGGAAATTACCTTACTCCTGAAGACCTTGACGGTTATGCTACTATTCAATATGTAGACAATTCTGTATCTTCTTTCACAACGCATACTGAGGTTTACGAAGCAACCGTAACAGCTGTTCAAGCTGCAACTGCTCAGATGCCAGGTCAATTAGAAGCTGGTGATTATGTTTCTATCGTAAACAACACAATTAATGTAACTGGATTACAGCCGGCTGGTGATTATGCTACAGAAGCTGAAGTAAATGAAGCTACTGTAACAGCTATACAAACAGTTACCGGATTAATTCCTGCTGCACAGGTACAATCTGACTGGGCACAGGCTGATAGTACTAAAGTAGATTATATAAGAAATAAGCCGGCTGAACAGAATTTAGTAGCCGGTGACGGTATAGACATTACAGTAACTGGAAACAACGTAGTTATTTCTTCTACAGCACATGGCGACGTAACAGAGGCTGAAGTATACGACGCTACGGTTACTGCAATAGAATATGTAACAGCTATGATTCCGGAAGCTCAAGTACAGAGTAACTGGACTGAAGATGATTCTTCTGACCCTTCTTATATCCAGAATAAGCCAGCAGAGAAACAATTAGTAGCTGGTGACGGTATTTCTATTACTTCCAATGCAACAGGAGTTATAATTAATTCTGCAGTTACCTCTATTGAAGGTTATGCAACTGAAGAATATGTTACTGCTGCAGTAGCCGGTAAGAAAGATAAACAGAATTCCTTATCGTTTACTAATGGCGATACTTGGACAGTAACCGGCGTATATCAAGACGCTAATGGTGAAATAGAAGTAGAATGGGCGCCGATTCCTTTAGATGGCTTTATTAATGAAGAACAGTTAATTGCAGCTGTATCTGCTGTTACCGGTATAGGCGATTACGGTAGATTCTACGCTACTGATATTTCTGGCGCAGCTACATTGCAGAAAGTTCGCGGTACATTAGACGTTACTAATGACGGTAAGATTCAATTAAAGCAAGGCGGCAGCTATCATGTTACTGTACGTGGCGGCTATAACCAATCTGTTCCGACTAATGAATATACGACTGCAAACTATATTGAATATGTTACTAATTCTACTATTGCAATCAACGTAGACAATACAGTAACCGCAACACAGTATTTCGAAATTAGCTATGATATATATCCGTTAGCTAATGATACCAACTATTACGTATTCTTCAGTCTTCCTTCTAATGCTACAATTACCAACCTTAACATCGACGTTCATGCAATTGGACAAGTTGGTACTGGTTCTGGCGGCGGCGGAGGTTCTACTGAATATGACGCCGGTTGGGGAATACAGATTCTTAATAATGTAATATCTGTCGATCCTGATATTATTCCGGTAGTTTCAAACTTTGCAACTGAAGCTGAAGTATATGATGCAACAGTAACAGCTATAGAGCATGTAACTGCATTAATTCCTGCTGCACAAGTACAGTCTGACTGGACAGAAGACGATTCTGCTGATCCTAGCTACATCCAGAACAAGCCTTCTGAGAAACAGTTAGTAGCAGGTGACAATATCTCTATTACCTCTAATAGTACAGGCGTTATTATATCGGCTACTGGTGGCGGTGACGTTACTGAAGCTATGCTTTATGACGCTACAGTTACTGCTGTTGTTGCTGCAACTGGAGCTATTCCAGAACAAGTACAATCTGACTGGGCAGAAGATGATACATCTGATCCTAGCTACATTCAGAACAAACCTGAAGAGAAGGTATTAGCTGCTGGTAACAATATTACAATTACAGAAACAGCTACTGCATTCGTAATCAACGCTACCAATATTCCTGTAGTTACTGGCTATGCAACCGAAGCTGACGTATACAATGCTGTAGTTACTGGAGTTCAGGTAGCTACTGGTTTAATTCCGGATGTTTCTGACATGGCTACTCAAACATGGGTCAGTAATCAGGGCTACTTAACAGAAGTTCCTTCTACTTACGCTACTGATACTGAAGTTTCTGAAGCTATTGTGACTGGCGTTCAGACTGCAACTGGTTGGGTTGATTCTCAAGGTTATTTAACTTCTGTTCCTTCTACATATGCAACTGATACTGAAGTTTCTGAAGCTATTGCAAGTTCTGTAAGTGGTTTCATAACTGTAGAACAGGTAACTGGATTAATTCCTGATACAGAAGAAGTTCAATTTGAAGAACTTGATATTACACAGTTTGCATTAGCTAGTGCAATTCCTGATGTTACTAACTTAGCTACACATACAGAAGTATATGATGCTGTTGTAACAGGAGTTCAAACAGCTACCGCAGCTATACCTGATACTGAAGAAGTAACATTTGAAGAATTAGATATTTCTGCATTTGCATTAGCTTCTGCTGTTCCTACTATACAGCTAAATAGCAATGACCAGGTTACAGCTATCAATAACCATGAAATTGCAGGAACTGGTGGAGGAACTACATATACAGCAGGTGATTACATCTCTATCGAGAATGACGAAATCGCTGTAACTGGTGTTGGAAATCTTGTAGCAGGTAATAATATTACAATTACTGAATCTGGTAATAATATTACAATTTCTTCAGAAGGTGGAGGAACCACATATACAGCCGGTCAGTATATTTCTATTGACGCAAACGATGTTATTTCTGTAACTGGTGTTGCTGCAGCTACGGCTATTCCTGATACTGAAGAAGTAACATTTGAAGAAGTTGATTTAACTGATTATGCTTTAGCTTCTGCAGTTCATACTTATACAGCCGGTAATTGTATTAGCGTAGCAAATGATACAATTGACTGGATTACAACTGCTGGAATTACTGATATACAGATGGTAACTGCATTACCTCAGGATCCTGTATCTTCTGTACTTTACATTATACCGGAGGCCTAACATGGGATTAAGCTTAGGAAATACCTCTATAGCTGAAATATATCTCGGAAGCGCAAAGATTTCCGAGATGTTTCTCGGTTCATCCAAAGTTTACGAACTGGCTAAGAAACCGTATTTAGTATTCGAATTTAGCGTTAGCGACTTTGTACCAACAACAAATTTACTTAATAGTGCTTATTGGTCAATAGCTACATGGACACAAATTTCTAGTTCACCGAATAGATGGAAATTAACACTTAATAAATTTGGTGAAGTATTATTAAATTTCGTATATTACTATGGTTTGTGCTTTCTATTTAGCAGCACTGCAACTGACAATCTTGGTAAACTAGTACCAGAGAACTTAGGCAACGGGACTTGTAAACTAATAGATAGTGGTAATCTTGACATAACTGATTCTGACAATGTTATATGTGAATCTATGGATAGAATGTTCAGTAATTGTACAGGTCTTACTTACATAGCACCATTACATTGTTCAAATGTACAGAATGTTGGTGGTATGTTCCAAGGTTGTACAGAAGTAACAGAGGGTGCTTTAGCACAATATACTTGGTTTATTAACAATAACAACAACATAACAAACCATTCTAGTACATTCTCGGATTGTGGTTCTGATACACAAACAGGCGCAGCAGAATTGGCACAGATACCAGTCGGCTGGGGCGGTACGTTAGTTCCTGCAAGTACATTGATGACAAGTACGGCAGGCGGTAGTACCAAATATACTTGTTGGACTATTAATTCGAATAACCCGACTTGGACCGATGTAAAGAACGGAATGTATTTATTTACAGGAGCATCTGTTTCTCAATATGCCGGTGTTTCTATGCACAGAAGCAGGATTAATGGAACACATAATGGATTGGGTACTGCACAGGCTACTTATGCCTTATATTTCTATCCTGCTTTCATACAAGTTACTAGCGGAAAGCCAGGCGCGTCTACAGCTGATTTAACATGGTTAGTTACTACGAATACGCCAAATGGAAGCTTAGCTGTTGGTCAAGGAAACACAGACATGCCGGGTACTTTAGACTACGGTACATACGGCACCTTTGCAAGGGAATACGGCACTTACGATTCGGGTAAAGTTGTTTACTTCCTGTTCTTGGCTACTAATGTACCTATTGACCAATGGGGTGGTTTCACAGATGCTTATGGTTTCTTGTATAATAGTTACTACAAGACTGACGCTGGCTTAAGATGGTTCTTCTAAGGCTACTTATTTATCGAAGGAATTTATTATGATTATTTCTTATAATAACAAGATTCTTGAAAGAAACAATTTAATTGTTGGCTATAATGGAAGTACACCAGTATTACCGTTTCCTTCGGATATGCATTTCGTATATATAGCTAATGATTATGATGGCGATAAGATTCCTAATTTAGCTACAAATTCTACATTGGGTAGCTTTAATAGATATGAATCTGGAACGTTAACTAAGACTGGTAGTGGTAGTAATTGTTATATAACTAATGGTAACGATAGATATAACTATCTTTATGTTGAGATGTCAGCTGAAGATCTTGATCTAATGAAGGCTACTAGTAATACATATACATATTATTTCAGATATGTATATAATGCTAGTAATTGTGGTGGTATTCTTTGTTGGAGAGCATCTTCTCCATCATATGGTGGTGGTGATGGCTATGTATATATGTTTAGATGTGAGGATTCACAAATTCAATTCCACACGACTAGTGGTACTGATACTGGTTTATCTCTTACTACTGATACAGTATATAAGGCTACAGTAAACGGTAATAGCATAAATATAGTAAATTTAAATGATAATACTAAATCATGGACATATTCTGGTGGCAGCTTCTATAGAACAATGAACAGAATGATGACTACTTTCTGGGCCGGCTATAGTTCTGAATTTGCACCAAATGCACAATTCTATGGTGCAGCTGGTATTGCACGTGCTACTACAGTTGAAGAAGATAATCAGATTAAGACATTCTTGATGACACAAGGAGTTTAAATCTAATTATTATACAAGAAATTTAAGGAGAATTTAAACAATGTCAACAACAGTTTACACATATAACGACAAGGTGCTCGTCAATTCTGCAAATGACAAGTGGCTGAAGAAACCGGAAGTAGTAGACTACGTTACTATCGGAACACAGACTTGGAAGACTACCAACCTTGCGGTACCGATGGGTACACTAAATACTGACTATTTCATTCGAGACGGTAAATATTATTATTCTTTAACGTCACCGGCTATAATTTCATATATTACTTCTAATTATCCAGGTTGGCATATTCCTACTAAGAATGAATTCATCACGTTGAGGGGGACAGTAGGTAACAGTGCTTCTGCATTGGCAGCTGCAGGTTTCAGTATAGACGAGACGGCCGGTGCTTACTATTATGAAGACAGTTGGAATTACCTATCTGACAGTTATCAATATTTGATGGGTACTGGATATGAAGAATTTGGAGAGTATTATTATCCATATTTAAAGACTTCAATCAGTACTTTGTCAGTTTCAATCTGGTCTGCTGGAGATTGGGAAGGTCATTTAACAGATAGCCTAGCAATGCCAATTCGTTTAATACAGGATTCAAACTAATATGATTAAATTTGGTAATTTCATAGTTACAGACAATAATAGTTGGCTACGTGAATCTTCTTCACCTGGCCCTACACCGCCTACACCTGTATTACCGGCTGGTACAGTTCGTGTTAGAACTTCTGACGGTAATGCGCCTATAAAGGTTGAACATACTACCTATGAAACAGCTACACTTGTAGAAGGAACAAATGACGTTTATGACGTTTATAAATCTGGATCTTCTTTCCGAAGATTGCTTGAGGGTAGTACTAATGTAATTGAAGTCTTAGATTCAAATGCTACTGGAATAACTAATATGCAATATATGTTCGCAGAATGTAGTTCGTTAACATCTGTATCTTTATCCAATACTTCATCTGTTACTGATATGAGCCAAATGTTCCGTGACTGTTCTTCATTAACATCTGTATCTTTATTTGATACATCATCTGTTAATGATATGAGCCAAATGTTCTATAGCTGTTATTACTTAACAGCTGTACCTTTATTTAATACGGCTAATGTTACCAATATGAGTGGAATGTTTGACGATTGTTCTTGGTTGGCTACTGTACCATTATTTAATACTTCTAATGTTACTAATATGAATGCAATGTTTAGATCATGTGCATATGGTTTGACTAATGTTCCGTTATTTGATACATCGTCTGTTACTGATATGGCTAATATGTTCTATAGCTGTTTATATTTAACAAATATACCATTGTTTAATACTTCTTCTTGTACAAATATGTCAGGTATGTTTATGAATTGCTATGCTGTAGAATCTGGTGCTTTAGCTTTATATAATCAAGCCAGTACTCAGACAACACCACCAAGCTCTCATTATTGGACATTTAGACATTGTGGTGAAAGTACTCAAACTGGTTCAGCAGAACTTGCACAGATTCCAGATTCTTGGGGTGGTACAGGATCTTAATAAGGAGTTTATATGATTTCTTACAATAACAAAGTATTGAAGATTAATGATTTATGGCTAACTGCTGTTGATTATAATCCGTTAAATTTACCTAAGAATACATTTAGAGTTAGAACAAATGATGGTAATCCGCCAATAAAGATAACAGCTACCAGTCCGACAGAATTCCATACTACTTATGAAACGGCTACATTGGTAGAAGGTACTACTGATGTTTACGACATATATAAATCTGGAACTGATTGGAAATGGTTAATTGGAGGAAGCTCTAATGTAGTAGAGATTATTGGAGGTAATACCGCAGGAATTACCAATATGGACGGTTTGGCCAGAAATACTGCAGTTTCAGGAACGGCTCTGTTCGATACTTCTAGAGTTACCAATATGGCTGCAATGTTTGAAAGTACGAATATCAAGACAATTCCGATATTCCCTACTTATAATTGTGAGGACATGAACCATATGTTCTGGGATTGTAGTTCTCTTGAAGAAATACCGAATATAGATACTTCAAAGGTTAAAGATTTCTGGAGAACTTTCGGACTGTGTTACTCACTTGAACACGGTCCGGAAATCGATACTTCTAGCGCTTTATGTACTGTCCGTATGTTCCAGTCATGTACTGGCCTTATTGACGTCCCTGTATATGATGTAGCCAGTGTTACTAGTATTACTGAAATGTACAGCGGATGCACTTCTCTTACAAAGCTTCCTGATATCCATAATGATATAATTAAAGATGTAAGCTACAATACAAGGCTTGCTCCAGGTGAAGGTAGCTATGGTACAGATTATCTTCTTGCAAACAGGGCCTGCGTAGAAGTAGGCGATATAGACTTACCAAATGTTACCGCATGCAGAATAAGCGTACCTGCTGTAACTTCTGTAGGCTTTATCAATCTTCCTAAACTAAAGGAAAGCGGCTATACATATCTAGGCAATATGTTGGAGTTCAGACCTAACCTAATAAGTATAGAAGGTATGAACGTATCTGAATGCTATCACCTAGATTATATGTTCCAAAGCTGTTCAGGACTTGTTGAAGTTCCTCCTATAACTGCTAGATATTACGAATGGACTACAGTCCGCGTTATGTTTGATGGATGTGTCAACGTAACTGGCGGCGCATTGGACTTGTATAATGTCATGAGCCAATATGTTACTGGAGACAGAACTTATCATGAAGGCGCTTTCCATAACTGCGGTAAAGATACAATTACCGGCGCCGCAGAGCTCGCTCAGATACCTATCGACTGGAAAGAATATTCAAATAGGATATCTTATGCGACAGTAAGCAACGGCACATTGACAGGACCTAGCTATGCATTTGAAGGCGATACAGTATCTGTAACTGTAAATCCGGCTTCCGGTTATACTCTTGGAAACATTACTGTCAACGGTAATTCTATAGCAGGTACTACGTTTACCATGCCGGCCGTTAGCGCATTGGTTTCCGGTAGCTTTGTTCAGAAACCGCCGTTATCGGCTAATACAGTAAGAGTAAGAACTTCTGACGGTAATGCGCCAAACAAGGGTTCATTTGCTAGCTATGAAACTGCTACACTTGTAGAAGGAACAAATGACGTTTATGACGTTTATAAATCTGGAACTTCTTTCATGGATTTGCTCTTTATGAGTACTAATGTGGTTGAAGTATTAGATGCAAATACTAATGGAATTACTGGTATGGCTTATATGTTTAGTGGCTGTACTTCATTAATATCTGTACCATTATTTGATACATCATCTGTTACTTATATGAGAGATATGTTCCATGGCTGTACTTCACTAACTTCTGTTCCTTTATTCGATACATCGTCTGCTACTGATATGAGAGGTATGCTTTCAGGCTGTACAAGTGTAGAATCTGGTGCTTTAGCTTTATATAATCAAGCTAGTACTCAGACAACCCCGCCAAGTCAACATAATGGATGCTTTACAGACTGTGGTAGCGGTACAACAACTGGCGCAGCAGAACTTGCACAGATTCCTTCAGATTGGAAATAAGGAGAATTTATGAAGAATAATACAATATGCACAAATTTAGAACAAGACTTCACAGCTGCAGAAAGAGCAACAGCTAGAAAGAATATAGGCGCTACACATATTATTCAAGTAGTTACTTCTTCCGGTAGCATGTCTGAAGCTGCATATAGCGAGCTTACTGCCGCGGTAGACGCCAATGAAGACGTTATAATTCAGTCGTCTTCTGGAGGCAGCGTTCTTTACTGGCAGCTGAAGAGCTATAATTCTACCGGCTATGATTTCTATACGTATACCGCGGAAGGTATGAAATTGCTGCATGTAGCTACTAACAGGGCAATAACCGTAACAAACGAAAGAATCGGCTATCCTACAGTTACTAGATATGCTGCATCTAATCCTATATGGAGCAAGACAACGCTGCTTAAAGATGACCATATTTCTTCTGGTAATATAATGTTTACGTTCGATTTGGGAACTTCTATCACGCTTTATGGCGGAAAGCATTATTTAATTTCTACTGAAGGCGTTTACGGTAACGTATTCCAGGAGAAGAAAGTAGCCGTCAATAGCAACGTATGCTATCAAATGGTAGTAACATTGGAACAAACTGATACCAGTAATGACAGTATAATGCTCGGCAAGGCAGAAATAGCCAACCTTTACAATACTACCTACGGTCCTGTTACCCCGGTAGATGGCCTATATTCTGGCTCTTTCTCGTCAAATACTACATTGGTCAGTCCGGCTGCAGATACTACCTATACCAAGGTGTTGATGAGAAATTCCGGAAATATCGAATTCGGCTTTAGTTCAAGCAGCCCCGCATTGATGGGTATAGACTACAGGATGTACGCTATAAACGTAATGGAGGTAGATGTATAATGGAAGATATGATAACTAGCGCATTTCAATCTGGCAATGTAACAGCCATTATCGCGGCTGTTGTCGTTTACGTAATTATCTATTTGCAGCGTAACAGTACGGCTTCTAGGCGCGACGAAGACAGCCAAGGTATACATGACGATATCCTTAAATTGAGATTCGAAGTCGACAATTTGAAACATAGCGACGTTCATAAGGAAGAAATCCTGGAAGATTTAAGGAATCAGCTGAATATTCTCAATACTAATTTGGCTAAGCTTTCTGTTACGATAGAAGGAATGGAGAAGAGAAATGAAGACAAGAGATAAATTGGATATTTCGTTGTTCGTAGTGCAGCTAATTGTTGCATTGAAGACGTTATTCTCTAAGGAGAAGAAGGATGATAACTGATATACTGATTGGACTGACTACTGTTCTATTTATTACTCTCGTGCTACTGCTCGGATGGTTATGGTTCGATAAGGATGACTGGAATGGTAAATAGTTGCGATGATTGTAATGAGAATTGTAAATATCTTACAGATTGCTTAGAATCGCGTTACAACCAGATGTTAAGACGTTGTAATGTAGATATACTAGACAAGACAGAAACGAGCCCAGAGGTGCCTCAGAATGCGAATAACAATAGATCAGAGGAGGAATTATACGGTGAAGGAATTGGATTTCAACGACTTCGCCGTATATGAAATAACCGGATATTTGACATCAAATATAACTACTTGGAATAACGCTAAATATGCAGAATTAAAGGACAGGGTGAAACATGGAACCGTATAATCCAAATAAACCATGGTTAAGTGTAAACTTACCATCAAGAGAAGAATTAATAGCGATGGCTATGGGATTAATTCCTGGTGG
>Ga0265301_10006065_pt1 | contig 11671 bp, 8 predicted proteins | sample AusTroGonzalo_MG_2_FD_193488 | JGI IMG/M metagenome (GOLD analysis project Ga0265301, IMG submission 193488) | Bovine rumen microbial communities from tropical cattle in Woodstock, Queensland, Australia - Gonzalo_04 | ecosystem: Host-associated > Mammals > Digestive system > Stomach > Rumen ...
GAAAACGATGGCGCGGGAGGAACTGGTCCCCTGGTCGAGCGCCAGGATGTATTGGTTCATGATTGCGTAGGTATAGGTTATCAGTTAGACAAAGATAATAACAAAAACGGAGGAAAAGGAATTATTTGCTATCTTTGTCAGACAACAACCACGATTATTTGCAATGAAAAGACTGATCACGATCGCGCTGCTCCTCGCAGCGGTCTGCACCGCTTCCGCCCAGGAAGAAATCAAGAAAACCGGTCTCAACTTCGGCCCGCTGCCCGCCGTCAGCTATTCCTCTGACCTCGGATTCCAGTACGGCGCGTTGCTGGACATCTATCAATACGGGGACGGTTCCTTCTATCCCGACTATAAGTGGAAGATCAATGTGGAGACCTCCTGGTACACCAAGGGTAATTCCGTGTACCATGTCTTCTTCGACAGCAAGCACCTGATCCCGGGTCTCCGCGTGTCCGCCGACCTGACCTATCTGGGCAACAAGACCACCAATTTCTACGGCTACAATGGCGCGGCAGCTCTGTTTATCCCCGAACTGAACAAGATCGTGGACGGTCAGGGCCTTTACATGATGCGCCGTGACGATTTCCGCTTCGAGTTCACGACGCAGGGCCAGTTCGGCGACAGCCACTGGGGCTGGGTCGCCGGCCTTGCCTTCAACAGCTACAAGACCGGACATGCCGTCAACAAGAGTTTGAATGCGGCTGTCGATCTCTCGTTGTATGACATCTACCTCAAACATGACATCATTCCCGCTGCCGAAGCGAACGGCGGCAACCACCTCGACATCAAACTCGGTGTCGTCTTTGACACGCGCGACCACGAGAACAATCCGACCCGCGGTACCAACCTCGAGGCCTTCTTCTTCGGCTCGCCGGACTTCCTGAACGGCAAGCGGGACTACCGCAACGACTACCTCAAACTGGCCGTCCATTTCCGTCAGTTCTTCCCGCTCGCCGACCGGCTCGTGTTCGCAGGCCATCTGGCGTTCCAGGGCCTGATTGCGGGCAACGCGCCGTTCTACTCCCTCCAGACCATTCAGCCGATCAACCGCAAGAACATCATTACCGACGGCCTGGGCTCCTACAGCACGTTCCGCGGTACGGCAGCGAACCGTCTGCAGGGTAACAGCTATGCCTGGGCCAACTTCGAGCTTCGGTGGTCCTTCGCCAAGTTCCGCTGGATCAACCAGAACTGGGCCATCGCCCTGAACCCGTTCTTCGATATGGGCATGATCGTGGCTCCGTACCGCCTGGAGCAGATGAAGTCCCTGCTGCAGGATGATACCCGTGTGGCGACCGTAGGGAACAAAGTGTACACCGTCGCAGACCTCTACACGCAGCAGGCGGAGAAGCTCCACATGAGCGCCGGCGCCGGCCTGCACATCATCATGAACCAGAACTTCAATATCGCCTGTGAGCTCGGCAAGTGCTTCAGCCAGAGCGACGGCACGGGCCTCGGCATGCGAATCGGCCTGAACTACATCTTCTAGGGGGACCCCGTCCTCAAAATGGGATGATAATGAGGACGGGAGGCAGTTTTTATGCCTCCCGTCCTCATTTTAGGCCGCTGGTGAGGATGGCTATCTCCGCTCCTGCTTCAGGGTCAGGCCCATGAAGAGGATGGCGAGCAGGCAGGCGGCGATGAGCAGGACGAAGGTCACGCTCCAGCCTGCGGTCTGCGCGACCCAGCCGATGACGGTGTTGGCGAGGATGAAGGTGCCCAGGAAGTAGCCGAAGAAGCCGGTCAGGCCTGCGGCCGTGCCGGCGGCGTTCTTCGGCGCCAGGTCGAGCGCCTGCACGCCGATCAGCATCACCGGCCCGTAGATGAAGAAGCCGATGCCGATCAGGCTGATAATCACGATGGTGAGATTGTCCAGATTGAGCCAGTACAGAACGATAAACACCAGCACCAGCGCCATGAAGAGCATCGTGGGCATGGCCCGGCGGCCATGGAAGAGCTTGTCGGAGAGCCAGCCGCAGAGGAGCGTGCCCGGGATGGCCGCGAACTCATAGGCGAAATACGCCCAGCCGGCGCTCTTGAGGTCGATCCCCTTCTCCGTCAGGATGGTCGGCGCCCAGTCCAGGCAGCCGTAGCGCACCATGTACACGAAGGCGTTCGACAGGGCGATGAACCACAGGAAACGGTTGTTCAGCACGTGCTGGAACAGGATCTCCTTCGTGGAGAGCGTCTCCTCGTGCTTCTCGGAATAATTCTTCGGATAATCGTTCCGCCAGGCCTCCACGGACTGCAGGCCGCAGGACTGCGGCGTGTCGCGCAGGAGCACGTAGGCGAGCAGCGCGATAAAGAGCGCCACCGCCGCCGGGAAGGCGAAGGTGCCAATCAGGAAATACATCTCCTCGTGCGTGCCGTAGAACCAGCTGCCGAACCACGCGGCACCGTACGTGGCCATCGGCCCCACCAGGGCGCCGCCCACGTTGTGCGCACAGTTCCAGATACTCATCATCGTGCCGCGCTCGCCCGGCGAGAACCAGTGCGTCATCACGCGCCCGCAGGGCGGCCAGCCCATGCCGTTGAACCAGCCCACGAGGCAGTTCAGCACGCCCATCACCACGATGGCGAGGGCCTTGTGCTCCGCCCCGATCCACTGGATCGGCACGATCATGAAGCACATCGAGATAGCCGTCAGGATGAGCCCCAGCGGCAGGAAGACCCGCGCGTTGGAGCGGTCGGACACGCTGCCCATCAGGAACTTGGACAGGGCGTACGCCGCCGCGTTCAGGCCCAGCACGAAGCCAAGCTCCGTCTTCTCGAAGCCGAGCGGCGCCATGGCCGGAATGGCCATCGAGAGGTTCTTGCGGACCAGGTAGAATCCGGCGTAGCCGATGAATGCGCCCAGGAAGACCTGCAAGCGCAGCCGCTTGTACTTGGCATCGGCCTCAGGGCCGGTCTCGGCCGGCTTGTAGGCCGGCTGCTGGAGGAACGGGAGCATAGCTTATCTTACGGTTGCGATCAGAATATCAGGATAATTGGAAATGATGGCCTCCACGCCGCAGTCCACCAGGCGCTGCATCTCGGCCGGGTCATCCACCGTCCAGGGGACGACGCCGATGCCGTGCGCGTGGCACCAGGCCACGTTCTCCGGCGTCACGACGCTGGATTCCGGGCTCCACCACTGCGGCACGAAGTCCAGGTTCTGCAGCAGCGCCTCGATGTCTCCGCCGTCATAGTCCTCGGTCAGGTAGGACAGCGTCAGCTCCGGCCAGGTCGCGTGCATGTAGTTCAGCGCGCGCGTGTCGAAGCACTGGACGATCAGGCGGCTGCCCAGGTTCTTGGAGAGCAGCAGCGGGATGCAGGTGTCGCAGAAGACGTGGTATTCGGGCCAGAGCGTCCCCTCCCCTTCTCCGGGCCAGGACTTGATTTCGATGTTGTAGCTCACCGGCTGCTTGGCGTAGCCTTCGGCGAAATCGATCAGGTCCGAAGCCAGCGGCTTGCAGACGGCCATCTTCACCTGCCCGGGCCAGCGGTCCACGAAGCGGAGGCCCACGTCGTAGCGGGCGATGCTGTCATAAGGCATCGTGTAGAGGTATTCCTTCGGATCCGTTTCCTGGATCAGCGTGCCGTCCGGACGCGTGGAATAGCGCGGATGGAAATAGCTGTCGTGCGAGACCACCACCTGTCCGTCCTGCGAGAGCTGCAGGTCGAACTCGAGGGTGTTCACCCCCAGGTCGAGGGCGTGTTGCATCGCAGGAATGGTGTTTTCGGGCATCAGGCCCGCGCCGCCGCGGTGCGCCTGCACGTCGATGAAGGGTTTGTTCTGGCAGGAGGCCAGCGCGAGGAGCAGCAGGATCAAAGCAGTTTTCTTCATGGCAGATAAAGGTCTATAAGATAGCGTCAGCGAGGATGGAAATAGGGTTCTCGACCCGATAGCCCGTGGACATCTCAATCTGCCACTTGCAGGTCTCGCAGTCGCAGGCGACGACCTCGGGATCCACGGCGCGGATCTGCTCGAAGAGCGGTTCGCCGATGGCCTGCGAGGCTTCGTAATTCTCCTTCTTGAATCCGTAGGTGCCGGCGATGCCGCAGCAGGCGGAGTCCAGCAGCGTGAACTCCACGCCCGGAATCATCCGGAGCATGCGCTCGGAGAACACGCCCCAGCCCAGGCGCTCCATGTGGCAGGGCACGTGGTAGGCCACCTTCTTGTGGTAGCCGGGCTTGAAGCGCAGCGTGGCGCCGGCCTCCAGCCGCTCGAAGACGAAGCGCGTCGCCATCTGCACGGCATCGCGCACGTCGGCGTTGTCCACGCCCAGCAGGTTGGGATACTCGTCGCGCAGAGTCATGGTGCAGCTCGAGGAGGTGGTCAGCACCTTCATCCCGTCGGCGGCGCCCGCCTTGCGCAGGCAGGAAATGTTGTGCTCCGCGTTGCGGCGGGCCTGCGCGGACATACCGTTCGTAATCATGGCGATGCCGCAGCACTTCTCCTTGTCCAGCAGCTGCACGCCCACGCCCAGCGCGTTCAGCACCTTGACCAGGTCCAGGCCGAGCTGGGGGTTGTTGTAGTTGACATAGCAGCCGTGGAAATAGGCCACCTGCTCCAGGAACATGGCCTGCTCCCGGGCGCGGCGCTTCAGCAGATACTCGAAGCTGCGGCCCCGGTATTTCGGGAAGACGCGCCGGTGGTCCACCTGCAGGGTGGCGTCCAGCACGCTCCGCGTCAGGCCGAGACGGGTCACCCCGTTGACCAGCGGCGCCACCGGACGGGCGAGCTTGCCCATCAGGTCGGTGGAAGCCAGGATGCGGTCGCGCAGCTTGGGCGCGGAATGGTCATATTTGATGCGCGCGGACTGGATCAGTTCGGCCACGCCCACACCGGACGGGCACGCCACTTCGCAGCGCTTGCAGTTCATGCAATACTTCAACGCATAATGGAAGAAATACGGATCCTTGAGGCGGAGCCGCTCTCCGTCCGGGCCGGCCTGCTTGGGACCGGGATAGCGCGGATTCACCTGGAGCACGGGACAGTAGACCGTGCACACGGTACACTTCATGCACTCCTCGAAGTTGTGCTTGCTGACAGTCTTCTCCTGGTGTTTCATAGGCTTTCAAGGATTTGGTCCACAGCGGCGAAGGCACTCCGGATGGCCAGGCCGGCGCCGGAGCCGAACTCCGGCCGCGTGCCGCCCAGCACGGATCCGATGACATACAGATTCTCCCGGGGACTTCCGCCCACGAGGGCGTGCAGCGCGGCGTCCGTCTTCACGCCGAACTGCATGTACGGCTGGTCGCCGGCGAATTCCGGATTATACCAGGCGTTACGGTCCTCTGCATACGACACGTCGGCGCCGAAGACCGGCTCCCAGACGCGGAACGGATTGGACCGCAGGCCCTTGGAGAAGAAGCTGCCGGAGGCGAGGATGAAATGCGACGCCTCCAGGGCGTGCACGTCCAGATTGCGCGTCCGCACACTCATGATTCTATTCCCTTCCACCTGCGCTTCCAGCGCTTCGTCACCGCTCAGGTAGGTGCCGCCGAGCACTTCGTAGCGACGCTTGAGGAGCCGCTGTGTGCGGATGCCCGGGATGGACGGCGGCATCGTGCCCGCGAAGACCACCCGCGCGGGGATTTCCTGGCGCAGATGCTCGGGCACGGACGCGTCCTGCAGGCCGCACAGCTGCGGCAGCACGACGGCGTCCTCGTCCTTGATCATCAGGCGGATCTGCTGCACGATCTTCTTCCAGTCGCGGTCCACCAGGCGCGCCAGCTGGACCGAACGCCGCTCCACGGAGCCGTCCTGCAGCTCTTCCGGGAGGTCCAGCGAGCACAGGCGGCACTGGATGCCCTGCTTCTCCAGTCCCTCCGCGAGGAAGGCGGAGAAATAGTCCAGGTAGCCCGGCACGCAGGCGATCAGCGCCTTGTCTGCGAATTTGGCCTCGGGGAAGAGGCTGATATCTTCCAGCGAGAGCGCCGCTTCGCGGAACGTGCCCAGCGGCGTCAGGCGGAAGCCGGGATTATAATGCACGCGGATGCCGGCGCCCGCGAACAGCGCGGTCAGCCGCTCCGGGGCTTCCAGCATCGACTCGAAGCTGCCGGAGAAGAAATGCAGGGCGTTCTGCCCGGTGCTGACGATGGCGGTGCTGCGGCCTGCCTGCTGCAGGCTGATGCCGGCTACCAGGCCGGCCAGGCCGCCGCCGATGATGACAGTATCGAATCTCATAGGCCCAGAACGTGTTTATAGACCCACTGCGTGTATTCCGCTTCGCGGAGCGATTCGCCCCAGCCGATGGGGAAATTGCCCTTCCAGCGCTCGCCCATGAACTTGAGCAGGTCGGCGCGCTCGCGCTCGGCGCAATCCTGCGCCTTCGCCAGCAGACCGGCCGCCCGGCAGGCGCAGAACTCGCCCTGACAGGTACCCATGCCGACGCGGGTGCGGCGGCGCAGGTCCGTCAGCGACGACACGCCCATGCGCTCGAAGGCGTTGTTGACTTCCCAGACCGGCACTTCCTCGCACTCGCACACGAGCGCTTCGTCCTGCCGGCTGCGTTTCGGCATCTCGGACACGACGGAGCCCAGACGGGCCGTCGCGGCTTTCTGCGCCGTCGAGGGCGCTTCCCAGATCTCGCGGGCAAGCTCTTCGTAGCTGCGTCCCTCCGAGCCGGGCAGCGGGGTGATGGCCGTTTCGCAGACCTTGTTCACGCCCAGTTTGTGGCAGACCACGTCCGTGGCCTTTTCCGCCATCTGGCGATAGGTCGTCAGCTTGCCGCCCGTGATGGTCACGAAGCCCTTCAGGCCGTCGCGCGTCTCGTGGTCGAGGCAGACGATGCCGCGGGAGATGTTGCGCCCCGTCGGGTCGTTGTCGTCGCTCACCAGCGGGCGGACGCCCGCAAATGCGCGCAGGATGCGGGTTTCGGACAGGGCCGGCGTCAGCTTGGCGCCCTCGGTGACGAGCAGCGTCACCTCGTCCGGCGTCACGGACACGCGGTGGCAGTTCTCCAGCGGGATGCGCGTGGAGGTCGTGCCGATGATGCAGACCGTGTCGCCCGGCACGAGGATGTCGGCATTGGACGGCTTGCGGCAGCGGTTGATGACCATGTTGTTCACGCGGTGCGCGAAGATCAGCAGGGCGCCCTTGGACGGGAACATCCCCACCTGCACCCCGGCCATCTGCGCCACTTCCTGGCCCCAGACGCCGCAGGCGTTCACCACGACCGGCGCATAATAATCCGCCGTGCGGCCCGTCTGGACGCTGCGCGTGTGCACGCCCCGGATGGTATCGCCCTCGCGGATGAAACCGGTCACTTCCGTGCGGAGGCGCACCTGGGCGCCGCGCAGCTTCGCATCCAGCATATTGGAGGCGCACAGGCGGAACGGGTCCACGCTGGCGTCCGGCACGCGCACCGCGCCGATCAGCTCCGGATTGACGGACGGCTCCAGCCGAAGGGCCTCTTTCGGGTCGAGGACCTCGGCACCGATACCCGCCTTGTGGCAGGCTTCGACGAATGTATTCTGATAGGAAAGGTCATCCTCCGGGAGGGAGATGAACAAACCGTTGGTCGGCTCGATGCAGTGCGCCGCGATGCGCCGGAGGATCTTGTTCTCCACGATGCACTCGGCCGCCGACTCCGGGTCGTTCACGGCGTAGCGGGCGCCGGAATGCAACAGGCCGTGGTTGCGGCCGCTGGCGCCCGTCGCGATGTCGGCGCGCTCGATCAGCAGCACGCGCAGGCCGCGCATCGCGCAGTCGCGCATCGTTCCCGCTCCCACGACGCCACCGCCCAGGATGATGACATCAAATTCTCTTGGATCCATTTAAAATCTTCTTATTCTGCAAATTTACGAAATCTTCCTTATCTTTGTGGAGACACCACTATATTATGAAGAATTTTTCCCTCCGCATCCTCGCCATTTTCCTGGCTTCCGTCACCCTGAGCAGCTGCCTCGCGGGTAAATTCATGTGCAATTATTCCCTCACCCCCAAGCCGCACGGCGTGGAGGATATCGAGCGCACGCGCCACAAGGCCGACTCGCTGCTGCCCGGCAGCACCGCCTGGTACGACGGCCTCAAGCAGCAGGGCATCCTGAAGGACACCGTCATCACCGGCTACAACTACAAGCAGATCCATGCCTGCTACGCTCCCGCCAAGGATCCCGCCGACGCGCAGGGCACGGCGATCGTCGTGCACGGCTACACCGACAACCACCTGGTGTTCCTGTACCTGGTCCGGATGTACCGCGACGAGCTGAACTACAACGTCCTCTTCCCCGACCTGCAGTACCACGGCTATTCCGAGGGCGACGCCATCCAGATGGGCTGGCACGACCGCTATGACGTCGAGGAGTGGGCCCGGGTCGCCCACGACATCTTCCGGAACGACTTCACGGTCGTCCACGGCGTGTCCATGGGCGGCGCCACCGTCATGATGATGAGCGGCGACCCGCAGCCGTACTACATCCGCGCCTTCGTCGAGGACTGCGGCTACTCCACCGTCTACGACCAGTTCGCCTACAACCTCAAGCAGATGTTCCCCTTCATCCCGAAGGATGTGCTGAACAGCGCCAACTACATCTGCGAGAAGCGCTACGGCTGGGGCTTCAAGGAGGCCTCCTCCGTCAGGCAGCTGGGCCTGAGCGTCCTGCCGATGCTCTTCATCCACGGCGACGCGGACGACTTCGTCCAGTTCTCCGACCTGCAGCGCAACTACGACGCCAAGACCCTGGGCTACAAGGAAATGTGGATTGCCCCCGGCGCCGTCCACGCCAACTCCTACGCCAAATACCCGGCCGAATACACCCAGCACGTCCGCGACTTCCTCGCGAAAGTCAAACAGATGTACTAGTGACAGCCGTCTATACCATCACCTCGGGCCTGCACGATGAAGCATCGGTGGCCCGGCTCGGCGAGGCTTTCCTCGGGAGCGTGTTCCCGGCGGGCGGCTACGAGCTGCGCGGGGCGGATTTCTCCGATTTCGGCACCCACGCCCTCGACCTGATCTATGTCCGTACCGGCGGCGCCGAAGGCATCTTCAAGCGGCTGCTCCCGGACCTGCTCGCCCGGGGCACAAAGCGTTTCCTGCTGCTCACTTCCGGCCAGAGCAATTCGCTCGCAGCTTCGCTGGAAATCCTGTCCTACCTGCAGCAGCAGGGCCTGCAGGGCGAAGTGCTGCACGGCAGCGCGGACTACCTGCAGCGCCGCGTCCGGACGCTGGAAGCCGTGGCCGCGGCGCGCGAACAGCTGCGCGGCACGCGCATCGGCCTCGTCGGCGCCCCGTCGGACTGGCTCATCGCCAGCCACGCGGACCCAGGCGCCCTCGCGGAAAAGCTCGGACTGACCCTGCAGGACATCCCGATGGAAGAACTGCTGGCGGAAATCGCCCAGGCGCCCGCCGAACCGATGCCGGCGCAGACCGCCATGGCGCGCGACGTGCGCGGCGCATGGGACGGCGCCAGCCGCATCAGCCATGCGCTCCGCACCCTGGCGCAGCGCCACGAACTGGGCGCCCTGACCCTGCGTTGCTTCGACCTGCTGACGACCGTGGGCAACACGGGCTGCCTGGCCCTGGCCCAGTGCAATGCCGACGGTCTCCCCGCCTCCTGCGAGGGTGACGTTCCGGCGTTGCTCTCCATGATAATCGCCCAGGCCCTGACGGGCCGGACCGGCTTCCAGGCCAACCCGGCGCGCATCGACCCCGAGCGCGGGGAGATGCTCTTCGCCCACTGCACCGTGCCCTTCAACATGGTGCGCGAATGGACCCTCGACACGCATTTCGAATCAGGCATCGGCGTCGGCATCCACGGCGAACTGCCCGAAGGCCCCGTGACCATATTCAAAGTCTCGGGAGATCTAAAACGTTACTTCGCAGCAGAAGGAACGCTGCTCCGCAACCAGTACGAGCAGCACCTGTGCCGCACGCAGGTGGTGCTGCAGCTGCAGCCCGACGACGCGCGCTACTTCCTGACCCGCCCCATCGGCAACCACCACATCATCCTCCCCGGGCACCATCGCGCCCTCCTCGAAGAATTCTTTGCCGCAGCCAGTGCGTAGGCCGCGCGAGGGCCTGTGGCCGTTGGCCCGTGCTGTCGGGGGCCGTGGGCCGCGTGCGTGGGGACGGCTGCGGCCGGGCAGGTGAGCCCAAGACAAACCGAAAAGGGTCTGCAGGCATTTTGTTGCCGTGCAGACCCTTTCTGGTTTGGCGGGCGTAACTTACAGCGTACGCTTGATCTCGACAATCTGGAAGCCTTCGATCATGTCGCCTTCCTTGATGTCGTTGTAGCCCGCGATGGACATACCGCACTCCTTGCCGGAGACGACCTCCTTGACAGCGTCCTTGCCGACCTGCAGGGAGCCGAGCTCGCCGGTATAGATCACGATACCGTCGCGGATCAGACGCACCTTGGCCTTCTGGACCATCTTGCCGTCGCGCATGATACAGCCGGCGATGGTGCCGACCTTGCTGATGCGGAAGATCTGCTTGACCTCGGCGGTGGCGATGACCTCCTCCTTCTTCTCCGGCTCGAGCATACCCTCGATACCGTCCTTGACTTCGTTGATACAGTCGTAGATCACGGAGTAGAGACGGATTTCGATGCCCTCGCGGTCGGCGGCCTTGCGGGCCTCCGGCGTAGGACGGACCTGGAAGCCGACGATCACGGCGTCGGAAGCCTCGGCCAGCAGGACGTCGGACTCGGAGATGCCGCCCACAGCCTTGTGGATGACATTCACCTTCACCTCCTCGGTCGAGAGCTTGATGAGGGAATCGGACAGGGCCTCCACGGAACCGTCCACATCGCCCTTGACGATGATGTTGAGCTCCTTGAAGTTGCCGATGGCGATACGCCGGCCGATCTCCTCGAGGGTCATGTGCTTCTGGGTCTTGATGCCCTGGATGCGGAGCAGCTGCTCGCGCTTGGCGGCAATGCTCTTCGCCTCGCGCTCGTCGGCCATCACGTTGAACTTCTCACCGGCGGCGGGAGCGCCGTTCAGACCGAGCACGGACACCGGCGTCGAAGGACCGGCCTCCGTGACCTTCTGCCCACGCTCGTTGAACATGGACTTCACGCGGCCGTAGAAGCTGCCGCAAAGCATCACGTCGCCCGGATGGAGGGTACCCTCCTGCACGAGCACGGTGGCGAGGTAGCCACGGCCCTTGTCGAGCGAAGACTCGATCACGGCACCCACGGCCTTCTTGTCCGGGTTGGCCTTGAGTTCGAGCAGGTCGGTCTCGAGGAGGACCTTCTCCAACAGCTTGTCCACGTTGATGCCCTGCTTCGCGGAAATCTCCTGGCACTGGTACTTGCCGCCCCAGTCCTCCACGAGGATGTTCATCTCGGAGAGCTGGCGGCGGATGGTGTCGGGATTCGCGCCGGGCTTATCGATCTTGTTGATGGCGAACACCATCGGGACGTTCGCCGCCTGGGCATGGTTGATGGCCTCGATGGTCTGCGGCATCACGGCGTCGTCGGCCGCCACGATGATGATGGCGAGGTCGGTGAGCTGGGCGCCGCGGGCACGCATGGCCGTGAAGGCCTCGTGGCCCGGGGTATCGAGGAAGGTGATGTGGCGGCCGTCGGGCAGCTTGACGTTGTAGGCGCCGATGTGCTGCGTGATGCCGCCCGCCTCACCGGCGATGACGTTCGACTTGCGGATGTAGTCGAGCAGGGAGGTCTTACCATGGTCGACGTGGCCCATCACGGTGATGATCGGCGGACGCGGCTG
>Ga0265301_10006066_pt1 | contig 11670 bp, 25 predicted proteins | sample AusTroGonzalo_MG_2_FD_193488 | JGI IMG/M metagenome (GOLD analysis project Ga0265301, IMG submission 193488) | Bovine rumen microbial communities from tropical cattle in Woodstock, Queensland, Australia - Gonzalo_04 | ecosystem: Host-associated > Mammals > Digestive system > Stomach > Rumen ...
TGTCTCCGAGGTCTTTTTATTTTTCGGAAAGACAGGGGCATACCATCGAAAATTATTTCGGAATGAGCATTCCGTTTTCATCGAACGTGTAAGGATTGTCCTCTTCCTTCTCTCTGCCCCTTCCGTGTTCTCCCCTGTGCTGTTCGAAGTGACACTCTTTGCAAAGGCTTATAAGGTTGTCGGGATTCATAGTGACAGTTACATCATTGATGTTCTCCGGAGACAAGTGTTTCTTATGATGGACTTCCTCTGCAGGTCTGCCACATAATACGCATAAGAAATTATCTCGTCTTAAAATAAAATCCCTCGTTAATTCCCATTCTTTAGAATTATAAAAACTCTTTGCAAAATCTCTCGCCATAATCCAAACCCTCACAAAAGAGCCATGCCGTAACATGGCTCTTGGGAGAATTGCAAAATATAAGAGTTAGCCATCTCGGTTAACTCTCATACTCTTACAAATAAATGATATTATATTTTATTTTAAGATTGTTAAGTTTTTACTTCCGTCATAATAAAATTCACTTCGGGATGTTCCTTTGAGAAATTCAGGCATTCCTTCTCGCTCCCGACAAATATCACTTTGTTTGTAGCTTCATCTCTTAATTCAAACACGATAACCCTCGCTCTCCAAGAAGTCCTTTGCTTCTTTTGTCCATTGCCCTTTTACTTTTCCGCATGGTTGGAAGGTTCTATATCCCCAATCGATGATATAATCCCCGGAATTGATGTAATAGTCAAATCCTTTTCCGTCTTGATTTAGTTCTATATCCCATGGAGAGCAATCACGATCAACAACCTTGAGCAACTTTTCTTTGTTCCAAAGTCCACACATCAGAGACACTTCATAATCCCTTCCGTGTATTCTTTTCTTCCAACCTTCATACTGTGTTGGAACATCCATTTCATCCCAAGACTTCTCGAAATTCATACAAGCGACATTCGGCTCGTTCTTAATGATATCCAATGCCTGACTTATTCTATACCAATCAACAGGCTTTCGGATAAAGCAATCATCAATCATCAAGAGAACATGATCATCATCTATCTGCTTTAGAAATTCCCTGAAACCTATTGTCCAAGTCTCTAATTTATTAACAACAGATATGGTCTTATAATATGGATTCACAATCCCATCCGTAAAATAAACCACATCAGGATGATTCGGATAATACTTTTCAAGGCAATGACTAAAAGGAGCAAAGAGTTCTTCATTCTTTGAGCAACTTAAAACGATTATCTTCATTCCTGTTTCCCTTTAAGTTCTGCTATATGTCTATCAACGATATTCAAACACTCAACAACATATTCGTTTGGCACTTCGGATATTTCTCTCCAATTACCAATACTCATTATTTCTTCCTTTACCTTTTCGAGTAAATCAATCTTTTCATTTTTGATGTAATTGTCCATAAATATTAATAAATTTTCCATAGCAGTTCTCCTTTCCTGTTTTGTCTAATTATATCACTTCTATCTTCTTAACGTGATATGCTCTAAAACAAATATCTTCATGAGGATTTGGAAGATAAAAGTGTTTAGGTCTCCTGAATCCATAAACCTCGCTAAATGTTGGAACATATTGCAACTTTCCTTCTTGAATGTCTCCATCTTCAAAATAAACACGGACATTCTTGCCAACATATTCAAATAAATCAACAATAATCATTCCTGTTCTCCTTTCAGTTCGGCATCGACAAACTCTATTTTTTTGATTTCATCTAAATTGTAATGAATAGTCTTTTTTTCTTGATTTCCCTCTATGGCATCTTGAAAAATCTCAATAAATCGAGTGCTTTCAAATATCATGAAACGAGAATTGAAATGCCGATATTTTCTATCATCCTTAAATGTTATTGTTATTGTCATGTTATAATTACCGCCTTTCCACATCCGACAATGAGATTCGCTCTTGCCTTTCGCATTGTTATAATTTCTCCGACTCGAAGTTCCCTTCCGAGTTCCAGATCATGATACCCTTCGATAATCTCCAATTTCACCATGTTGCCTTGTTTCAAATAGTCACCTGTCGGCTTGGTATCTCCCAGAAGTTTCTTCCATTGTTTTTGGATATGCTCGTTTGTATCTCCTCGGTATGAAACATTTGTCGGAATGTTAAGGAATCTCTCAACATTCGGTTCTTCCATGTCAAATGGAACAATATAGCCATCTTCACCATCGTTGAATTTGAGTTCCTTTAAGACATCCACAGGAGTAGTTATGACAGGGATTCCCATTTCAAGTGCCTCTACAATCGAATATCCAAATCCCTCGGAGTCGCTTAATTGAACCAAATAGTCGCATTTAGCGATGTAATCTTTAATATTCATCGTTTCAGGCATTTTCACCATTCCTTCGGCTAATGGTGTATCTTGATGGCTAAAAACAAACCATACGAACGGAATGTCTTTTGCTCGTAAGTGGTTTGCGAGTTGTATCATCCTGTTACCGCCTTTTTCTCTTGTGAAACGTGAAGCCGTGATTAAGAATAAAACTTGTTTTGGCTCTGTCGGATAAGTAAAGTTGTGAATTACATCAGCTGTTAAGTTCTTGTAAGAATCCCTTACTACTTCCGATACGCAGACAACCTTGTCTCGCTTTGGTTGGATATCGCAACAAAATAGTGTTGAATAACAACCGTGTACCATTTGGATGATTCTTTTCGGCTTGATCTGCGTTGGAACGTAGTCGGTTATTCTTGTATTAATTAACGTATCACATTCAATATAGTGAGTTGCCAATTTTAACACTTGCACTATCTCCGAGAGCCTTCGAATCTGTCTGCCGTCCATATTATCTCGAAACAGGACGATTATATCGTAATACTTATACATATTCTGGCAGAAGTAGTATAACCACGTTTCAATACCGCCTATCTTCTGCATATTTGCACAATAAATGCAGACTTGAGTCTTAATAACGTGTCGCTCCTTCGCCCTTCCGTCCTCTTTAAACTCTCCGAGTGATTTTCGATGTGTAAGTCCGCCCTCTCGTCCGCTTCGGTATAGATAGATCTGTTTCGTGATGTAGGTTTTTGACTTCGGATCCGGAAGTTGTTTAAGAAAATCATCATCCTCGGCAACCATTAAGGATTCGTCAAACTTGAGTCCTTTTATATATTCCCTTTTGAATACTCTGTTCCATACGCACCGATTCCATGGATTGAACTCGTCTGCTGCCGATTCAATTATTTTTCCGAGTCTCCTGTCTATGCTCCGCCAAGATATATAAACCGTTTCGGGATTTGTCTCTATTGCCTTGAATATCTGTTCAATATAATCATCCGTCACCAAATCGTCTGAATCGATAAAGACTATGTATTCACCTTTTGCGTGTTTTAATCCGTTATTTCGTGCGGATGAAACACCACCGTTCTCCTGTCTAAATACTTTCACGGCTTCGGCTTCTTGGTATGGAACGTAAGGACTATTCGAACCATCATCTACAAGTATGACTTCACATTCTCTTGTTAATTGTGGCTCAAGAACGGACAGAAGTTCGTCAGTCATTGTTTCCGTGTTGTAGTATGGAATTATTATACTTAATCTCATTTCCTATTCCTCTCTGTTTGCACCACCAAGACTCGCCCTGGCAACCGATTTTATATGTCATGCAATTATCGGTAAAAGGGCAAGGCTTGATGTTGCCGTTTTCTGCAAAGGTCATTTGTACTAAACTGCTTTTGTTTTGCGTTGTTTCTTTGTTCTCTGTTCCCATTTGTTCGCAAAATTAATCACTTCTTTTGAAGGTTTAGAATCATGATCTCCATAAATTTGAAGAATCTTATTGTCTTTCATTCCATACTCAATAGTTACATACGGCTTTCCCGGTTCTTCTGCATTTCTTAAAAAAGCTATAAATGATTTGCCTTTAATCATCTTCGTGCCATATCCCATTTTTCCAACGCAATGATGTAATTTCTTTCCTTCGTGTGTAAGGTCGGAAATCTTTGTCGGAATCACTATGCAATATTTTCCTTCGATATATTCGTAATCTTTATATCCGAACTGTTCAACCGCTTTTCTAAACTCGGAGCCTTTTGCCTTATTCTTTTTGCTCGCCCATTCTGCAGTTCTCAAATCGTGCATACGATTAAATTCTTTAGGGAATGAGTTTTTGGAATCGTTTAAATCTAATCCGAGGTTTATGCACGCTTCCAAATAATCATCATATCTAAATTTTGATATCCTGTTTCGGTCCAACCATTTTGAAACCTTCACATAGTCGAGTCCCGAATTTCGAATATTGGTGCAACCTTGAAACCTTTTGATTGCCCGATTCCGTTCTCCGCAAGTGTCCTTTGCTTCTTTAACCGTTATATTGTTCTTATATGCGAACAATATTGCCTGGCTTCCCGCAGCTTTTAATTCGTCAATGTCCTGTTTTGCTAACCACCGCCCGAAAGACTTGTCTTTTTCAATTAGTTTGATGATTGCTTTACTCGGTCTTATTCCTGCTTTGCCAAAATATTCCGTACACGGATGTTTTTTCCAGAGTTTCAAGTATTCAATAATATCTCCGCTTTTATATCCGCAATATTTAAAGATTGCAAATTCATTTTGAAGAGCTTCGGGATTCAATATATGATAGTTGACTCCGGGAACTTTATTGTTTGTCTGCCAAACATTGAAATCCTTTTCATCGAAACTGTAATAAGTATAGCCATACCAATTTGAACATTTTGCTTCGCTCGGTCTGTAAACAACTTTCCAACCACACATCGGATTCATGTACATATCACGGATGATAATATCTTCTGTTTCGTCTGTACTTGCTCTGCAAACCTCTCTTATTTGGAATCCGTACTTTTTCGTTTCTCTAAAAGCCCAAATTCTCAATGTAACGTCTTTATCCCAAACGTGAATCCATCCAACGTATTGAGTATTTGTTACCGCCCATTCTCTTGCATACTCGTGAACCTCTTCGGGTTCGAAACAAATATTCTTTAGCATATTAAACCCCCATTAAATCAAATATTGTCATTTGCCCTGGAAGCATATCGTCATTTTTGTGTTTTTCTGTCCTGGGTTTTTCTTCTTTAGGTTTTTGAATTTCAACTTTAGGTTTTGAAACTTCTTTAGGCTTGGAAGTGATAACCTTCGCTTGAATATTGTCAACCTTAACGTTTCCTTCCTCTTCGTAATAGTGAACCGCCCATCCGAATACTTCCTGATCTGAAATGCAAGCACAATTATTCTTTGCTCTTTTCTTTGCAGAACTTACGATAAAACTCCAACAATCATCTATTGTCTTTCCGCACTTATTTATTTTTTCAACAAGCACTTCGCTTGCATTCTCTTCGAGGTAATTAATAACAAGCTGTTTTGCAGAATCTTCGCTTTTAAGATTTGTTCTCATTCTTAACCTCTCTTTCCGGAAACAATCTCCCCTGATATTTCCTGTAAACTATCCTCGCACAATCGTTGCAATAATCCCTGTCGCAAGTTGCGTGATAGATCTTACCGCAAATCTTGCACTTAAATTCGTCATAATCCTTTGAATAGTCGCTCATTTATTCTCCCTTCAATACAACTCCGTTTTCGAACACTTCTCTGACTTTGTTCGCATCTTCTTCCGTTTCGTATGCTCCGTAATACCACAATTCACCATTCACAAGCCTTGCAACTACGAATTTACCTTCGTAGGATGAACGGCTTGTATTATTCACTTCGACGCTAAAACTTGCTTTACTCATAAATTCAAAATCCTTTCTAACTTTTCGTATTCTTTTGGGCATTGGCAACCTCGCTCCCAGTTATAGACCGTCTGTGTATCAACTCCCATTAACTTCGCTAAAGCTGTCCTGTCGATTCCTTTTTCTTTTCTCGCTCTACGGATTCTGTTGCCAAGTTTATTAAGGTCAACTGTTCCCCTGTTATATTTAATTGGTTTGCCGATGTAGATATAATTCCCGATTAGTTTTGCATGGAATCCCATATCGTTTACTAATCCTATATAGGCATTTACATCGGTATTCTCGAATAATTTAATTCTTTCTCCTTCTTTCATTGCCTACCTCTCTTAATAAATCGTCAAACGGACAATTATCCTCGTGAGTCTGACACCATACGCAGCCTTCAATGTCTCCTGTTCCGCTAAACTTGCAGAACTTATCACATATAGTCTCTGCCGTTTCTTCAATCAGTATTGATAAATCGCTCATTTCTTTCGCCTTTCGTCTAAATACGCAGCCACATAGCATAAACACCATGCAAAGATGAATCCGTCTATAAACCAAAGAACGTCTCTGCCGGAGAACCAAAACACTCCGTTATCATAGATAAAAGCCTGTTGGCTTTCGAAAATGTGGTTTATAATTTCGCCCATCATCGCTCCTTCCATGAATCTTCCGTAAACAACCAAGGATATTGATATTTGTTCTTCGTCTTTATCCATTGCCTACATTCAGGGCAATAGTATTCATCTTCATCCTCGTCATATTCCAAATCCATGATGTCAAATTCTTCCTTGCAATCAGGACATAGATATTTTTTTCTTTTCGGCATTTATAAACTCCTCTGCTTTCTCGAAGAAATCCTCGACAAGTTCATCCGTGTTTTTGAATATTGTTGCGAGATCATCTTCCGTTCCATCATCTTCAGCCTCGTATCTCGGAATCACAACATCGTCTCCATAAACAAGTTTGGGTTTAGTTAAAAGTATTTCTCTTCCGGCAAAGAATGACTCGGTTTCTGCGTGAACCTCAACAAGTTTGCCTGTTTTAGTTTCAATCCATTTATTCATAACTTCTCAATTCCTTTCTTGCGTAATTCGTAGCAATAATGCACTTCGTAATTTAATTCCTTCGAGATTTTGTCCATGTCCTCGTGTTTAACATAGAATTTATGTAAGATATACTTTTCCGATGATTCAGGAAGAGTGTCTAAAGCATGGTTAATCTCGATTAATGCAACAGCTCTTCTTTCGTTGAGTTCTTCTATCTTATCGAAACAATCTGATATCTCACACATAACTCTCTCGAAATGGTTTTCGGGACTTTTAATAACATTTGCCCTGTCATATCTTATTCCCGCACATTCCAGACAGGATTCATAAGCACGAATCTCGTCATATAACCTCTCTATTTGGTTATCAATGGAATTTGCTCTTGTAAGCCATCTTTTACCTTCTTCAAAATTCATTCTTCTATCTCCTCGATATACACTTCTATTCTTGGGTTATCTTTATCGATATAAAATTCGTGAGTAAAGTTTTCGATTTGTTTCCATCCGTCATTTTCAAGGACTCCCGATGTAACAAGTGCGTCCTGAATAACCTTACAGGCATAAGAGAAAATGTTGTCTTTATCTCGGTTTGCCTTTTCCTCGTAAAATTCATAGTGGATGATTACTTTCTTAAATCTCTCTCCGGCTACACTCCCAAGGCTCCACAATACAAGTTCTTCGCTCTCTGCTTTGAATTTTGCTCCGCAATAAACATTCTTGCGACATTCCTTGATGTATTCGTTATAGGTCGGCAGCCGTCCGTAAATCGTAAAATGTGTCATTTGTAATTCTTCCCAAACTCTTCAAACCATTTCTTATGTCCGTAGATCATCTCGAACTTAATCTGTGCGAGTTTTTTAAGATTCTTATTCGCTAATTCGTTCCTGTTATGGATATCATCGTGACACTTCGCACATATCGGGATAATAAGACCGTATTTTTCGCTCTTCTTTCTGTTGTGAGCATTCATAACGTGATGGATTTGTTCTCTCGGCATTCCGCAGATAAAACAATAATCAAAATCGTCTGTTAAGATTGATTTAAGTTCCATAGGCTTTTCATCCTCTCAATTTCGTCCGGAGTTTCCGTAGGGATTCCCATTTCTTTCGCTTCTTGAACAGTTCCGTCAATCAATGCTCCCATTTCGAGATTGTCATAAGTATGTGAACCACGAACTAAAGCATAATGTGTAAACTCGGTATCATTAACAAATCCATGTCCGACAGGAACGCAATGCAAATCTTCACGCTCCATCATGTCTATGTCTGAACGGACAGAAATTAAAATTGGTCCTTTATCGCTAATTTCTCTTTGTCCGTATTTGCCGAGTAGTTCATTCTTGGCTCTGGACTTTGATATGTGAAGTTGTTCCGCTATCTTTCCGACTAATACATGAAAATAAGCATTTGCGTTTAGGCTTCGTCTTTGAGTGACTCTCTTAATGACGATTTTTATTAATCCTTTAATTCCGATTAGTTCGTCCACCGAATCGACTTCGAATGTTACCCGGAACCGTCCCTCGAATGTCCGAACGATATCAACTATTGTTCCGTTCATAAGTTTCCTTTATCTTTTCCCATTTCTCATAGATATTGATCGCCTGTGTTTCTTTGAGATCGCTTAAAGATTTTACCTTGTAGCTGTTGCAGATAAATTCCTCTGAAACTCCCTCTTTCTTCAATTTGTCTTTAAGCATTTTCAACTTTTTAGAATCGATTTTGGTATCTGTAAAGATTTCTGTCGGCTCTGCTCCCATACGGAACACTTCAACTCTCGACTTTGGATTTATAATGACGAGTTTGTTAATGTTTCTCTTCTCGTCATAACCGATTTCCGATACCTCAAACTTGTCATAGCATTTTCCTTCGGAAATATTGCAAAGGCTCGAAGGAATCCAGATAAATGGAGCGGTATATAATTCTCTCCCGATTCCGAAATTAAAACAAGCTCTCTTAAATGAGTCCGAAGCCTGACCTTTTTCTTTCTCCGTGTATGACTCCGTTCCTACATCCTGTTTGCTAATCCATTGTTTCTTTACTTCGTCCCAAATTGAAACCGTACAATAAAGATTTCCGTCTATAACTTGATGTGATCTCTGCCAATTCATGCTCCCGACAGTTTCATCGAGTAAGTTCTGATCGCAGCGTGCGTCCTTATAAAGCAATAACGAAACCCCTGTCGATTTAACTGTCGCTATACGACAATCAATTTCGTCTGCATTTAATAGTCTAAACTCCATACTTCTTTATGTTCCTTTCTCTCTCTTCTCTCATAAGGGAATCAAAATCATAAATTCCCTTCTTTATATCCTGTTTCTCTTCCTTAATTTGCATATTGTCATATCTGCCATCCATGACCTTGCAAAAGTTATCTTCATCCATAAGCCAATCGAAATCCGCTTTCCAATTACTTTTGTTCTTTCCGATAAGCCAAGGAGTATCATTAGCCTTTTCTATGGTTTCAATGATTTCTTTTTCAGGGAATATTTCTAAAAGAGATTTGAGTTTGTCTAATCGAGTCTTGGTTAATGCTTTGCATCCGATAAGATTTGATTGAGAATTGTACGAATCAAAGATTCGATTATATACATTAACATTCTCATTAACATTAACATTAACATTATCATTTACATTATCATTAACACCAACGATTTCGTCACGATTTCGTTTCGACTTCGTTTCGTTATCGTTCACGATTTCGTTACGATTTCGTTTCGACTCATTTATCTTTTGAATCCTCTCGACCTTCTTCATGTATCTCTCATTGTCTATATCTAATGAAGTCTGCATCATTGAAAAGATTGCGTTGATAGTTTTATTCTCAATATGACTTTCCTGTCCGATTTTGTAATTGCAAATTGCTTTTATCAACGCCCCGGCATCTTCATCTGTAAGTTCAGTGAATAACCTCGCCCAATTCTCATAGATGATAAAAGACTTTTTCTCTATTTCTGCCACCTTTTCTCCTTTCCACGATGTCGGAACTCAATCCGTGATGAAACAAATTAGCATGAATAAGTAAAACCAATGTTCCAGAATCCCGACATCGTTATGTTATTCATTTCTGTGTTTGAATCCGTACCACAAACACCCAATAATGCCTACCCAACAGGGAAAGAGTAAAATCCATAAGAACCACATCATCTTTAAAATTACTGTCATGCTCTAAACTCCTTCCTGAAATCTTCCTCTCTCTCGGTTCTAAAGTCCTGAACCTTTTCATCTGCCTGAAGTTCTTCATATCTTGCCTGACACCATTGTCTTGATCTTCTTACTGTCTCGAAACAAGGGAGTCCGAGTTCTTGAAGATTTGATAAGACCTCGCTTAATGGTTTGTCTAATGCGTTCTTGTTAAGTCTCTCCACAACCTTGATGTATAAGGTCATGTCCGAATTTCTTGTCTTGGGTTCATTTAATAAAATGTCTTTAACGAGTGCTTTTGTGCCTTTGAGTTCTTTGCTCATAGATTCTCCTTTCATAATTTGGGAAAGGATGATATAATGAATTTGCTATATTCGAACGGAAATGTTCGCCTTTTGAAGTCTGACACTTGCACTGTCAGGCTTCTTTTTACCAATTCCATACATCATCGACTCCGAGTATTTCAAACACATCGATAACTTCTCTCATGCTCCATTCCGTAACTTCATTGAGTTTTTGAGAGACACTTGCTTGGCTCAAATTAAGACGATATGCCATATCTTCTTGACTTATCTTCTTTCGCCGCATCTCTCCCCGGATGAAATCATTCAGTTTTTTATATTTCCTATCTACTGTGTTGAATTTCATAATCACCTATCTATTCTTCAAAAAAATAATCAAGCGGAACATTTAATGCTTTGCAGATTCGATAATATTCGGTCACTTCGATTTTTCTGTTGCCAAGGCAAATATCAGAAATCATACAATCCGAAAAACCTGTTTTTTCTGCAAGAAATGTCTGCTTGATGCCATGTGAATCAAGATAAGCCTTAATCTTTTCTCCCATTGATTCTCCTTTCTCTACGGATTTTCCGTAGTCGAATTGTTAAAATATTGCTACGGATTTTCCGTAGCACCTATATACAAACTACTACGGATTTTCCGTACTGTCAATATTTTTTTAATTTTTTGCTACAATTTTTTCGTAGTTTTGCCGATATTATGTTATAATCACAGAAAAAGGAGATAAGAAATATGAATGATAACGAAATCAATACAATAATTAGAAACAATCTTATTCAATGTCGATTAGAAGCCAATTTGACTCAAAAAGAAGTTGGAGAAATTGTTGGAAAGAAGCCAACTACTGTTGCGACATGGGAACAGGGAAAAACGATGCCCGACATTGAAACCCTTTACCGATTAACAAAGTATTATGGCAAAACTCTGGAATTTATGTTTGGAGAAGATTCCGGCAATGACTCTAAAAATTAAACCCAATGTTTTTGATTTTATAACCAAGGAAATTAGTCCGTCGGAATCTCCTTCCTTTCATCTAATTCCATGTTATCAACCTATTTTGTCCCATTGAAGTTCCACTTAAACCCACTTTTGAAATAGGAGAAATGTCATGATTGACACAAAAGAAATCATATTGAAATTAAAAGATGCGAAAAGAGAAAAGAATCTGTCTATAAATGATATCGTTGATTTAACAAATAATTATTTGTCAAAAACCACAGTTCAAAGAGTATTTGCCGAAGGTTCGGAAAATACTTCATTCAGGTATGATGATACAATTCGCCCTCTCGTTAAGGCATTGCTTGATGTTGATACCATCGGAGAAACTGACGATGCTGATACAAAGGCGATTAAATCCCTTCTTAAACTGAAAATTCAAAGAATCGAGGAATTGGAGAAACAGATTTCCGATTTAAGAGTCATACTCTCGGAAGAAAAAGTAAAAGCACATGAAAAGATGGAAAAAGAGCGAAATCAATACGAAAGACATATCAAATTGTTGG
>Ga0265301_10006068_pt1 | contig 11668 bp, 17 predicted proteins | sample AusTroGonzalo_MG_2_FD_193488 | JGI IMG/M metagenome (GOLD analysis project Ga0265301, IMG submission 193488) | Bovine rumen microbial communities from tropical cattle in Woodstock, Queensland, Australia - Gonzalo_04 | ecosystem: Host-associated > Mammals > Digestive system > Stomach > Rumen ...
AAGAAATTTTTGGCAGGAGTTGGGGTACTTACAATGAAGAAATTGATATTGATTGCCCTACTTCACACGAAAATTGGATTAATATTCAACATTGTTATTCTCTTGAAATTCGTATGCCGAGGTTTAATACCGCAATTAAATATATGAAATTTCTTAAAACTTTTAAGAAAATGTTTAAAGCCCTTAATACATACTATATTTCTAAAGGGGCAGAGAACAATGTTAATCATATAAAAAATGCTGAAAAGGCAAGTGAAAAAATGGTTAAGATTTTCTGCAAAGCGTATAATATAGTTGAAGATGGTGGGTATTATCATATAAATCATAATACACCTATAACAGTAGCACAGAATAATTCTAATGTCGTAAATAATAATATAACTTCTTCTGTTGTTATAGGTGCGGTGAGGATAGCATAATGATTTATGGTGTGGGTTTTGTACCAAATATATATGTAGACGCGGCTATTTGTGATAATAGAGAAAAACGAGACCGTTCTGCAAAACGTAATTATCAACGTGTTGTATATGAATTTGCAGAAAATAATGAAATGGAAAGGTTTGGTGATTTATTTGATGGAGAGATACGAAAGATTAGGGAAATTAATAGGGATGTCGGCTGAAGATGTTAGAGATAATATTGATAGAGGTATGATAGAAATCCTTATTGAACTTAATGAAAAAGGTTATAAAACAATAGGATGTTGTGAAGGACATTTAAATGCTTTAAATAATAAGTGTTGGAATGGTTATATATGTTTTGCTTATCCATATAAATTTCCTATATATCCTAAAGATTTTTCGGCTGTGAGAAGAAGAGAAACTTATGAATGGAATGGTAAAGACGAAGAAAGTCGGCAGGAATTTCTTAATGGATTAAAAGAATGGGCTAAACAATTGCCATATAAAACCCCTATAGAAAAAATTAATTATACACTTATGGGTAAACCAAAAAATCGTTCTAATGCTAGTGAAAAGGTATTAATTAATACAACTAATTTTGAGGATATAAAAGCAATTCTCAATAGACGAGATATGAAAAAATATGATTTAAGAATCTTTGAAACTCTTATGTCGAGGTATTAATTATGAGTTATTGTAGTAAAATATATATTATAGACAAGATGGGCGATTTTGGACATATATTGGCAACTTATGATAGCGGTACGGTATTTACTAATTACACATCATATGATAAACTGTTCGTTAAAGCAATTGACTTTCGCGCTTATATGGATGATAGCGAAATTGAAATTAAATACGACAAATATAATTCTGTATGTCGTTATTGTAGCATTGAAGAGTTTATTTCTTGGCTTGATGATACAATTAAATTTGCAAAAAGCACAGGAAACATAAGGGAGGAAAATTGGTTACAACCTACTTATAAATTTTTGAAGGCTCTTAAAAAGTGTTATACACATTCTGATTTAGTAGTCCTGCATTATGGATATTAAGGAGGTTATATGAAAAGAGAGGATATAACAAAAGGCGTTCATACGCTAAAAGAACTTTCAATTAATATGCGGTCTTTTATGGCATATCTTGAATTAAAGAAACATAATGATATGGCAACTTTAACGTTTATTGACGATATGAATAAATGTTGTGCCACTTTGACGGAACTTTTTGAAAATGAATTTTTAAATTTAATTGAAAGAGAGAGGTTAGAAGATGATGGAAAGTAATGAACAGATAAAAGCAGTACATAAGGTTAATGAAAGCATGAAAGTTTTAATGCAGGATTTGTCGGTAGTCATTGATAATATGTCGGTACTTACTAAACTTGTTTACAATACCGAAATAGAAAAACTTGACAAGGAAATTGAACAGAAGAGTATTAAATTGCGTTCTCATATGTAGCGTAATTTGATATATATACGCACCTCCTTTCCTTTACTGTAGAGAACAGGCATCCTAACCTGTTCTCTTTTTTTATTCTTGAAATATAGCCCCGTGGTAAAATATATTTTAAATTTTTAATTTTTTTCGGTAGTTGGGGATGGGTGTGCTACTCGCAGTAAAATTTTTTGTTTGTGCAAAATTCCTAAAAACTCTCCCCCGTTCTGTGAAAATTTTGTGAAAAATTTACAAGGTGTAGAAATATATCCCCCCGATTTGTGCAGACCGACAGGATGCACTGTTTACAAGGGTTTGAGGTACTTTTATCACATTGTAGAAAAAACTTTTTTATTCATACACTTTTATAACCTTAAAAAACGTTGATTTTACGGGCTTTTTAAGAGTTTTTTTGTGTAAATTTTGACGGATTGCTTCTATATACCGATATATACGCGCTATGTTGTAAATTTTTTTCTTTACAAATTAGCATGATAGTATTATGTTGTACACGTAACAAGGCTATACCACATAGCCACAAACAAACACTATACAATGCAAAGGAGATACAAACATGAAAAGAAGAGAACAGATTGAGAGAATGATTAACAAAGGCAAAATGATGACATCTAATTCTTATGTCATCCTTCGTAACGCTATGAACACCGACCGCAACTATAGCGCGTATCGTTTTGAGGGTCGAAGACCCGCCGTATGTAATCATATAGGATGCGGTCGCTTATGTGAGCGCGGAGATGGTAGTATAAAGGTTATTACGCCTTTTGCGCCTTTGGGCTTGACCTTGTGTGCGTTTCATGCGCACAACACGGATTGCTATTCTTTAGAGAATGACCTTTTTGAAGGTAAAGTCACAAAGGACGGCATCACAATCTCATGTGAGCTAGAGACCTCTTATAATACATCTGTATCACGCGCGGTCTTGGGTATGACCAAGTACGGCTTCCATTGTGTACCGACAAACGATTCAAGTATCGATGGATATAATGATGCAATAGAATGGAAGACCGCGGTTTTTAACAACTTGTGCGCGCCTATAAAACTTTTTGGCGCGGTTGAGTCGCTTATGTGTGAGGGATATTTAGAGATGGATGGGTCTTGCGGAAGTCATCTTCATACGGGATTATCTAACAATGAAATAGACTTCCGTTATCTTTTTGATAATATCGCCGAATATTGGGAAGCCTTTGGTCGTGTGTATGCGTATCTTGACGGTATGCCGAACGAAAAAATGAAGCAGTATTTTGGGCGCGGTTTTGTTGGTTATGCGCGTACGTTACGCAAAAGTGACGATGACCGTTATGTGTTACCGCGTCATGACGGAAACGGCAAAAATACACATAGTGACCGCGTATTATACGCGGATGACAACTTATACGGCAATGAGTCGTTTAATTGTAATCAACATTATTTAGCGTTTAACTTACAACATAGTTATTCCATAGAGTTTAGATTAGCAAAATTTGTTAACGCGGCTCAATATAGAAAGATTGCGGTTGTCATGCATAACGTGGTTATCTTTTTGAGGGATTATTATTATAGGCGTATTGACCGCGACCTTTTAGGACGTGCAATCGAAGCACTTTTCAAGGAAGTGTACCCTTATTAAAAGGGTACACTTCCCCAAAACAAAAACAGAAAATAAAAAACAGTAAAGGAGATACGAAAATGACAATAAAAGCCATCGTGGATGATTTTTTAGCAGACCCTAGAAGCATAGAATATGTAAGGGTCGCGGACATTGCTTTAACGATTAAATATATAGGTTATTCTTACAGGGTGTATAGAAACAGCACGACCTATTGTATCGGTCACTATTGCACACTAGCGGACGCGAAAAAAGCGGTCGCGGACGAAAAAAAGCGTTATCTAGCGGATAAAATGGATAATAAGATAGCACGTAAGCGCGTAAAATTAGAAAATAACGGAGAACGTGCTTTTTATCCGGTATATAGTGATATGTCCGATATTATCGCATCATATGAGGAATACAAAAACAATTTAGATTATTAAAGATAATCAGATAATCATTAAAAACAAAATCCCTGTATGGTTTTCTATACAGGGATTTTGTTTTTGTTTGTATATCCCTGTTTTTGTATATCCCTGTTTTGTTTATTTGCTTTTTAGGGGCTTTTTTTGCGTTAATTGATACAATATACCATAAACACTTAAAATCGAAATTTAACGGCAAATTTTAAGTTTTAAGATATATCGAATTGATATATAAAAATGAAAAACAAAAACCGTTACATTGTGACAAACAGAGGTTTTATATATTTAAATATATAAAAAGTCAAAAATCGAACATATGTTCTATTGTATAATATTCTCTGTAATAAGCGTTTGTATAACACAGGAGTGGGTGCGCACCACCGAAGTACACGAAAGACGTTTCCCCGAAATAATTTAGTTTGTAATATAAAATTAATAATTAAAAATATAAAATAAGATTAATAATAATTATACAGTTCATAGTATCAAAAATAAATATTGAGATTAAGATACAAAATATAATTATATAAATATATTAATAAACATATTATTATCAATAAATGAAATAATAAAATGAAACTAAAATTGAATTGTATTTTTAATTTTCAATTTTCGTTTTTCAGTTCGGCTACTGTTTTTATGTCTTTGCTTTTATTTTTTTATTTAATAATATTATTAATATATTTAAATATATATTAATTGTTTATGTTATATATATTAAATATATTTAAATATATAAAATTGATAATAACTTTATTTGGCGTAGCAAGTTCCGTCTGTTAAATCAATTATAATTATTATTATTACCTTTCTACTTACATTAATAATAAAAATATATAAGTATATATTATTTGAATATATTATATAAACTGACTTGAATTTATCATTATTTTATTGTTTTGTTTTATTTTGTCTTATTTTAAAATATTTATATTTAAATAAATTAAAAGTGTTTGTATTTATTCCAACAAAAAAAACAGGCTTTGCTTTTATAAACAAAACCTGCAATCTACATAAAATTCAAAAAACGAAAATCAAAATTGAAAACGAAAATCAAAATTGAAAATCAAAAATGAAAATTAAAAATCCTTTTTAGGTTTTATTGTTGTATCTGTTTCTAAAATTTGATAATCAACAATAATGTCATCCGTGATATTATCAATCGTACAATTTGAAAACATTTTTACTTCAATTAAAGTATTTGATGGTATTTTATCTTCAGAATAAAATTCCCATACATTACCTGTGGTATCATGGAACGTGTAAAAATTGTTTTGTGTACTTCTACAAGAGCCGATGCGAGTATAATGATGTTCGCTATAAGACAGAATAAACAACAATCCTAATATAATACTCACACTTAAAATAATCCTCAAACTTTTAATAATTAAATTTTTATACATAATTTTATACCTCCTTTTTTCTTAATTATATTACTTTTTACATTAAAAGTCAAGAAAAATTTTATATTTTTTTTTAATATATTTAAATATAATACATCAAAGAAAGGTTATTTAAGGATATATATTTAAATATATGCTATAAATAAACCTTAATTTTTAATATATATTTAAATATAATATAATAAATAAGCCTTATTTTAGAATATATATTTAAATATATAAAACGTATTTATAAAAAACAAGAGAGGTTTATGCCTCTCCTGTTCCTGTTTCCTTTATTTCATTTAACAGATAATCAATGTATGATTTATGTTTTTCATCATTCTTTTTTTTAGCAAATCTATTTACCCTTCGTCTTTCGTACCATTCGTCAAAAGTATTATAACTGTCCATGTAGTAATCATTATCGGCATCATAATAACTATCATAATAACTATAATCATAATATACAGGCTTCGGAATCCAATGTCTATTAGAAATCTGTGCTTTCCCCATATAATCTGACCATCCGCTACCAAATAGTTTTGACCCATCACGGCTCATAAATACAAACCTGCATCCGTGTATTTCGTTATCAAATATTATTTTACGCTTACGGCTCATATTTAAGAAAAACCTTCTGTCTACATCGTAATACTTCTTCAAGTTTTTCATAACATAAATTGCGGTATCTGAAAATTCTCTAGTAGATTTTCCGATTATGCCATTCATCATAATAGCAACATCACAAATACCACTAGACTTCTTAATACGTTTAGGATTAGAAGTAATAGGAAACGGATGGCAATTAGCAATATCAATAGCCGACCCTGTACCTATACGGAAATGAAGGGCAATATCAATAAGTTCGGGATTGTTTCGTAATTCAACATAATCATCATAAAACTGATTAACGTTAAAATACCCTTTTTTATACTGAATTTGACCGCCTATATTTGCCATCCATCCCATGCCATGCGGATTAGTTAATGAAGCATTAACAAACTCTTCATAAGTGAATAATTCTTGTTCTTTAGTCTGATAAAAAATAACACACATATCAAGTACCTCCTTGTATTTTTATTATGTGAGTATTTTATCATACAAACCATAATCTGTCAAGAGGTTTATTAAAATTTTATTTATTTTTTTAATTTAATATATATTTAAATATATTTATATTATATATTTTTATATATTTAAATATATTCAAAATCAAAAAAATTTTGAGTGTTACCACTCAAAATTAATTTCGTTCATATAATTACCAAGTTTATCATGGACTTTAAGATATGCCCTACCTTCTGCCCCGATGCGTGTATATTCGTACCACTCTCCATCTTCATAATCAAACTCTTTGCCTGTTTCTATAGGGAAATTAACCCAAGCATAAGCCGTAAAAAGTAAATGATAATAGACATCTTCCATAGTAAATCCATCAAAGAACCGAGAAAGTAAATCTTCCCATGCTTTACGAGCAACAGTAAGACAAAAATCGCCATTATCACAACTGATATTAATGCCGATAGCATCCATACCATAAGCACAATATGCCTGTAATTCTGCCTCGTGCATAGAATCAGCGGAAACCATAGTATCAAAACCATCAAAAGAAACCTTATACATCATAATTAGTACCTCCTATAAAAACCAACTATTAAAGGGCTACCCCTCAACTACAAAACAATATTACTACATATCAAGGTAAAAGTCAATAAAAAAATTTACTAAATTTAAGTATAAAATTTTATGTGTTTTGACAGAACATTTGTTCAACCGCCCGCTGCCCCTGTTTTTTATATATTTAAATATATATGTATAGTTTATGTTAAAAACAAATTATATATTTAAATATATTCAGAACAAATATCCTTAATATACTTAATATATTTAAATATATTAAAATTTTTCAAAAAGAGAAAGGGCAAACATTTGTTCACCCTTTCTTTGTTTGTGTTCGGTTTATTACTTGGTGTGAATGTTGCCGTTGGATTCGATGAAGAGATTAACAGTATCTTCTATATACCATCCAAAACGCATATCGGGGAACGCGGTTCCAATCTGATACCAATTTCGACTATCTTCTCTTATAGTGTCAGAATAGTCAAAACTAACGACTTTACATCCATTAGGAAGTGTTGCAAGAACCGTTCCAAATTCATATCCATCATACCTGCCAACTTCCATACCGAGAAAAACTTTAATTGTTTCCATAAATCCGTCCTCCTTAAAAAGATTATATATCTTTATTACTTTTACATAATACCATATTTTCAAATTAATGTCAACATTTTTTTATTTTTTTTATAAAACGTTTGTTCGATATTTTTATAATTTTATATATTTAAATATATAATTTTTATTACCTGCAAAAAGTTTAATATATTTAAATATATAAAATTTATAGGATATAAAAAGTTTAATATATTTAAATATATAAAGTTTCCCCTAAAAAAACAGACGGGGATTTACCCCGTCCATTTTTCAGTTCCCATACTTTGCCTTCATCCCGTTAATGTAGGATTGTGCTTCCTCTCTTAATTTCGAAGCTTTTGCTAACTTCTGCATCTGCTTCTTATTGTGGGCTTTGTTATTGGGCTTAAAGGTTACGGTCGGGAAAAATGTTGCATCCATATATGCCATTTCCATTACCGCTTCAAAAAGATTAACTAAACCTGTTTCATTGTACTTCATATTAAGTACCTCCTTTGTTTTGATAAACTTATTTTATCATACTTTTTCAAAAAAAGCAATATGTAATATTTTACAAATGTATGATATTGTTTTTGTGCATATTGCCACCTGTTGTAATTAGATATATATATTTAAATATATAAATTTTTTTTATTCTATAAAATTTAATATATTTAAATATATTATTTTTTTATAAAAAACAAGGGCTTAATCGCCCTCGTTTTCGTCTATTTCCTTTGTTATTTCGCTTATTTCCGCATCTGTAAACAGGCGGTGTAATGCTTTTGAAGTTCTTTTGCAAGCCTTGTATGCTTTATCATCTGTGCATCCAAATTCCCAATTAAAATCGGACATATCCCGACAACCATCAAAACAATCCATATCACAGATAATAGCACGTAAACAATCAATCAAGTTCGGCTCGTCATGTTCTGTGTTGCATTGATACGGGAACGTAAACTGCAACCCGTCAACCTTGATTTTACACTTGAAAAGTGTGTGAGAGGGTGTAAAAAGGTTTTCTTGCTTGTCTGCTACCTTATAAGAAAGTTTAATTTTGTTTAACATAGTAACTACCTCCTATAAATAATATGTATTTATTACTATATCTGTATTATAAACTAATATAATATATTTGTCAATAGTTTTTTAAAATATAAAAATAAAAAATTATAATCATAATTATATTTATATATATCATTATATCATATTTTCATATATTTAAATATATATTAAGATATTATATATTTAAATATATAAAAACATAAACAAAAAAAACAGACGGCATTTCTGCCGCCTGTGGGAAGTTGGGTTTTACGTGATAGAAAACCGCCTTGTTATCCCTTCTTTTTTGTACATTTCCCAAAGGTCGGGAAGTTCCTTTTTGAGTTTAGTGCTATCAAGCGTGGTTGAAATTACGATTGTGTAATTCACCTTAAAACCGTCAACTTCAACGTGTTCTTCGTTTCCCATTTCGGCTTTCATTTCGTCCTTGATTGCCTCGGCTTTCTTTTTCAGTTCAGAAATCTGTGCCTCAATGTCTTTGAGTTCAAGTATCTGTTCTCTTGTCATGTCTTTGCCCTCCTATATAGGTTATTTGTTTTTGATAATGCTATTATATATCATATAGAAATAAATGTCAATACTTTTTTTACTTTTTATATATATATGTATCTTTTTTTTTATATATTTAAATATATAAAAAATAAAAACCGTAAAAAAAAAAATATATATTTAAATATATAAAAACTGATAATATAAAATATATTTAAATATATAAAAAAATATTGTAATTATATAATTACCTGCACATAATTAAATCCTGTAGTACATTTAAATATTTACACGGCGGTATATAATAACTGAATAAAATATATCAATCATATATAAGCGCATTACATGTTTAATTATAACATATATAATATTACTCATAGTATTATATAGATGCTATTTAGATACATCATATTATAAATATTATATATTTAAATATATAATCATATAAATACTATATTTAAATATATAATTACGATAAAGAAGAAATAAAGAAGTAGAAAAGAGAACCCTTGCGGATTCTCTTTTCAAATTATAGGAGGATTTATCGAAAATTTATATAACTTCTATTTTCCAACCATTAGACAAACCGTTTTTCAAGGCATTATGGATGCCTTTTGCAGTTGCTAAATCGGGCATATTAACATAATCATAAAAGAAGATGTTTCTATGTTTGCCTGTGGTGCGAGAATAATCCCAATCCTTGCCGAGCGTGATTATCTTATTTACATAATCCACTATTGCAATTATAGAATTATAACTCTGAAAAATCTTTTTTCCTTCTGCATAGATTATGAACTGATTAGCCGCAGGATTGTTGTTGTTGTTAATCATTTGTTCAACTCTGATTCCAATATCCATCTTGTTTACCTTTCCTTTCCGTTTAGGTTTTACAATGTGTTCTGTTCTCTTGAACAATTATATATTAGCATACTTTTATTTATATGTCAATATATTTTTATAAAATATTTTATTTTTTTATTATTTAAATAATCGGGTGTATTTTCTTTTTGCGTGTTCATCGTTTATGTATATTTAAATATATAAAAAGTAAAATATATATTTAAATATAAAAAAATAAAAATTAAAAATATATATTTAAATATAAAAATAAAAATCATATATATATTTAAATATATAAAAATCAAAATTAAAAAATAAAAAAGGTAAACCAAAATGGTTTACCTTTCAAAAAATAAAATTAAAATCTAAAGACGCATTTCCATTACCTCCTTCATCTTCTTTTCTATCTTTTTTAAAATCCATGGTGCTAAATACCGATAAAGTGTGTATGCTTTATCATTACCCATTAAAACGGTATCTGAATATCCAAAACAGTTTTCGGGTGTAGTAACTGAAATATAAGGTTGAATCTCTATTCCAAGTATCCCTTTTTCACCTACATAATCGGGTTCATTAAGATAAAATTTATATTCTTCTTTATTATATTTTCTTGTATAAATTAATGTTGTTTTCATGTTTCCCTACCTATGTAATAAATAAATCGGTCGCGCAACCTAACCTTTTCAGTTTTTGTTATCGACATAAACTTGAGGCGGCTAAACCTGTTCCCCTGTAAAATTTCGCTTTTAAGATTTTTAGGTTTCTTTCTTGAAAAACCTAGCCTGTTAAAAGTAGTAGGCTGAAAAATCATTTAGGGTATTTTTACCATCAACCTAAAATTATGGAGTTTTTTTGACTTTTCTTTGTCATTTCTTAATTTCTAAATTTATTATATCATATCTGTTTTATGATGTCAAGTGCTTCATCAAATTCTTTTTGATTTAAATCTGCAAGTTCCCATTGACTATTCATATCCATCCATTCCATCATGCGAATTAAACAATCTTCGGGTGTACTCCATTTATTATATTTATACATAAGTTTTGCCATTTTAATCATATCTTGTTTTCTGTTTCGACATTCACATAAACGGATATAACATAAATAATCTACCGATTCAAGTTCTGAACGCCAATTATCATCCCACATAATCAAATCTCCTTTGCTATACATTCAAAATTTGCGCTTCTATTCAGTTAAATTATTAGTCGATTTTATTTTTTTTTTACCATATAAATTACCATAATATTTACCTCTTTTTATAACTCTCCATTTGGTTCAGATATTACCCGATTGATACAACCTTTTAATATCTTACTTCATTTTGTGAGTTGTTTTTTTTACAATATAAATATATCATAATTCTAATTAAATGTCAAGTAATTATTTTAAAAAATTTGCATATATTTATATTTAAATATATTAAAACTCTTTTGTATATTTAAATATATAAATTTAATATATTTAAATATATTAAAAAACTGACAACCAAAAAGGGTAACGGCTTCATTCCGTTACCCCGTGACAAGAAGAGGAGGTACAAACAATGACAATTTAAGTTCATTATACTATATTTTTATATATTTATCAAGTTCTATTTAGTATCTTTTAGAACCACCGCATCAAAAACGCGATATTCACATTCGCCATATTCATTTAAAATAAAACCTGTTACTACAATATCATTTTCATGTATCTTTGTTTCGTCATATTTAATGTAATTATAATACGGCTCACCATTATATTCCTTGCCATTACCCATATTATCCATACATCTTCCTATTGTAACTTCTACAAAAGGATTTAAAAACATTAAAATTATATTAAAAATAATAATTAAAACATTTT
>Ga0265301_10006073_pt1 | contig 11661 bp, 13 predicted proteins | sample AusTroGonzalo_MG_2_FD_193488 | JGI IMG/M metagenome (GOLD analysis project Ga0265301, IMG submission 193488) | Bovine rumen microbial communities from tropical cattle in Woodstock, Queensland, Australia - Gonzalo_04 | ecosystem: Host-associated > Mammals > Digestive system > Stomach > Rumen ...
TACAATCTGGTCAATCCATTGGCACACCCGGCGGGATTCGAACCCACGGCCTGCCGCTTAGGAGTTGGGGAGATCAGCTTTTTTCGAAGTTCCGCGAAGTTCTTCAAAGTGCCCGGAAGGATTATTTTCTAACGAATGCAGCCGACGCACTGTTCCGTGAAGTTCCGCGAAAATTCGTGAAAATCCGCGAAAATCACCCCAAAATTAGACAGCGATTAGACAACGTCTAATAAAGGCGTCTGATACTGCTCGTCAGCGGCCGCCTTTTTTAGATAAAAAGGCACCTGCGGAAAAGGCTTATTCTTCTTGGAGCATATGCTCATTTTTTGCTCTCCTAAGCGCGGGTTATTTGCCCGTTGTCCGCCAATATTAGATGCTATGCCACGTTCCTGCGGCAAACTTTCGAACAAAAGCTAATCAGGCAAAAAGTTTACACGTTTTACTAGACAGCTCGAAACCTTGTATTTACTCACTTTCAGCGCATGGCAGATTACTATAGTTGCTCGCCTGTCTGGCGGGCAGTCGCTTTTTTAGCAAAAAAACATACTGGGTGATATGTGGACAGAAATGAGAATACAGCCAGAACTCAACAGATTTGGTTGCATATTATTGGAATACATTTCATCACTGTGGAGAAAACACTGTCTCCGGATGAGCAGCTCCTTCCTTTCGATGCGCTTCTGGAAATCCTGACCGAACGAATCAGAAACGGGAACCTTCAGACGGTCCTGGAAATCAATCTTGACTACTATATTCTGGATCAAAACCTTGTCAATCAGACGAGTGAAACAGTCTGGCAGCTTATTCCTGTCTGGCAGATTCGCGGGTATGATAAAATTCTGGATCAACGTCTGGAAGGTGTCCTGTCCACATACAGTGAAGAGGATCGGATAAAATATGATCCAGAAAAAGTATATAGCATTTATGTCAATGCGTTGACAGGAGAGCTCGTGCCAGCTAACTATGACGGATTCGGTCATATCGCTCTTTTCGGCTAATGGAAACCGATTGCTGTCGGATTTATTGAATTTCCGCGAGAATATCCGGAAACGGTTCCAGACTCCGCTCCAGGATTCCGTTCATGTACGCAATGGCAATTCCGTAGTTCACGATCGGAACGCCGGCTTTTGCCGCGTTATTCAGGCGGTTTTGCATTTCCGCTTCGTTCAGCATACATCCTCCGCAATGGACGATCATTCGAAAATCTTTAAGGTTATCCGGAAAACCGTGTCCGGAACTGTAAGTAAAGAAGGGCTTTGCCTGGCTGAACCGCTCAATCCATCCGGGCAGTTTCACGCTTCCGATGTCATTGCACTGCCGGTGATGCGTGCACCCTTCGCTGATTAGTACCGGATCTCCGTTCCGCAGATTTTTCAACTCGGCTGCTCCTTTGGCCAGCATAGAAAGGGAGCCTTTATATCGGGCGAAAAGAATGGAAAAGGATGTCAGCAGAATCGAGGTGGGTACCAGATCCTTGACTGTGCCGAATTTCTGAGAATCCGTGATGATCAGTCTGGGCTGGACTTTGCAAAGCTGTAATATCTGCGGCAATTCCTCAGGCTGACAGGTGATAAACGGGAGATGGGCGTCCAGCAGTTCCCGCATGACCTGCTGCTGCGGAAGAATCAGGCGCCCCTTCGGGGCGGATTCATCGATCGGGATGACCAGAACGGTCAGGTCCCCGGGATTCAGCAGATCCGTGATCAGCTTGTGTTTTTTCTCATTCGATTCCCGGGTAAAAGCCCCAAGCGCCTCTTTCAACGACTGGATGCCTTCGCCCGTGAGAGCGCTGACGGAGATTGTTCCGGGGGCTTCGGAGGATTCCGTCTTCGCCAGATCCGTCTTGTTTTTCACAATCAGGTACGGCAGTTTTCTTTCCCTGAACAGATCGACGAGCGCTTGTTCCGCGAGGAGCAGGTCTCTTCCTGCTTCCGTCACAAGCACCGCAATATCCGTCTCATCCAGGACCTTCTTTGCCCGATCAGCTCTCATCTCTCCCAGAAAACCGACGTCATCTATCCCGGCTGTGTCAATCAGAACCACGGGCCCCATGGGTAGCAGCTCCATGGCTTTACGAACCGGGTCAGCGGTTGTTCCCGGGACAGGAGAAACCAGAGAGAGCTCCTGCCCGATCAACGCGTTGATCAGACTGGATTTGCCCGCGTTCATCAGGCCGAAAAAGCCGATATGCACTCTTTCGCCCGAAGGGGTTTGATTCAGTCCCATTTCAGTCCTCCTTTTGCGTATGGATGCTGTCAGAACCGGAAGTCCCGGCTGTCAGAAGTCTTAATCTCCTCAATATGCTGCGCGCAGATTCTCCGGACTTCTTCCTTCGGAATCTTCTCCAGTTCTTTGCGGATCATGTCCCATCCGACCTTGCGGGTTTCCGGACTGGCATAATCCACCAGGAATTCAGCCAGCGTCATTAAGGCGTTGGGATGGCAGCAGTTCAGAATCTGTCCGCTCTTGCAGAGACTCATGAAGCGGTCTCCTGTGCGGCCTTCCCGATAGCAGGCCGTGCAGAAGGACGGAATATGGTCATTTTCCATCAGCCAGCGGACAACCTCATCTAGCGTGCGCTGATCGCTGACGTCAAATTGCTCCGTGTCTGTGGGCCGGATGTCCTCCGTATAGCCGCCGACGCTGGTTCTGGATGCGCCGCTGATCTGAGAGATCCCCATCTGAAGGGCCTTTTCCCTCACCTGTTGGCTTTCCCGGGTGGAAATGATCATGCCGGTATACGGAACCGCCAGGCGAATGCAGGCAATGATCTTTTCAAAGGTTGCGTCATCAATCCCCCCGTCAAACTCATCGGGATCAATATCATCCGCCCGTTTGACCCGCGGTACGCTGATGGTGTGCGGCCCGACGCCGTGGACTGCCTCCAGATGTTCCGCGTGCATAATCAGGCCCGCGAATTCATATTTGTAGAGTTCCAGCCCGAAGAGCACGCCCAGGCCCACATCGTCAATGCCGCCTTCCATGGCCCGGTCCATTGCTTCCGTGTGATAGGCATAGTTGTGTTTCGGCCCGGTTGGATGCAGCCGTTCATAGCTTTCCCTGTGATAAGTTTCCTGGAAGAGGATATAGGTGCCAATGCCGGCTTCCTTCAGCTTCCGGTAGTTCTCCACCGTGGTCGCGGCGATGTTCACGTTGACCCGTCGGATATCGCCGTTCCGGTGATGCACGCTGTAAATTGTCCGGATACAGTCCAGAATATATTCGATCGGGTTATTGACCGGATCCTCTCCTGCTTCGATAGCCAGCCGCTTGTGACCCATGTCCTGCAGCGCGATGACCTCTGCCCGGACCTCGTCCTGGGTCAGCTTTTTCCGGGGGATGGTTTTATTCTTCAAATGATAGGGGCAGTAAAGACACCCGTTGACGCAGTAATTGGACAGATAAAGCGGTGCAAACAGCACGATTCTGTTCCCGTAATAGGCCTGCTTGATCTCGCCCGCGATATCAAACATGCGCTGGATCCGCTCCGGATCCTCGCAGGCGAGCAGGACGGAGGCTTCCCGGTGAGTCAGGGCTGTGCCATGCTCAGAGGATCGAAGGTTGCCAGGACGGGCCTTTTCCAGAATCGCGTCAATCAGCTCGAAGTTGTTCTTGTTGGCCTCCGCGTAGGCCAGCGTTTCGCGGATTTCCTCATCGTTGATAAACTCGTCCGCCGCCAGAGAGGCGGGATTATACTTTGCCATTTTCTTTCATTCCTTTCCGTTTTTTCGCGCATCGCCGCGATTTACACTCAGTTTGTAGCCGATTTTTCGCATGCGGGCCTCCAGTTCCCGGACATGCTGCGCGGATTCCGCGCCTGAGGATACCTTTCCCTGATACAGTTCATATTTTCCCCGCACTGTTACGGGGGACAGATTGGGCATCACCACATTCGCACCCGACAGGATTCCCATTTCCCGCCCGTCCGGCTTCAGCGTACTCAGGGCCGTTGTGGCCGGCAGCAGCACCGTTGGCGAGATGATTCTGATGACAGAAAGCAGGAAGCAGGTCAGCTCCGCTGTCCCGGGTGGTTCCTTCCCGAAGGGAGTAGCCGGGTGCGGAATAAAGGGACCGATGCCGCACATTTCCGGCTGGAAGCGTTCGATCAGTTTCAAATCCTGCGCCAGACAGCCAGACGTCTGCCCGGGGCTGCCCACCATCATTCCGCATCCGGTCTGATATCCGATCCGCTTCAGCTCTGCCAGGCAGCGCAGGCGGTTGGAAAAGGACATTTCCGGAGGATGCAGTTTGCGGTAATGCGCTTCATTCGCTGTTTCATGCCGCAGCAGATACCGTTCTGCGCCGGCCTGGTACAGCCGGAGATAACTTTCGGAAGACCGCTCTCCCATGGAGAGCGTCACCGCACAGTCCGGGTGAAGCAGTTTGATCTGCCGGATGATGCTTTCCAGCCGGTCATCCGTAAAATACGGGTCCTCCCCGCCCTGAAGCACGAAGGTCCGGAATCCAAGCGGATAACCCTGATCTGCACAGGAGACGATCTCCTTCTCTGTCAGCCGGTAGCGGTCACAGGTATGGTTGCTTTGCCTGATGCCGCAATACAGACAGTCATTTTTGCAATAGTTGGAAATTTCGATCAAACCGCGGATAAAGACCTCGTTCTCGTAGATCCTTTGTCTAAGCCGCACCGCTTCTTCCCGTAGCAGCAAAGTCGAGGCGGAGGATCGGTTCTCAATCAGTTCCTGATACTCTGCTTCTTCAAGTTTTCGATTTGCCGCCAGTTTTTCCGCTAACCGGATGCCTTTCTCCAGATCCATCTTAACTCTGTACGGCCGAATAAGCCGTCTTCACCGTAATGCCGGGCATATTGCCGATCTTCCCGGTCAGTGTGGCGATATCGTTCTGCGGAGCATCTATTACAATGCTGATAATACTGATCCCCCGCTGGCGGTACGGGATCCCCATACGCCCGACGATGTAATCTCGGTAGTCATGGAGGAGCCGGTTCAGTGCTTCCACGTCTCCGCCCCGTTCCACAATCACGCTGATCGCGGCGACTCTGCTTCCCGTGATTAATTCCCCTGCAGTCTTCTCATTCATCTTGGATACACTCCTTTCCGCATAAAAAAACACGTCCCCTGATAAGGACGCGGCAAAAGCACAGCACAAATATTCCGCCCCATCAACCGACGATGCGCAGGGTTCCTTTGCAGGCAGTTGTGTAGCAATCATATTGGACCGGCCTTTCCATCAGCAGAATTTCTTCCGCTTCCTCTCAGGCAGGCTTTCATGATACACCAATTTTCAGCCTTCTGTCAACACTGTCATGGGAATGGACCGGAGACCTGTTTCTGGTCTCCGGCCTGTCACTCAAGACTACAAGAGTTTTGAACGGTGCAATTTCGCAATGTCTCTGTTTATTTGCGGTTTCGTGAAACCCAGTCATCGATGATCCTTTGCTCGACATAAATATCCTTTTGCGATGCCAGGCAGGGAAAATGCCAGTCGGAAGCAATGGAAATCATCCATGAAGGCGAAGGGATTTTTCTCTATCGCCTCCTCCAAGGACTTTGGTGCTGAAAAGGTGTTGAAGTTGTACGGATTGAGGGATGCATCTGAAACGCAGTATTCGATTTTGAAATCTCAGGAGGGGTTTGACACAACAAGAGTTCACTTTACAACTGGCATCTACAGCAAATTCCATGAATGTTTTGTTGCAAGCTGCCTTCGGGCTGATATCAATTATGTTTGCCGCCAACTTGGCCTGGACACCAACATGATGATTAGAAAGATGAATCAAATCAAGTTTCTGCTCACACAAGGTGGCATTTACAGCTTTGTTAAGAACGTTCCCGGGGATAATGCAAACCTGCAGAATGCATATTCTATCTGGGCCAAGGATTTTGAAACAATTGCGCGAGATTACAACGAACGAAAAAACTCTGCAATAAGCAGTCAGGTTCATGCGATGCCGGAACATGCTCCAAGGGAAAAGAAACACCGTGGCCGCCCATTTGGAAGCAAAAATAAGAAGACGCTGGAACGAGAAGCGGCTGAGGCGGAGTCGGTTTCACAGAAACCTCTGTGTAACATACCCACCTTACAATGTCGCTTATGAATCCGCTGACGGAAAGAAGATCCAGAATGACAGCATGGCAGATGAACAGTTCTTCACTTTCCTGCTGGCTGCTTTCAAGAACATCGCTGCCCACATGGCAGAGGGCGGCAGCGCTTATGTATTCCACGCAGACACCGAGGGATTGAACTTTAGCCGGGCTTTCAAAGAGTCCGGTTTTCATATTTCCGGGGTATGTATCTGGGTAAAGAACAGCCTGGTGCTGGGAAGATCGCCGTATCAGTGGCAGCATGAACCCGTGCTCTATGGCTGGCTACCCAATGGAAAGCATAAATGGTTTGCTGATCGGAAACAGTCCACGATCTGGAACTTCGATAAGCCGAAAAAGAGTGCCGATCATCCGACCATGAAGCCAATCCCGCTGCTCTGCTATGCCGGGCGGTTTTTTAGTCCAGAAAAAGAACCAGAACGGATATTGTGTTCAGCTTCATTCTCGGCTACAATCTATTGCGGTTCTGATGAAATCCGGGGAGGTGGCCATTCCATGAATGAGGAGACGAAGGAAACACAGGAATCATCATGGCAGGAAGCGCACCCCTGGTTGTCGCAGATGACATCAGCGGAGGATCAGGACGATTCCGTTGGAGAAGTGATCCGGTATACGCTGGATGAGCTGAGGTTTGCATAAAGGCTTCAATTCCCTGCAGAGTCCATTTTTCGGGCTCTGCAGGATTTTTTCTTTTTTGCTTCTATGGTATGATATGGGGCAGTGGCGGGACGGCCATCAGGATAAGGCAGAGGTAGATGCTATGAAGGGAAAGAAAACAATTTCATATGTCCCTGGTCTGTTTGATGAATTCAAGGTCGAGGACAATTATGACCGTTGGGATCGTCTCCCTGACCTGCTGTGGGGCTTAGGCTTTGAGATGGATGCCTACAACAGCTTCAGAGAATATGAGAAGCAAAGCACGCTCAAGCTAAAACCGGCAAGCTCAAAGCGCGAAGAGCGAAAGAACATCTTATACCTGCTAGAGCATGCTGATCGCCAGATCGTTGGTAATTACTTGTTTTCAACCTGGCGCGACTATACTCACTGGTGCATTCCGTATGACGATGCATATGCGACTGATTTTCTGCGGCGAATCATCGTGATTCTGGAATCGAAATATGAGGAGGTACCAGATTGAACGAATCAGAACTTTATAAAGAGCTTGGAGTACTGACAAAGGACAAGGATCGGTGGGAAGAAAATATTCCGTATGTATCGTCTCTTCTGTCCCATGAATCTGTCAAAATTCAGGCAAAGGCACTCTGGCTGCTTGCCGAAATGGGCTTTGCTTATCCTCAGTCAGTGAAAGATACGGTTCCAGCAATCTCTTCCTTTTATAATAATTCTGAGCCACTTTTGAGAGCGCGTGCTTTAAACGCTTTCGGCAGGATCGGGCGGAGCGACTATTCTTTGATTGAACTGTACTGGCCGGATCTGTTCCGCTTTGCTGATGACGAAGCTGCGCAGGTCAGACTAAGTTTTATCTGGGCTTCAGAAAACATTGCCACGAACACGCCTGACATTTATGCGGATCATATGCCGGTGTTCGGGAAACTGCTGTACGATCCAGATGATAAGGTCAGGATGGAAGCGCCGGAAATCTTCCGTGTTCTCGGAAAGCGCAGGCCGGAATTCGTCAGGCCATTTGTGGAGCAGCTGAAGAAAATATCTGAAACGGACAGTAACCAAGTCGTAAGAATCCATTGTCTAGGTGCAATTAAGGCCACCATGGGTAGCAATATCACCCTGTAAACCATCAGTCGATTGTATGATCATCATCCGCATGATACCTTATGCTCGGAGGTGATGAAGTTGAGCAAGATGACAGTCGGTGAATATATCCGCACATTGAGAATTCAAAACCATCTGACGCAAGCATCCCTTGCGGAGATGCTTCATATAACGGACAAGGCTGTTTCAAAATGGGAACGGGATATTTCCTATCCCGATATCAGCCTGTTTCCCCGGCTGGCTGATATACTTGGCGTGACTGTCAGTGATTTATTGCGGGTTTGTGTAGACGAGAGCCCTGCTTCCCAGCTAACACAGATTTTTCGGACGTCACATGATATTCGTACACCGATTCATATTATTCTTGGATGCACCGATTTAATCAAAGGCGCGGTGGATGATCCGGATCGGATAAACCGATATCTTGATGCTATTCGGACGTCAGGGCAGTACCTGCTCGAAAAGTGTGAGGAAATCCATAAAGCCGCACAAGGAGGAACGCCGGGTGAACCGCTGAAGCCAGAGGATCTGGATGCCTATTTTCACAGGCACACTGAGAAGTCGGAATCCAGGCAGTTTGATTTCTCCGGTAAGCGTATTCTTGTCGTTGAAGACATTGAGCTTAACCGGGAAATCGCTGGTGAGATTATCAAACACACCGGTGCTGAAGTGGAATTTGCAGAGGACGGAGCCATATGCCTTGAGAAGCTTGAAAAAGCACCAGATGGGTACTTTGATATGATTCTGATGGATTTATCCATGCCCAATATGGACGGATTCGAGGCGACCAGGCGGATAAGGCAGATGGATCATCCGGTGAAATCCCAGATTCCCATTGTCGCGGTTTCGGCTAATGTGAGCGAAGTGGATCGTTCAGCAGCAATCACCGCTGGGATGAACGCTTTTACAGAAAAACCGATTTTTATCGATCACCTGTACGAGACCATGAGCAGGCTTTTCTGAGGGCGGAGGGACTATGGCCTTTGATTCCAAGAAGGAATACAAAGAATTCTACACGACGAAAGACAAGCCAGGTACGCCGGATGAGCTTTGATTTGCATAAAGGCTTCACTTCCCAGCGGAGTCCCTTTTTTCGGGCTCCGCTGTTTTTTCTTTTTGGCTGGTTATTATTTTTTTATCAGAGCCGTCTAATATAGTGAAAGGACATGAAGACGTCCTTTTCCGGCTGCAGCAAAAAACTTCAGGAAAGGAGTGCTGCTCTTTGGCTGATGAAGAGCGGGAAATGCAATTTGATAAGCTGATGGAAGCCTATCAGAACGATGTCCTGCGATTGTGCTATGGAATGCTCAACAATATGACAGACGCAGAAGATGCATTACAAGACACTTTTGTCAAGGTGTGGAAAAGTATGCATCGATACCAAGGGAAAAACAGCAGTTCTGTATACACCTGGATTTACCGAATTGCGATCAACACATGTAAAGACTATCTCAGGCTACGGTATTTCAAAAGGAAAAAGGACACAGTAACTGATGATTCAATCGCAAACGATGAAAACTATGCTGATGCGAGCTTTCAGTATTATGAGCTGTGGATGGACATTGCCCGATTGCCTGAGAAAAACAAAGTCGTACTGTTGCTCTATCATTATCACCACATGAGCATTACCAACATAGCAAAAACATTGAGAATAAGCCAACCTGCAGTAAGTAAAAGACTACATAAAGCTTATTTGCTGTTGAAGGAGGGGAACGCATGAATGCCGGAATTGACCGGGCTCTTTCAATGAAACTTGATCCCATCAGCGTTTCGCCAATGGATCACGAAAAAATGATGATGAATATTACCAGAAAGAATCAAAAGCTCCATTTCCCATGCAGATTGTCTTTTGCTGTAACTACCATTCTTATTTGTTTTATATTAACAGCTTCCGCTTTAGCTGTAGCCCTTTCAATCATTGAGGCACGTAAGCAATGGGAAAGTGAGAAAGGAGAAATGAGGTTCTGGTCCATCGAAGATCAGACACAATTCCTGCAGGAGTATGGGGATGAACCGGTACCAAGCCCGAAAGATAATGCTGATCAGCGAGCGGAATTGATTGATGCAGCCAGACAAGCTCTTTGCCATAAATATGGGATTTCGATTGATGAATTAAGTGCTTACACGATGATGGAACGCTACGACTATAATGAAACGACTTTAGGAGACGGAGCATATACCTTCACCTGGGTATCGCAGAAAACGGAGAATAAATCTTTAGCCGACCTATACAGTGTAACAGTAAGCGCTGAAGATCATACCGTTCTGCAGGTCGAGAGCAGCTTTGATATGGCTGGAGCGACTGAACGGGTTGTTGACTGGAGGGGAATAAAAGAAGGAGACACGATCTCCGTCCATAGAGATGGACAAAAGGCCACGCCTGTTCTTTCCGAGCCCTGGCTGCCATATCTGCCTTCTGCTGAAGAATACTTGAGTGAAGGAACACAAGCAACCGTTATCGGGTTATATGATGCTGTTCAGGCAATTATTCCTGATGATCTTGGACTGGATGAAGATGTTCAGCATGATTTGTGGTTGCATATTTCATATGAAAAGGACGGTGAAATGCATGAGGGTTATATTCTTCTTGATTATGCTGTAAAGATGGAAAACAAATAAACGGTGCCAACGAATAAAAAGGAGGAAACTCACAATGAAGAAAATCGCCTGTATCATTTTTGCCCTGGTTGTGCTTATGATTGTTTCTTTAGCTTCAGCAGAAGAAGTGGAGTTCCAGATGCAATGGGGAGAGTTGACCCAGAAGTATGCGGATCAACTGTCCCCGGAAGAACGCTTTATTGCTAATCGTATGTATGATGCACTGGGGAACACAACCCCTGAACAAACAGAAATCAGAGAGGCTTTGGCACAAGCAGATTCCCTTGAAAAAATTCAGGCACTGATTGGAAACGGTGTATTTGACCTGGATCAGCCATTTGTTCATGATGAAGCAACAAAAGAGCGAATTCAATCTCTTCTGGAGTCCTGCGGCTATACCGATTGTCATATTTTTGTCCAGCACTTCAATAACGGCCATTACATGAACGAGCAGGGATGGTTTGTACAGGGCGGTCATACTGTGGAAGCAGATGGCTTGACAGATTTTGTTATTGATTTTGATTGCTATTTCTATGGTGATGATTTTAAGCTGGTGTATTTTTTCAACAGGAATCTAATTGATGAACCTGCAGGTATATGGTAATTGATGGCTTTCCACCACTTCGTTCACATCGATTCTACCACTTCGTCAACATCGACAAGTATAGACGAAGTGAGAAGTCACTTTTGCCCCATAAAAAATGCACCCGCACACCCCGAATTTTCTAATGTGCGGATTTCTCGATGTGAACGAGTTGCCGGGAGGAACTGGCGACACGGCTTAAACCGCGACATCCGGGAATAAGAAAAACCCTTGCAAGCATTGTCCTGCAAGGGTTTCTTGGTGGTGACAGTTGGACTCGAACCAACGACCCCATCGATGTGAACGATGTGCTCTGCCGGCTGAGCCATGCCGCCCTGCACATTTCAGGAGATGGTTCCCTGTTAAAATCTCCGGCAGCCTTGTCCGGTTGCCGGAGATTTCCTGTGCCTGTCTTGTTATTTTTTGACAGGAAGCGGTTTAATAAGCCCCGCGGGCGTTTTGATCCGCAGGATGGTCAGAACAGGATTTTGCTGCCCGGGCAGGTTATTTCCGGAAGGCCGCGGGAACCGGTTTGGCAGCCTCCCGCACTTCCTTTGTCCGGCGGGAAGCGACCTCATCCGGCATTCTCCGGATATCCCCTGCCCTGGTCAGGGCCCACTTGGTCAGGCTCGGCCCCACCAGTTCATAGACCAGCACGGAGAAAAG
>Ga0265301_10006078_pt1 | contig 11655 bp, 4 predicted proteins | sample AusTroGonzalo_MG_2_FD_193488 | JGI IMG/M metagenome (GOLD analysis project Ga0265301, IMG submission 193488) | Bovine rumen microbial communities from tropical cattle in Woodstock, Queensland, Australia - Gonzalo_04 | ecosystem: Host-associated > Mammals > Digestive system > Stomach > Rumen ...
CCCTCGGCCGCGCCGTTCAGGGCGAAGAACTTCGACGCGAACGGCGCGGCCGAGGGCCTCGAGGAGATCATCGCGCAGAAGGGCGCGAGGGACCTCCACCTCATGACGGCGAAGGGCGACCTCCACGTCCGCGTCACGAAGAAGGGACACGTGCTCGTCTCGCGCTCGGCGGAGATGGACCGCGTCGCCGTCGTGAAGCCGCACGACAGGGTGAAGAACGTTCCGCTTTCGCAGTTCGACTCGGCGATGCTCCTCAGGGTCGTCGGCATTGCGGACGGCGAGGGCAGGGTCCGCGCGTCCATGCGCGGCAAGTACGACCAGGTGAACGAGTTCCTCAAGGTCGTCGGCGAGACGGTCTCCGCTCCCGCGGACCACGACGCACCCTTCACGGTCGTGGACTGCGGCTGCGGGAAGGCGTATCTGACGATCGCGCTCTGGTTCTACCTGACCGAGGTCCTGAAGATCCCCGAGGTGCGCGTCATCGGCGTCGACCGTCGCGCCGACGTCGTTGCGGCCGCGCGGAAGATGTCGGCGCAGCTCGACCTCTCCGGCAAGGTCGACTTCATCGAGGCGGACCTCTCCGAACTGTCTGATCTCCCTCAAAATCAAACAATCAAACAATCAAACAATCAAGCACTTCCCTCCCGCGTCGACATGGTCGTCTCGCTGCACGCGTGCGACACGGCGACGGACGAGGCGCTGGCGAAGGGCGTGGAGTGGAAGGCGCGGTACGTCCTTTCCGCGCCGTGCTGCCAGCACGAGCTGCAGAAGGCGATCGGCAGCGGCTCTCAGGGGGTGTTCTCGGGGCTTCTCCGCCAGAGCATCCTGCGCGAGAGGCTGTGCGACATCCTGACCGACGCGTTCAGGGCGATGATCCTCAGGATACTCGGCTTCAAGGTCCAGGTGATCGAGTTCGTGTCCAGCGAGGCGACGGCGAGGAACGTCATGCTCAGGTGCGAGTACGGGGTGAAGCCCGGCCAGCCCGGCCCCGTCGGCGAATACCTCGCCCTGCGCGACTACTGGAAGGTCGCGCCCTGGCTCGAGGCGCGCCTCGCCGGGCCCCTCGCCCCCCATCTCTCCCGCTACGCCTGACGACCGGGCTCGCGCCCCCTCCGCGCCCCTGGCGGATAGCCCGTTGCGGGCGGCGGCAAAATATGCGATAATACCGCGCAATGAAAACTGCAGTCGTAAACGGTTACGAAATCTCCGCCGAGGCCGTCCACTTCGAACTCGACCGGCTCGTCAGGTTCTACATGGGCCACGGGATGACGATGGACGAGGTCAGGAAGAACCTCCCGAAGCTGGAGGGGCGCGCCCTCGAGCAGGCCATCGGCGCCCGCCTGCTCCTCGAGCAGGCCGCGCGGCTCGACCTCCCCGTGACCTCCGGAGACGTCGACGCGGAGGTCGCGCGGGTCGTCGCGCAGGTCGGCGGCGAGGAGAACTACAAGAAGGCGCTCGCGGCTCAGGGCATGAGCGAGGAGGCGTTCCGCAGGGAGCTCGAGAAGGGCGCGCGCGTCAACATGCTCGTGGGCCAGGCGTGCGCGCACGTCCCCGACCCGACCGAGGAGGAGGTCGCGGCGTTCTACGAGGCGCACAAGTCCGAGTACGTCGCGGAGCCGCAGGTCCTCTGCCAGCACATCCTCGTCAAGGGGTCGGGCGACGCTGCGCTCGACAAGATCAAGGCGATCCGCGAGCGCATCGTCAGCGACAGGGCCGACTTCGCCGAGGAGGCGAAGAGGCACTCCGACTGCCCGTCGGGCGCGAACGGCGGCTCGCTTGGATGGTTCGGGCGCGGCATGATGGTGCCCGAGTTCGACAAGGCGGCGTTCGAGATGAAGAAGGGCGAGGTTTCCGGCGTCATCACGACCCAGTTCGGCTACCACATCATCTACAAGGCCGACGAGCGCGGCGGCGGGCAGCAGACGATCGTCGACGTGCACGACCAGATCAAGGACCTCCTCCGCCACGAGGCGCGCGGCAAGGCGATGGACGCCTACGTCGCGGAGCTCCGCGAGAAGGCGACGGTCGAGTACAAGGACGTCAAGCACGAGTGCAGCTGCGGACACGACCACGAACACGGTCACGACTGCGGCTGTCATCACTGAAATGGACATCGCCTCGCCATCGAATCCGAAGCTGAAGTACGTCGTGAAGCTCCGCACCTGCGGGGCGCGCGAGGAGTCTGGCGAGATGATCGTCGAGGGCTACCGCGAGTGCCGTCGCGCAATAGACAACGGATACCGTCCGCGCGCGATCTTCCACTGCCCCGAGTTCTACCTCAAGAACGAGAACGAACCGGCGCTCGTTGCGGACTGCGAGCGGCTTGGCGCGGAGGTCTACACGTGCTCGAAGACGTGCTTCTCGAAGATCGCGTACAAGGAGCGTCCCGACGGGCTTCTGATGGTGGGTCCGCACGTCTCGATAAAGCTCGCGGACCTGAAACTCCCCGAGAACGCGCTCGTCATCGTCACCGAGGCGATCGAGAAGCCGGGCAACCTCGGCACGATTCTCCGCTCGGCTGACGCGGCAAAGGTCGCGGCCGTCATTGTCTGCGACCGCACGACCGACATCCACAACCCGAACGTCGTCCGCGCCTCCACGGGGACGATGTTCGCCGTGCCGATCGTCGAGGCGACGTCGGACGAGGCGCTTGCGTGGCTCAAGGAGCGCGGCTTCAAGATTCTCGCCGCGACGCCGCACGCGGAGAAGCTGCACTTCGAGGTCGACCTTACCGGCAATGTCGCGATCGCGCTCGGCGCCGAGCAGTACGGGCTTACGGCCAAGTGGATGGACGGCGCGGAGCTTCGCGTTCGCATACCGATGCTCGGACTCGCCGACTCGCTCAACGTCTCCGCAGCGGCGACGATCCTCGTCTACGAGGCGGTGCGCCAGCGCATCGCCGCCGGCGTCGACAAGGTCCCCTTGTTCGTCCCCTGGCACGGCGAGGGCAGGCACGACCATTGAAAGGTTGAAGGTTAGAGGTTGGAAGTTGGGTGTTGAGAGTTTAGAGTTATGAGATTTGCGAATCCTATATTTCTCGTTCTGTCGCTGATGGTCCCGCTTGCGGGGCTGTGGTGGACGTTCCTCCGCGCCCGTCGCGAGAAGGCGCTGTCCGCGCTGACGCTCAGGATCCCCGCTTCGGCGGTTTCCGGCCTGCAGACGGCGTGCATCGTCCTCGGGCTCTTCCTTTCCCTCTTCGCGGCGGCGCGTCCGCAGTGGGGCAAGTCGATGGAAAAGACGTTCGCGCGCGCGCGCAACGTCGTCGTCGCGATCGACGTCTCGCGCTCGATGCTCGCGGAGGACGTGCGCCCCAACCGCCTCGAACGCGCGAAGGCGGACGTCGCCGACCTCATCGACTCGCTCGAGGGCGACCGCTGCGCGCTCGTCGCGTTCCGCCGGGCCGGCGTCGCGATCTGTCCGCTGACGACCGACCACGGATACCTTCGGAGCGCGCTCGAGCGGATGAGCCCCGAGTCCGCGCCGCGCGGCGAGACGGACCTCGGCAGCGCGATCCGCGCGGCGCTGGGGACGCTCGACCCGGCTGCGGACGACCACAACGCGATCATCCTCATCTCCGACGGCGGCGACCTCCGCGGCGAGGCGCTCAGGAACGCGGAGGCGGCGAGGAGGCGCGGGATACCGATCTTCACCGTCGGCATCGGCGACCCGAAGCGCGGCGCGACGATTCCGTCCGAGGACGGGCGAGGCGTGCAGAAGTTCGACGGGAAGCCCGTGACGGTCAAACTCGAGGAGGCGGCGCTCAGGGCGATCGCGGACGCGTCGAAGGGGCGGTACGTTCCGCTCGCAACGGCCGGAACGGCCGAGACGACGCTCGGCGCGATCTACCGCCGGTTCCTGCGCCAGGTGGCCCTCATGGAGCAGAACGAGGAGGAGGCGCGCCTTGGCGAGCGCTACCAGATCTTCCTCGTGCCGGGACTCGCCCTCCTCCTCGTCGGCGCCGCGCTCTCAAAGGGCCGCTTCGCGAAGCGCAAGTCGGCGTAGTCGCCCTCCCTGTCTCCTGCCGGACGCGCGAACTCATGAGTCCTTCGCGCTCGGGATTCGCGACACTGCGCGAGACGCTCTCGCCAAGACATGGACGTTATGCCAAAGTCAGGCGTGCCGTGTGCTGGGCAAAGGGCGGGAGGTCGGCCCGGCGACGGTCGAATACACCGTGGGCGGGACGCTCCCCGCGAACGCCGTCGCCGAATTCACGATCAGCACGGACGATGCAGGCGCGACCTTCACGCAGAAGGGCGTCGTCGCGGGCGCGAACGTCTTTTCCATCGACTCGACTGGCAACCTCGCGGCGGCGCACGATGCGGCGACGGCGCACCTTGGCGCGCCGTGGCGCATTCGGCATCGTCACCTACGACCCGCCGCCCGTCACGGAGACGCAGACGACTCCGGTCCCGGTTCCGTATGCGTGGCTGGACGATTGTCCTGCCTTGCTTGAGGGGCAGTCTGGCGACTACGAAGCCGCAGCCAGCGCGACGGCGGCGAACGGGCGGGCGGTGTGGTCGTGCTATATGCTGGGGCTCGATCCGGTCAACAATGACGCGACGAACGATTTCCGCATAACGTTGTTTCAGATGAATGCGGACGGCACGCCGGATTTGGCGAACATTCTCTTCTGTCCGCCGCAGACGCAGTGGAACGTGCAGGGTGCATCACCCATATTGAAGGGCGCGGCAAGTCTGGACGCCGAGACATGGCCGACGGTGACGGACGAGAACAAGTCGCTCTTCCGTTTCTTCAAGTTCGAGGTGGAACTGCCGTAGCCGTCTGGAGGAGCATTCGGCATCGCCGAATCTTGGTCAGAGATTTTCGACGACGGTCAGGCAGCAGGCGGGAAGGGTGATCGAGCCGGAAAGCAAAGTTGCAAAAATTATAGTCGTGGCTGTTCAGAAAGACGCAATTTTGATCATTGACTAGGGCATGGAAAATTAGTATAATGTCGGCAACAGGTCGGGTATAACTACTTAAACAACTTAAACAACCATCTTGTGCGCTCAAATCGTCCCATCTAGGAGACCATGCTTATGAAAACCGTCAGGACGTCCCTCGCGGCATTTGCCGCATTGGTGTTTGCATATTCCATTCAGGCCGGCGGCACCGCGACATTTTCGCCGACTACGCTGCCCGACGCAACCGTCGGCGTCTCGTATTCCGCGACTGTATCGGTTTCAGCTGATGCGACGATATCAGGAGGAGGGGCTAAGTCGTCGCTTCCGGCCGGGATTAGATGCTCGTGGGATCGATCTGGAAAGTTTGTGGTTTCCGGAACCCCAACAGCCGCAGGCACGCATAAGTTTACGCTTATGGTGCAGTTCTCCGACAGGACGAGTGCCGAGCAGGAGATTACCCTCACCGTAAAGGCGGCGGACGGCGGCGGGTCAACTGGCGGCGAGACAGGCGGCGGATCGACTGGTGGCGGTGACGAAGGCGGCGGTGAAGGCGGCGGCACTGGCGGCGAGACGATTTATATTACCGGCAAGACGCCGTCGAGCGCATCGGTGGAGATGGTGACAGGCGCGAAGCAGACATTCTCCGTCGAGATAAACAACCCTGAGGCGAGTGTCAGGTATGCGTGGTATTGCGGCCCGAGGTATGGCAGCACGACGGTCATACCTGGCGCGACTGCCTCTTCGTACGAATATGAATGCACTGGTGAAGAGGTCAATCTCATGGTGTATGTCCTTCCAGCCGAGGGATCTGGCGTGCATGAGGCCTTTACATGGTACATTACGCCCAAGGAGCCGGATCCAGTACCGACAGTCACTGGCTTTACGCCTTCTTCTGCCAATTTGACGCCCAAAGTCGGAAACACCGTGTCGCTCTATGCGACCGTTGAGAATGCGACATCCGATATCACCTATCTCTGGGAGATGGATTCCACCGGCTCGGGGAGGTCGTTTGCCGAGATCTCCGGCGCAACGGGCAGCAGCTACACATATAGGCCGACAAGTGCCGGCACGGTTATGATTCGCGTAACCGTAAAGAACGGCGAAGGGACGATGCTTGACGGCGGGCAGAAGGTATGGACGATTACTGCTACCGAGTCTACGACGACGATGACGCTTTCGCGCTCGACTCCGTCTAGCGAGTCCGTCAGCATGACTGCCGGAGACAAGCAGACTTTTGTTGCTACGGGCACGGGGCTTGACGGTGCGACGTTGAAGTGGTTCGTGAATGGTGCGCATAAAGGCGGAGGCTCGCTCTCGTATGAATTCGAGCCGACCGCGGCTGGTACATATACTATTATGTGCACTGCTGTTGGCAGTAGCGGATCGAAATCGGTGTCGTGGACGGTGACGGCATCCGCGCAGAGCTCTGGCGGTGGTGAAGGCGGCGGTGGCGAAGGCGGTTCGACAGAGCCGTTTGTGCGGAAAACACCGGCGACGGAATCGACTCAGGTTGCTGTCGATACGACGATTACATTTGAGGTAGAGGCGAAGGACACCGCATCGACCTATACGCTTAATTGGGACATTCTTAAGGACGGCAATATCGTGACGTTCACGGCGCCGCGCAGCACGAGCTGCCCCTACACGTTTAGGTCCGCTGGAACATACACCGTCACTTTGAGCTATTCCGGCGCGAAGAGCGGAGAAATTGTATGGACTGTCACGGTTGGTGATGGTGGCTCTGGCGGCGGCGGTTCCGGCGGCGGAGAAACGCCAAGCCTTTCCCGTCTCAGCCCGACGGAAGAAAGTGTCTCTATCAAGTACGGCAATTCCCAGACGTTCACTGTTGAGGCGAAGGGACTCTCCGATGCCAACCTCCTGTGGTACGTTGGTGAGTCAAATGTAGGCGGCAATGTCACATCGTATACATACCGTCCGGATGATCCTGGGACGTCGACGCTGACTTGCAAGGCGATTAGCAAGACCGGAAGCACTGTTCTCGCATCCGTGTCTTGGACGGTTACGGCGTATGAAGAGGGCGGTTCCGGCGGAACGACGGCGCTGTTCGAAAAGGATAGTCCGGCGGCGCAAAATCAGGCGATGACGGCTGGCGACAAGATGACGTTCAGCGTGAAGGCGAATGGTGACACCTCCAACTACAATTACTCCTGGAGTTTCTCGGCAGGGGACGCGGGTGCGGCAACGCTGACGACAAACCCTGCCAATCCTCTTGAAAGCGAGTTCGCCCCAACCGGCAACGGCACTTTCTATGTCATCTTCACCTATGCTCCCAAAACTGGCGGAGACAACAAGCAGCTATTCTGGGTGGTGACGGTGACCGGCGGCAGCTCTGGCGGCGGCGGAGAGGGCGGCGGCGATGAGCCGGGTGGAGGTGACGAGCCCGGCGGTGGAGATGAACCAGGTGGCGGCGATGTTGTCGAAAAGGACTACATACTGGTTCCGATGCCAGCTGATATCTCGATGCTTGGGAAGCTGTTTACGCATCGCGCGACACTTCCTGAAGGTGCATTTGAAAAGCCTGTAAAGTTCACGACAACGACCAGTGCGATTGCCTATTCCGACTTCACCCTTAAGAGCGGTCTTCCTGATGGAGTCGCACTCACCGTCAATGACGGCGAAGTTGTGCTTTCCGGCACAATGGGCGATGATCTTGACGGCGAAACCATTGCCCTCGACTTGATGTTCAATTCGGCGCCTCCGATCGTGATTACGCGCACAAATTGCGTCGAGCTCACGCTTGTGAAGCGTCGCCTTGAGGACGCAGCACCCTATCTCGGATATGCCGACCCTGCGGACGATGCGGTTGATGCCTACATCAACATCCAGAAGACGTTCACCGTTCTTGCCTACGACGAGGAGGAGGCGACGTTGACCTACAATTGGTATCTCGACGGCACGCTGACGGCCTACCAATCCAATTTCTACAGCTTCAAAGATTCCGACCCGGACCATGAGGGCGCGCAGCACACGGTTGTCTGTTGCGCGACGGACGGCACGACGGGCGAGACGCTGCTCAAGACGTGGACGGTCACGATGCGCCAGCCGTCCTTCGCGTTTACCACGGAATCGCTTCCGAACGGATCCGTCGGTGGAACGCTTGGCTTGTCCGGACTCGACTATCTGCTGCCGTATGGCACTTCGGTGGTCGCGCTTGATTTGGTCGACGGCGAGCTTCCTCCCGGACTGACGCCGCTTTCGAACGGCGCGCTCATAGGCGTCTTCCGCAAGGGCGGGAGCTACACCTTCACCCTTCGCGCGGTCTGCTCGAACGGCGAGACGGCTGAGAGGGAGTTCACGATCGCTGTTTCCGGTACGGATGTCGTAACGCCTGCGACATGGACCGTCGGCAACGGCAAGGACAGCGGTTCGGGCGGCGGCTCGGGCGAAAAGCCTGAAGGCACCAAGGGGGATTCGTCTGGAGAAATCCTGCCGACGATAAAGGCGGCGTTCGCCCACGGCGCGACCGCTGGCGACACGATTATCGTCAACGCGATCAATTTCGCCCAGGACGATCTCGGGGCGTACAAGTATCTGAGCGGAATTGCCGTTCTTCTCAAGAGCGACATAACGGTTCCTGTGGATAGCTGTGCGCCCGACATGACGGCGTTTACGCCGGACGGCGGAACGTTCTCGTTCAGCGTCAATCCGGTTGAAGGCGGATACTATACTGAAAAGTTCTTGATTGCCAAGGTCGGCACGGGCAAGCCTGCTTCGGACTACACGGTCGCGGGCGCGACTGCGCCGTACTTCATCGGCGGCCTTGCCATCGACGACGACGGCTGGCTCTACACGCGCCTTGGCTGCGTCAGAACGTCCGTCGCTACGGAAGACAAGCTCAATCTTGCGGACGACATAGCGCGTCGCGCCGCACTCTTTAGCAACGCAAGCTTTGAGCGCAATGTTACCGTCACGTCTGAAGGCGTACTTCCCGGCTACATTACGTTCAGCGGCACCAATACGTTTGCGGCAGGGAATGCGTTCAGTCTTCCCTTCATCGAAACGGTCAAGACGATCGTGACGTCCGATGCAGTCCTTACCTTCGGAAACGGCGCGCACATCGTAAACTCCAAATTCGCCGGCGTCGAATTCGAGGCAGGCGCTACGCTGGTGTTCAATCCGAATTTGTCTTCGTCCATCGTCTCCGGCTTTCGGACGATCATGCCGGATTCCGGCAAGGTCATCCTCCAGCTGACTGCCCCGCTTGAAGCAGGCAAGTCGGTCACGGTCTTCTCTCGCTACGTCGGCGACAACGATCCGATGAACGTTTTCGAGATCGTCCCCTCAGTTGGCGACGAGTCGCAGTACCGCCTTTATCGCGGCTCCGAAAACATACTTGTGCTTGAAGCTGTTGTGGAAGACGATCCCGGTCAGCTTGTCTGGGAGGACAACGAAAACATGGGCGGTGTGCGTGGCAGTTTGCTCTCGTACTCGTTTACGGCGCATGGTCCGACCGAGACGAATCCTCGGACGGGCTTGGAAAGTGACGCCTACAGCGACTTCTCCTACTCCTTGGTCGACGTCGGCTACACGATGAGCCGCGGCGAGCAGAACACATTCAGCGATTCTGTTGGAACGCAGGAACTGCTCCAGGGGGCATACCTCGCTGGCAGTTCGACCTCTGCGGCGGATGCGGAAATCGGTTTCCCGTTCCCCTGTGGCGAATCCTTCGTCTCCAAGGTCAGGATTCAGGCGGCGGGCAGGATTGCGGTCGGCGACGTGCAGATTGCGCTCTGCGACAAGGGACGGCTGGCGGATGTCCATAACACCTTTGCGCACGTCTACATCGCTCGCACGGCTGCGTCGTTCACCGTCCGCTACGGACGCTTCGGGTCCGTCACGCTCACTCCCGACGGTGCGATCCGCGTAGCGTTCGGACAGGACGCGGACCTCATGTCCTTCGTCGATCCGCAGCTGCCGCTCTACTATGTGATGGTCGGTGACAACATGATCGACTTCTCCTCTTCCGAGCCCTACGCCGGCAAGAGCGACGTGATCCTGACGCCGAGCTGTCCGCCCGGACTGACCCTCTCGAGCGGCGGCACGCTTTCCGGCTATCCGCTTCTCACGGGTGTATATCAGCTTGCGATCAAGGTGACGGCGCAGGACTCCAGCATGAACACCTACGCGATGACGCGCACATTCAATCTCACTATCGCCGAGGGGCGGCTTGTCGAAGATGCGCCGGTCATCAGCGTGGCGAAGAGTCCGGCCATTGGCGACGACGGGTACGTCCATCTCCAGCTTGGCGAAGAGGCGGAGTTCGAGGCGTCCGTCGGCGATGGGCAGCAGCTGCGCTGGACGCTCGACGGCGTGGTTGTGTCCGAGACTGGCAGCTACAAGCTCACGGCTCCGGCGGCGCGTCCGCTGAACGCCGACAATGCGCGCATACACAGGATGGTCGCGGAGGCGGACGATTCGGCCGGGCGCCTCGGATGGTCCATCCGCAAGGTCTGGTACGTCGTCTACAACCGCAAGGTCTACGTCGACGCCGCTTCGACCGCAAGCGCTGGAGGCGGTTCCGCTTCCGGCGGCGGCGGTGCTTCCGGCGGCGGTGCCGACACCAGTGCCGGTGGCGCAGGCGGCGTGACGACCGGCGATGGCGGAGTCGTTACCGGCGGCGACGGCGGCATTACGACTGGCGAGGGCGGCGGAACGTCTGCCGCCGACGGGCTTACGCCTCAAACCGCGTTCGCCGACTTCCAGGAGGGAATGTTCAAGTACCTGCTGAACGGCGACGAGGTGATTGTCGCGCCGGGAACGTATTCGACGCCGATCGACTTCGGCAACAACGATGCGAAGGTAACGATCAGCGCGACTGGCACAGCGCAGGACACTGTTCTCGACCTTGCAGGCAACACCAAGGGCTACACGCGCTGCTTCCGCCAGGGACGCTACGAACTCGACTACGGACGTAGCGGCTCTCTGGAAGTCATCTTCAAGCCAGTTCGGTCGGCCGTGGTCTCCGGACTTGCGCTATGCGGCGGGTCGATTGCCGAAGACTCGCATACAGGAACGACCTTCCCCGATTCGAGCGTGAACTACTACGGCGTCGTCGGTGGCGGTGCGTTCGGCGGCGACATTCGCAACTGCATCATAGCCGACTGCCATGCAAAGGATTACGGCGGCGGCGCGTATGGCGCCGTGCTCAACCACTGCATTGTGGAGGATTGCTCGGCGGCGGTCGGCGGAGGATGCGCCAACTGCGAGCTCTCGTACTGCACGGTTGTCGGCAACACCGCGACTTCGGCGGCGGGTGGCGTTGACGGTGAAAGCAAGGCCTATTATTCGATCATCATTGGCAACACGGCCGCGGGCAAGGCGAACGAGTACGCGGCAACCACGACTCCGGTCAGACTGACGCAGCAGGCGCCGACGCTTGAAAGCTGCTTCACGTCCGGCGATCCGTTCTTCTGCGCCGACTACCACCTCGCTGCGGGCTCGCCTGCTTCGGGTAAGGGTGCATATCCGACACCAGACGCTACGGAATGTCTCGTTTTCGTCGAGATCGAGGGCGGCGGCGTAGTCGAACCCAACGACCCGGACGGCGTTCGCGTCGAAGTCGGCAAGAGCCTTGCGTTCACGACCTCCGGAGGACGCAATGTCACGGCAATCTACGTGAACGGCGAAGCGGTCGAAAGCCCGGCAAACAGCTGGACGCTCGAAAACGTCGTCGTCAACACGGAGGTCCGTTTCGTCTTCGCTCCGGCAACACTTCTGGTGGGCGCAGCAC
>Ga0265301_10006080_pt1 | contig 11655 bp, 6 predicted proteins | sample AusTroGonzalo_MG_2_FD_193488 | JGI IMG/M metagenome (GOLD analysis project Ga0265301, IMG submission 193488) | Bovine rumen microbial communities from tropical cattle in Woodstock, Queensland, Australia - Gonzalo_04 | ecosystem: Host-associated > Mammals > Digestive system > Stomach > Rumen ...
GCTGTTTCTTTGTTTATCCCGAACGAAAAGAACATTAACAATGCCTATGATGGTTCTGAACTTGAAAACGGCGCAGCCGGACGCATTGCATTGAAACTTGTCCGAGACGGGATTCTGTATCAGAAGCCTATGGGTAATAATACATTCCAGTTTGCTGCGATTACAGGGAAAAGCGGAATCATTGATCCTGTTGCTTATGAAAAGTACAAGAAGGAATTCCTTGAAGAAAGAACCTCCTCGTTCATTGCCAAAGGTGAAATAGCGGAGGCTATTGCATTACCTCCTGCGCTGGCTATGCGTTATCTCTTAAAGAGCGTTGCTTCTGATTCATTAGTTTCCACTATCAATACGTTACGCAATCAGGAAAGTGAAAATGGCAATAAGATTCTTTTAGTCGCTGCTTTTTCACGCAACGAGGAAGAACGTGCATCCATTATCAAGTTAATTCGTGAAAAAACTGCTGATGCCTCCTACCATATCTACTTCATCGATACCGGCGCTACAACGCTGGGACAAGCAGCATTGGATCAGTATGCTGAAAATATGGCCTACAGCAAGTGCTTTGCAGGAAAAGATAACACCCTTGCAGCAGACTACGACAAAAAGGCAAAAGAAATACTGACAGCATGGAAGAATAAAATTGTCGATGGGGAGTTTACGATCTATTCCAATGCTTGTCAGGAGGGAGAACGTGTGGCGAATTTGACGGAGCTGTTGGATTTGCTCAAGCAGATCAATTTGAAGAGATTCCCTCTCTGCCTTGAAGGCTTTATGACTGTCACAGAAACCATGTTCAGCGCGAACTCGCTGAAACAAGGCGTTGCCTGTGGCGTAAAAGAGGAAGTTGCAGGCGCATATCGCTCAGGAAATGCTGCCACCAAGTTAGAGAATGCTTTAGCTGATGCATGGAAGGTTCCGCGTTATTGGGAAACTACAGCAGCATCAAAAACGATTGGAAAAATCAAAAAAGCTGTTGAAAACCTCATTGCTAAGAATTTTGAATCTGCTGGACGCATCTCCATCAAAGAAATATACTCCATGCTTTCTACTGGAGAGTATGGCTTCATGCCTTGTAATCTTACGGCATTTGTATTAGGATTCCTGTTGAAAGAATATGCAAAAGATTCCTTCCAATGGAGCGACGGTCAAACATCCGCGCCAATGAGTATTCTTAAAATGCAGGAAATGATTGATGAAATCATCAAGCAGCAGATTGCTCCGAATTCCCGCTACAAGGACAAATATCTCGTTGCAATGACAGATGAAGAAAAGGCGTTCAATGAGTGTTCCTCCAAGGTCTTCGATATTCCTTTAGACCAATGTATTTCCATTGAACAGACAAGAAATCGTATCCGGATGAAAATGCGTGATCTTGCATTCCCTGTCTGGTGTCTCAAGAGCATATTGTCTACGACTTCACATAAAACGCCGTCTAACGTTCTCTCAAAGCTTATTGATGATTTTGGCGGAGTCGCAAACAACCAGAATTTCGGTGGAGGAAGAACGGATACAGATATAGCTCTTGAAATAGGGAAATTGTGCAGGGAGAATCCTTCCGCGATAGATGATTTGTCTTCCATTATGACAAGGGAGAATTGTCAGGCAGGAATGAAAGCCTTCCTTGATGAATTCGAAGAAGGCATGTTGCCAAATCTCGCCCAGCAGATCGGAGATAATGGTCAATACCTGAATGTATTGAAAAAGAAGTTTGATGCGGATTCTGCGAACTGGGTCTGGAACAAAGATACAGCGGAGCAAAAAATTCGAGAAGTTATTCTGGAATATCAAATCATGCTTGAAAGTGGAAAAGCTGGAATACATGCTCTTTCCATTCAAGAGGTTGTCAAGGAATGGTGCGACAAAGCAAGAACTATCAAGATTCCGTATGAACTTGTCGAGAATATTTTGGATGACGCAAAACCATTCTTGAGGCTTCTTACAGCAGTGAAACGTTCTGGGACATTGCTTGATTCTCAGCAGAAAGATTTCCTGAATGAACTTCAGAATCACCTTTCCGCATTTCAGAACTTTTTTAGCGAACAACAAAACTATTTCCAGAAGGCATGTAGCTTCTATCTTGAAGGACTTACAAACGAAGAATGTGCTGAGGTGTTCACAAAGCTTCCTTGGGATGGACTGACCAAAGGGAAATCGGATTATCTCAATATCGTACAGACAACTATAAATGATTTCAAGAAGAATCAGGGAAAAACGAAACTCAGAAATCTCTGGAAAGAGAAAACTGGAACGAGTTCCCCGAGGGAATGGTCTACCATCAATTTGACCCCGATTCTTTGCATGATTCCTGAAACCGAGCTTAACTTTGCCCGTAATTCTTTTGCAACCCTTATGCGAGGCAATCCTGAATCACAAGACATTGAAAAAGCGATGACGTATTTGGAACACGCAACATTTTTCGATTGTCTGAATGATGAAGAAAAGAGAAATAAGGCTTTTGTCGAGAAAATCATTAAGGATTTTAAGGTCATGCTTCCGGATCCAACAGTTGTTCGCAATTACCTCAGAGAAAGATTGACGATTGAACCCTATGATTGGTTTGCATCTCCCGAGGTGGAGCGTAAGCTTCGTGAATTTGCTCAGGCTCAGTATGATCTGGACGGCAGCAACAAAGCACTTGAAATCATTGAAAACATGGACGAACGCATGCTCAAATCATACTTGAAACGCCTTGTCAAAGACAACATGATTGTTGGCATGGAAATTATCAAAGACAAATAAGAAAGAGTAGAAATATGGATACCATAGAGAGTTGCTTAAAGAAAATCCAGACCTATTTGGGCTCTGATTCTTTTCATCATCCGTTATTCGTGAATGTTGATGACATCAAGGCGTTGCAGCAGCTGAAGGATGATATCCCGGCTGGAATACTACGCCGTAGCGCATCAGACTTTTGTCCGGATAAGGATGATACTCCGAGTATGGATGCCATTTTGGACGGAATAAAGAAATATCCGGACAATCTGCTGTTGACAGACATTATTCCTGCCTTAGAATTGCAAGGCGATAACGTTCTGAAATCAACGCTTTCTTCTCTTGTCGGCCTTGCTATTCAGGGAAAGGTCATTATTGTCTGTTATCAGGCTATGAGGTATTTTGATTTCAGCGATCCCAGGTTCTCTCGTCGATTTATTCAAGTTGGCGGAACCAAGAGCGCAAAACCCAATATCGTTTTTATTCCTCAAAGCATGTCATCTATATCTTTGAAACCGTGTTTTGACGGGATCAATTCCCTTTTGATGAATTATGAGAAAACCGCAGATAATCGAATTTTTGTTGTTACAGATAAACACAAAACTGATTTCCCAAATTCATATCTGTTTCTTTCTGAATTATCAAATGCATATGACATCCTTTCCGAAATAGATTCAAATCTCGTTTCTTCTCTTGAAAAGAAATTAGGAACGGCTGAACAATGGAAAGAGCTTCTGGATTTCTACTCTAAATATCATAATTGGCAAGGAATAACTCAAGCGGAATTTGGAACACATTCTAATTTGGCGTCTCTTATCCAGTCTTGGACCCAATGGGATTCTTTCCATCAATGGCTCTACTTCCTTCTTCTCAAGTTAAATGAGGAAAAAGATTCCGGTTATCTTTATCGCGTTGCGACCTCTGCGGAAACAAAGGAAGATTTTATTAAAACAGCTTACAGGGAAATTCTTTCAATTCCTGTGAAGGATTCATCTTTTTGGAGAGTTTATTCAGAAAGAAAGACTTTGTTAAATGCGTTGAATAACCCAGATGGAGAATCTATTGATTTTTGCATGTACGTTGATTGCCAAAAAGAACAGGCCATTTATTTCTTAACCGACAACACAAGACAAGAACGTGAAAAGATTATAAGCTGCATTGTTACATATCAATATTCTCAGGAAGAAATAGAATATGTTCTGAATTATGTTTATCCTGAATTGGCATGGTATTTATCCCCATTCCACTTCAATAGTCCGCTTTTCAACGAGTACTTTCAGCAGTATAAGATTCAAAAATTAAGAAATCAGATTAATCCTGCATTTGAGGAAATAGTCAAGCAGCAGGCTGTTGATAGAGACTATAATCGTCTTCTTCCAAGTCGATCATCCATCACAGAAAAAATTGGAGATTCCAACACTTGTGCATACTGGATTGACGCCATGGGAGTGGAATACCTTGGACTTGTTATGAGGCTTTGTCATGAATATGGATTAATGGCAAACGTAACTGTTTGTCGAGCGAATCTTCCAACAATCACATCATTAAACAAAGAGTTTTTGGATGAGTTCAGCAATAATGGCACCACGGTGTTTGAAATAAAAGAACTTGATGAAATTAAACATCATGGGAAAGACAATTATAATTACGAGAAAACAAAACTTCCGATCCATTTGATTCGAGAAATTGAGATTGTGAAAGAGGTCCTGCGCAAGGCATTTCAAAACCTCAAAAGCGACAAGTATAAAAAGGCTTTAATTGTTTCTGATCATGGAGCCAGCCGACTTGCCGTTATAAAAGAGCAGACTATTGATATTGATGTTGATTCGAAGGGAACGCATGGAGGCCGTTGCTGTGCTTATGTAAAGACTCTTCCGCACATAGATGCTGCAACCATAGAAGACGATTATTATATTTTAGCCGATTATAACAGATTCAAGGGAGGACGGAAAGCCAGCGTTGAAACACATGGTGGTGCAACATTAGAGGAAATCGTTGTTCCCGTGATTGAATTGAAACTGCGCGATTCAAATATTGAGGTCAAGTTCTTAACAGAAACAATTACAGTAAGCTTTAGAAAAAAGGCAAGAATTCAGCTTTTCTCAAAGACCAGTTTAACCGATGTTTCTATGATGGTTAATCAGAAAGTTTATCAGGGAACACAGGAAAACAATATTTGGACATTTGAGATGCCTGACATAAAAAAACAAGGACAATATTTCGCTGACATATACTCAAACAACAACTTAATCGCGTCACGGCTTTCTTTCGTTGTTCAGAAAGAAGGTGCAAGTGAAAACGATCTTCTTTAAGGAGACACTTCAATGAATAACAAACTGCGTGAATGTTTTGATGATATGGTCGTTTTTAAGGACCTGCAAAAGACAAACTTTTCAAAGGATTTTAAGCTACCCTCTTTTTTGCGTGATTGGCTTTTGAAAAAATTTGAAGATGATGATGGGAATTTTGATTTCCAGGAAATGTCTGTTTTTATCAAAGAGTTTTTACCTCAAAAAAATGATTGGGTTGCCTTGAAAGATAGAATCATTATCGACAAAGAACACGTTAAGTTTATTGCAAAAATATCCGTTGATATTAATATTGCAAATCAAGAGATCTCTTTTGCTCTTCCTGATTTCGGACTTGGTTTTAAAGAAACTCTTATTGAGGCTCATGTCTGGGATGAATACAAGCAGGATTTGGTTAAAGGAAAAGAGACATGGGGCGTTGTTGAATTGGGGTATAAAAGTCCAGACAATTCAAATCGCAAAAAGACTCCAGGAAAAATAAAACTTGTGAGTTTTAAGAATTTTTGTCCTTATCAGGTTGACCTTGATTATTTCAAGGATGCTCGATCCGAGTTTTCTGTTCAGGAATGGATTGATGTTATTCTTGGGGCTATCGATTACAATGCATCTGGATACAAGGATGAAACCCAAAAACTTGCTATGATTACACGATTGCTCCCATTCGTGGAAAAAAGACTTAACCTCATTGAATTAGCTCCTAAAGGGACGGGGAAATCCTATCTTTTCGGGAGAATTAGTCGATTTGGTTGGCTTGCATCCGGAGGCATAATGTCTCGTGCTAAAATGTTCTACGACATCAGCAGAAGAATTCAGGGGCTTGTCTGCAATAATGATTATGTTGCCTTAGATGAGGTTCAAACAATTTCTTTTTCAGATGTTGATGAAATGCGAGCTGCATTGAAGGGGTACATGGAGTCAGGAGTGTTTACTGTCGGGAATTTTGAGGGAACAGCTGATGCTGGGATCGTTCTCCTGGGTAATATTTCACAGGAGCGAATGGATGAATACCAAGACATGTTTCAGGAACTTCCAGTGGCTTTCCATGAAAGTGCATTACTTGATCGTTTTCACGGTTTTATTAAGGGCTGGGACATCCCAAGAATGCATGACGATTTGAAAATTTGTGGTTGGGCTCTTAATTCCGAATATTTCTGCACGATTATGCATTTGCTCCGAGACGATCCGAGCTATCGTCAAATCGTTGATCAGATGGTCGACGTTCCTGAAGCGTCAGATACAAGAGATACGGAAGCAATCAAACGCATCTGTACTGCATTCTTGAAGCTCCTTTATCCTAATGTTCGTTCTCCCAAAGATATTTCCTCTCGTGAGTTTATGCGTTATTGCTTGCGACCTGCAAGCAAAATGCGTTCCATCATAAAAACACAATTGGGAATTTTGGATTCTGAATTTCGAGGGAAATCTGTGCCATCCTTAAGTGTCAGAGAGAGTTTAGATGAAGATTAATTGCATTTCCTGTCAAAAAAAAGATCTCGATAAAAACACAATCGGGATTAACAAAAAATTACTTGGAGATAAGATTGTCAATTATTATTGCATGGACTGTTTAGCGGATTTTCTTGAAGTTTCAAAAGAAGATTTGCTGGATAAAATCGAACAGTTTAAGGCTGAGGGGTGCAAATTGTTTTCATGAAGAAACAACATTACATTTATGCTGACAATGCAGCCACGACACAATTAGCACCGGAAGCATTGAAAGCCATGATGCCTTTCCTTACGGAAGAATATGGCAATGCATCAGGAACGTATTCCTTCAGTCGTTCTGCACGAAAAGCGCTGAAAGAATCCCGGGAAACAATTGCTTCTTGTATCGGTGCTTCCCCTGAAGAAATCTTTTTCACGTCTGGAGGCACAGAGTGTGACAATTGGGTAATCAAAGGTCATATTCCCTTGGGGCGAATTGTCACATCAAAGATTGAGCATCATGCCATATTGAATTCTTTGGGGTACACGGCTTTCTTCTCACATGGGGCAGCTAAACTTCTGCCTGTTGATGAAAAGGGAGTCGTTTCACATAGTTCTCTTGAAGCAGCACTTTCTCGCAAAACATCTCTTGTTTCCATTATGCTTGCTAACAATGAAATCGGAACGATTGAACCAGTCAAAGAGTTAGCATATATCGCACATCAAAAAGGCGTGAAGTTCCATACTGATGCTGTTCAGGCTGTTGGTCATATTCCTATTGACATAAACGAACTTGGGGTGGACCTTTTGTCGGCTTCTGCACATAAATTTAGAGGACCGAAAGGTATTGGTTTTCTGTTCTGTCGAAAAGACACTCCCCTTAATTCTTTTATGAATGGCGGTCAACAGGAATATGGATTGCGATCCGGAACAGAGAACATTGCTTCTATTGTTGGAATGGCAACAGCGTTAATGAATTGTTGCGAGAATATGAAGGAGACAACCTGTAAGCTGAATAAGATGGTTTCTGTTTTCAAGGAAATGATAATAGGAGCTATTCCTGAAGCCGTTTTCAATGGAGATGCTTATCATCGTCTTCCAGGACACATTAGTTTGTCCATTCCAGGAATTACAGGAGAAGGATTACTCCACTTCCTTGATCTCAAAGGAATTGCAGTTTCAACTGGTGCAGCTTGCAATTCTAAATCTACGCAAATCTCCCATGTGTTAAAAGCAATCCGATTGCCAATCTCTTTTGCAAAGGGGACAGTGCGGATTACGCTTGGAATGGATAATAAAAATGAAGACGTTCCCATTATCGCAAATAGTATTGTTGATTATTGCACCAAAGTGAAAAGGAAATAGTGATGGCTGCTGTGAAAATGAACGTTATTTCACCCACGATAAGAAATGAAAGGGCGTGCTAATATGGATGAATTTTTTCATTTAGATGACATGGAAAAACTCCAAAAGCATCAACTTGAAGTTGCAGATTACTGGAGCAGCAAAAAACATTCTGATGCAGAGGCAACAGAAGTAATGCAGCAGACGCCAACGGAACGTCCGGGGCATTGGTATATGACCCAAGGGATCGAACTCTATTCATGGCAGAAAGATTGTTTGAAGCTTTATCAAGGGAATGGCGTCGTTAAGGTGGTTACGGGTGCAGGAAAGACTCTTTTTGCTTTGGCTTTAGTTGAAAAGCTACAAGATGCAACCCCAAATCTAAAAGTACTGATCGTGGTTCCGACAATTGTACTTATGAATCAGTGGTTTGATGTTATTCAAAAGTACAGTAATTTGCCAGAATCTATGATAGGGAGGCTGGGAGGCGGTTTTTCAGACTCTTTATCTGACCATGATGTTTTAATTGGTGTTTGTAATAGTGTTTCCACAAAGGCCAACGATATTGGTACCAAGTATCAGGATCGACTTTTATTTATTGCAGACGAGTGTCACATGTATACTGGGGCGGTGATGAGTAGGATTTTTGCAATTGGACGCAAATATTCATTGGGGCTCTCTGCTACGCCAGACTCTGGAGAAGATGCAACCGTTCCTGAAGTCATCACACAGGCATTAGGAAACATTTTTTATACACTGAATTATGACGATGCTGTTCATGCAGGTTTTTTACCGGAATTCGAGATTTGCCATATCGGATTACCATTAATGGATAAGGAACAAATTCAATATAACAGATTATCTCGCGAAATAACAGACATTCGTAATGATATTTTTGAGCGTTTCCCGGATGCTCCTCGTGGTGGAGATTTGACAGGGTGGGCAGGCATGATGCTCACAAAACATAACCTCTCGGATTCAGCAGTCGCATCATGTGGTCAGTATATCTCTAAAGTGTCGGAACGTAAAGATCTTATTTATCACGCCCATAATAGAGAAACTGCTGTAATACGCTTTCTTAAAGAACGCTTGGAAAAGGAACCAGAAACACAGGTCATAATGTTTCACGAGCGTATTAAGGAAGTCATGCGATTATATGCATTGCTCCTTAAGGAGGGCATAGCAGCCGTTCCGGAACATTCAGAACTTTCAGATTCTTTGAGGACAAACAGTATAGAGTTATTCAGAAAAGGAATAGCGAAAGTAATTGTTTCAGGCAAGGCTCTAATACAGGGATTCGATGCTCCAGCAGCAGACTGTGGAATCAATGCTGCTGCTTCTGGATCTCAAACACAGGCGATTCAATCTATCGGTCGTATATTGCGAAAAAATGGTGATGGCCAAGATGGTCTGATTTTACGGTTTTATATATGCAATACGACAGATGAGAATATTTATCGAAAAATGGATTTTTCTTCCATTACCGGAGCAAAACGTAATCGCTATTATTTTTGGGATCCATCTAATATCGATATGGGAATATTTGACCAAGAGCAAGGTGGTCCTCCACAGTCTCCCAAACCAGAAAACGGAATCGACTGGACCAAAGTGCAGCCTGGAGAAGAGCTTGACTTTGATGCAGACGGCGATGATTTCCAAATAGATAATGGAAACAACATTTTCCGCAGAAATGGAAAAACAAAAGAGTATGCAGGAAATCCGCAAGATATCCTGAAGATACTTGAGCCATTCCGTGAAAAAATGCGTAACAACTATATTCGTCAGACATCATCAGGAAGAATTTTATTAAGACAAGAGCATGGCGATGTTTGGACGTGGCTATACTGTGGAAGACTGGAGCAACAAATTGTTTTTCAGAACAGGAACTCTTCAAATGCTTTAACGGAGAAGTCTTCTGGTTTTTCAAAAGAAGAATTTATAATAAAGCGGATCCATGGACAGTTGGTTATTCAACAGAAAAAATTTGTGAACAACAGAAAATTGGCAATTCGTCCGCCATTGGATGAAGAGATTTTTTCTGGGATCGAACAGCTTCCAAATGAAGTGCGTCAGAACCTCAAGGAGCTATTTATCAAAGATGGGGTAAATGTATTTTGTCTCAATGCGAATCAAGAATATAAGATTTGCGTTTTATCTCAAGCGTGGAATATACAAAATCAAGGAGAACAGAGATGATATTTACATGTCGAGAATCATATTGGCCGGAATGGAAGTGGCATTATGACAAACCGGTGGGAAAAGAACCGGTTTTCCATGTCAACGTTCACAATGAAATACACATAGTACAACGAGATGATTATGATACTTTCTTGTACACAACAGAACAAACAGCGGAAATACGCCAACTTGCAAAAATTATAAACAAATGCAAAGAAGAATGTGGCGGGTGTCGAGGAGGCAGTTTTTGCATAAATGAATATGGACAAGTTATTGTTCCAGTGATGCCAAGGAAAGATCAATATGGAAGAATAACACAGTGGAGAGCACCTCGCTATGTTGGTGAAATATCCGGTGATATAGATTTTTATGATGGAAGAATAAAAGTCTCTTTGAATTCAATATTAAAAAGAGGTGCTCCTTGGCCGTTTCCATATTTGGGAATGAAGTATCGTCTTTCCAATAGAAATATTATTTATATGGAAATACAGGAGGGAGATGATTTTAAGCGCATTTCTTTAAAGAAAAAGTATCAGCATTTAATAGATTCTATACGCGCAATCAGAGGGAGTGGTCCATGTACGTTCATTGTTAATCCATGGGGATGTGTACTTATGAAAGTATTAATTGGTTCAACAGATTGGGTTCCAGTATTTGTAGAAAAACTCGATTATAACAAATGGTTTGATAAGCCATATTACAGATAACCCCTAACCCCCAAAAAGGATAGACAAAATGAAACTATTCACAGGGAACTGCCCGGAATCTGTTTGCAAGGCAGCAAAATACCATATTCGTTTGGAAAAAGGTCAATATGTCATCGGAATAAACTATGACACCTCCGATGGTGAATATTGGACTCCTACGACGGAAGAACATCCCCTTCTTGCAAAAATGGTCAATGATGCAAAAAGAGAAGCTGGTCAACCGCTTGGTGGTGCGTTCTATATTAATGAATTTCGCCAGGTGATTGTGCCAGCAGATGGAAAGTATTATTTGGCTGGAGATTATTACGAGCCTTTGACTTTTACAATTCAAGATGACAATGGGAAGGACATTTTGATATCAGGACACGCTGTTGACTTGAAAGGAAATCCTCTGCATCCCGGTGATGAATGGAAGGGATATCTGATGGGAATTCCATATGTTTTAAGTCCACAGGGACCAGATATACGATTTGAAATAGAGCTTAATCCTCATCATTTCCGTCGTATTCCTTTGTCTAAAGTAGCTGATCCCAAAGCAGCAAGAGCTTTAGCGCAAAGGCTTTGCCGTATTATTGGGCATGATTTTGGTGGACGGTTTTACATTAACGATATAAGGGAAATGTTCAAGCCTGTAACAAGGAATGGACGTGTTGTATATATTTATCTTGGTCGATTGAATGACGATGACCCGTGGTTCCCGAAAACCCTTTTTGAAAAATCAGATGAATAGAATCTGTTAAGGATAAAGGCAATGGCTACAAAACGAAAAACATGCAAGAAAACAAGCAAAATAAAGAACACCAAGAAGGATGCGTTCGTATCGCCTTTATACGAATACATAACTCATATAACTCCGGAAGAAAAGTACAAGTTTTACGAAGAAGCATATAAGATTTACATGGATCGACTGGAAAAAGCAGATCCTGAAAGATTCCGCTTTGTAAGGGATACAGAAGAGAATGTATTAAAGAAAAAGGGCA
>Ga0265301_10006081_pt1 | contig 11654 bp, 5 predicted proteins | sample AusTroGonzalo_MG_2_FD_193488 | JGI IMG/M metagenome (GOLD analysis project Ga0265301, IMG submission 193488) | Bovine rumen microbial communities from tropical cattle in Woodstock, Queensland, Australia - Gonzalo_04 | ecosystem: Host-associated > Mammals > Digestive system > Stomach > Rumen ...
GTCCTGTGCTTCCGGATGATCAGTGTCCCGGAACGCGGCATACGCCATACCCATGGAACACTGCGCCAGGGAATGATGATATTCATCGGAAGGCAGCAGAAAAAAGTCGTCGCTGTACGGATACTCCCAGGTCACTGCCTTGGTAAAGTAGGGGAAAGAGGCGCTGATCGTTCCCGTCTTTGCGTTCTCTTCCGCCGCCGCCCCGCTCCTGCCGGCCGGCAGTAAGCTCAGCGTCAGTGCCAGGCACAGGACCGCCAGGCAGATCCGTTTCATTATGTCAGCTGTTCTTTGGTTCATACGTTCTCCAAAGGCCTCAGAATATCAGCGTATCCACCTGCGGCAGCAGCTTCCCCAGCTCCTCCCGGCAGGTCCCGATCATCTTGCGTCCGTCCTCCCGGTTCATCCCGTCCCGCCGGATCTCGTGGCGCATCAGCCGCGTCAGGGCGATCACCCTCGCCTTGGTCTCCACGGCGTCGATGGCGGCGGCATCCTCCGTCCCGAGATAGTGCGTCAGGCTCCTGCGCCAGATTTCATGGGCGGTCTCGATCGGAATGCCCAGGAACCGGACGATGTTTTCCGGATCGACCAGCCCGAAGCCCACATAGGCGTTGTACATAAACGCCAGCTCGAAAATCGGATATCCGTGGCACAGCTTGTCCATATCGATCAGCAGGCTCTCGCCGTTCTGGTCCATCACGTTCTTGATGTGGTAGTCCCCGTGCATCAGGTGGGAATCCTCCGGCACGGCTGCGATCAGCCCGCGGAGTTTTTCATACTGTTCCGCGTCCAGGCACTCCTTCGCGGTCTCCGCCCAGCTCAGCACCTGCTCCTTCATCGACGGCAGGATGTCGTTCTGCACTTCCTTGGAGTGGATGATTTTCAGCAGGTCGATGCTTCTCTTCGCGATCTCGTCCGGCGTCTTTTCACCGCCGTTGAGCAGGTCGGCAAAGCTTTTGGCGTTCAGCAGCTCAAACACGGAGCCGTAGCCGCCGTCTTCAATGCGTACCACGTCATAGGGAATGGCCGTCGGCACCCCCGCCACGAAGGCCAGCCGCGCCAGTTCCCGCTCCCGGTGAATATCCTGCAGCGCGTCGGGATTCAGGAAGACCTTCACGATCGTATCCGGGGCGATCCGGTAGACCTCACCGTTGGCGCCCCGGCCGATCACCTCGCACCCTTCCACCGAGATGACGCGGTAAGCTTTTCTGACATCCGCCAGGTCCGTAAACCCCGTCATATCCAGGATTTCATACATTTCGGTATGAACATTGATGAGTTTCGTGTCCGGCACCTTCTGGATCAGCCGCAGAAATACCCGCAGCCCCGCGCTGGAAGCGTATTTCAGATTGTCGCAGTCCAGGTCGATCCCGTCGTCCGGATGGGCTTCCTGGATTTCCTGGATCTCTTTCTCCACCTGCTTCGCGTTGGTCGAGTCAATGATGTCGCTGAGGCTGATAATCAGCCTGCCGTTTTCCTCTCTGCCCTTCACCATTTTTGTCCTGCCTCCCGTCATACCGGGCAATCCCTCCGGATCCCCGGAACCTGATGCCGGTCAAAGTCTTATGATAAAAAGATTTTATACCAAACAAAGCTCCCGCGCAATCATAACACGTACAAATTTGGTAATTTGTATCCCATTCCTCCACCCGTCATAAGTTCCGGGGAGGATAAAACGGATCTTCCCTGTCGTAACGTGAATGATTAAAAACAGCAAGTTAACGCGCACAAATTTGAAAATTTAACAAAAATGTGCGCGTTAACTGCCACCCTGATCGTACTATTGTTTAATATAACACTTATTGAGTTTTTTGGCCGATGATGTTTTCAAATGTTTGAAGAATTAATCGTTTAATCAGGCCAGGGATTTGGTTGTATCCGGATTGCGGTTTTGCAGGAAACGATTCAGCATGCATGCACAAAAATGCGGGAAAGAATAGATCTGTTCAGCATACCCCAGATTGCCTTCAATCAGTTTGATGCCGTAATGGATTTCAGGATACGATTGGCTGCGGATCAATGATCTCAACGATTTGGAGACATTGTTGGTGCTTTTTACCTCAATCGGAACCAAATCATTTGCGCTGCGGGCGAAGAAATCTTCTTCAAGTGTTGAATTTTCTTTTTTGTAGTAGTACAAGGGCAGATCACTTTTAACGAGTGCCTCTGCAATGATGTTTTCATACAGTGCGCCTTTATAAACACCAAGGTTCCGGTATGCGCGGAATTCTTTCTGTGCTTCCGAGTCAAGGGTTGCAATCAGAAGGCCGGAATCAGCGTAATACAGTTTGAATTTATCCGCATCATAATTGCCTTTCAGGGGCAATTCGGGATAATTCAGACAATAACAAGCCTGAACAATTCCGGCATCCAGCAGCCATTCGATGCATCCGCGATAGTCACGGAAACGTGCTCCGGAAGCGACCTTGGATATCTGGAATTTCTTGTTTTCCTTTGCCAGCTGCGGCGTAATATGACGGAAGACATTGATGATTCTTGTCTGATCCATTCCGTCAGCATATTTGCGCACATCTTCCTCATAGTCAAGGAGGAGCTGTTTCTGAATATCCAGTGTTTCCTCAAAAGTTCCGGATTCCACATATTTTCTGACAACCGCGGGCATGCCGCCGAGTACGCAGTAATCAAGGAAAAGGGAACTGTACCGGGAAAGCTCCAGAGTGCTGAAAGGTGTGAGAGTCAGCATATGATCCAGAATGGATGTGATGGTATCGCTCTGATACCCCTGTGTCCACAGGAATTCCTCAAAATCCAGAGACCGCATATCATAGTTCTGCTTATAGCCTACGCTGACACTTTCGATCTTTTTGTAATTGATGCCCAGGAGGGATCCGGAGCAGATGACATCAAAACGTTTGTCTTCCTGAAACGATTTCAAAGTGGTTGCAATATCCGGATGATCCTGAATTTCATCAAAGAAAAGCAGTGTTTCACCGGGAATCAGTTTAAGCCCCGGATTGATCAGCGTCATGTTTTTGATAATTTGCTGCGCACTGTATCCATCTGCTGTGATCTGCTTATATTGCGGCTCAAAAATGAAGTTGATCTCGATGAAGTTTTTGTAGTTTTTCCGGGCAAACTCACGTACGGATGCAGTTTTTCCGATCTGGCGTGCACCTTTAATGATCAGGGGCATGTGATCCGGGGATTCCTTCCAATGTGTCAGGAAATCATCTATCTTTCGCCGCATGTACATGATAAAGCACCTCCATCTGCGCTCATTATAATAGGTTGTATGACCAAGCACAAGATCATTTCACAAATAATGAGGGAGGTTTGTACTAAATTTCACAAAAAATGAGGGAGAATTTATGACGTCTGCACATTTTATGACAATATCAAAACCACAACCTGAACAACCTGAACCTGAACCACAACCTGAAACATTATATAATACACATTAATTCGCAAGGTTCGGAACAGAGGAATCTTCAGCCTCCCGTCCCGTCGTTGGCTTCCGTCTGGCTCAGCATCAGCTTGATCCGGTTCAGCTGGTTCACTTCGCTCGCCCCGGGGTCATAGTCCACCGCGGCGATATTGGCATGCGGATATTTCTTTTTCAGCTGCTTGATCACGCCTTTACCCACCACATGGTTCGGCAGGCACCCGAAGGGCTGGATGCACACGATGCCGGAAACTCCCTGTTCCAGCAGTTCGGCCATCTCCCCGCACAGGAACCAGCCCTCGCCGTACTGGTTTCCCACCGACAGGAAGGGCTTCGCCAGTTCCGCGATGTGCTCGATCGGCATCGGCGGCTGAAACCGGCGGGAGCTGCGCAGCGCGTCGACAGCCGGCTTACAGAACTTCCGGAGTCCCGGCACACCGAAATGGCTGACCGCCTTCAGGGCTTTCCCGGCGCCCAGGTATTCGGATTTATACTGCTGGTTGTACAGCGTGTAGTAGACAAAGTCCATCAGGTCCGGAACCACCGCCTCCGCCCCTTCCCGCTCCAGCACCTCCACCAGGCGGTTATTGGCCAGCGGCATGTATTTCACCAGGATTTCGCCCACGATCCCCACCCGGGGCTTTTTCAGGTCCTCATGGATGGGCAGCGTGTCGAAATCCTCCACCAGTGCCCGGCACGTTTCCGCAAATCCGTGCTTCCCTTTGGCGAAAGCAGCGTCCGGGATGATCTTTTTCCATTTGTCATGCAGGGCGTCTGCGCTGCCGGGCGTTATTTCGTAGGGCCGCACCCGGTACAGGCACTTCATCAGCAGGTCCCCCAGCACCAGCGCCCTGCCCGCGTCCCGCACCATCGGCAGGGGCGGACGGAAACCTTCGTTCTTCTCCATCCCGTTGAAGTTCAGGCTGATCACGGGGATTTGCGGCAGCCCCGCCTTTTCCAGTGCCCGCCGGATAAAGCCCACATAGTTGCTCGCCCGGCAGCACCCGCCCGTCTGGCTCATGATCAGCGCCAGCCGGTTCACGTCGTACCGCCCGCTGAGCACCGCCTCCATCATCTGCCCGACGGCGATGATGGAAGGATAGCACGCGTCGTTGTTCACGTATTTCAGCCCCGTGTCCACCACGCTGCGGCTCTCGTTTTCCAGGATCACCAGATGGTATCCGTACTTTTCGAATACGGGTTTGAGGTATTCAAAGTGGATCGGGCTCATGTTCGGGCCCAGAATGGTGTATCCCTTGTCGAACATGGCTCTGGTAAACGGCTGCCGTTCGTAGGCGGCCGGTTTGGCAAAGGGCTCAATGCCCTGCTCCTCCCGCATCCGCATGGCCGACAGCAGGCTGCGCACCCGGATCCGGGCGGCTCCCAGGTTGTTGACTTCGTCGATTTTGAGCACCGTGTACATCTTCCCGCACGCTTCCAGGATTTCGCACACCTGGTCCGTCGTCACGGCGTCCAGTCCGCACCCGAAGGAATTGAGCTGAATCAGTTCCAGGTCCTCCCGCCCGGCGGCGAACTGGGCAGCCGTATACAGCCGGGAATGATACACCCACTGGTCGTTGACCCGCAGGGGCCGGATCGCGGGGGCCTCCGCAGGAATGCTGTCCTCCGTCAGCACCGCCAGCCCGTAGGACGCAATCATGTCCGGAATGCCGTGATGGATTTCGGGATCGATGTGGTAGGGCCGGCCTGCCAGCACGATGCCCTTCCGGTGATGTTCCTCCATCCATTCCAGCACCTTTTTTCCTTCGCTGCGCACGTCTTCCTTCGCCCGCCGCTGCTCAGTCCACGCGGCGCGGACAGCAGCCCGGACCTCCGCCGCGGCGATGCCCCATTCTTCTCTGCACAGGCGGACCAGACGGTCCGCCGCGGTTTTCTCGTCGGTAAAGGCCAGGAACGGACGGATATAGCGCACCTTGCCGTCCGTCACGTCCTCCACGTTATTTTTGAGGTTCTCCGGATAGGCGCACACAATGGGGCAGTTGAAATGGTTCTGGGCCTGCTCCGTTTCCTGGTGTTCATAGAACACGCTGGGATGGAAAATTGTTTTGACGCCCTGGTTGATCAGCCACTGCACATGTCCGTGGCTCAGCTTGGCCGGATAGCATTCGCTCTCCGACGGGATGGATTCCATTCCCAGGCTGTACAGCGCCCGGCCGGAAATCGGCGAAAGGCGCACGGAGAATCCCAGTTTTGTGAAAAATGTATGCCAGAAGGGATAGTTTTCCCACATGTTCAGCACCCGCGGAATGCCGATCTCGCCCCTCGGCGCGTTTCCCGGGTTTTCATAGTCAAACATTCGCCGCAGTTTGTAGGCCGCCACGTTCGGGCCTTTTTCCCCGGCCGCCGTCTGTCCCAGTCCCCGTTCGCAGCGATTGCCCGTGATGTGCTTCCGCCCGCCGGGGAATGCGTTGATCGTCAGCATGCACCGGTTTTCGCACCTGCCGCAGCGGGTAGTGCTGGTTTTCCATTCCAGGCGCCGGATCTCCTCCAGCCCGAGCATGCTGCTCTTCCCGCCGCATGCATGGTGCCGGGCGATCAGGGCCGCCCCGAAAGCGCCCATGATCCCGGCGATATCCGGGCATACGGCTTCCCTGCCGCTGATTTTTTCAAACGCCCGAAGCACCGCGTGGTTGTAGAATGTGCCGCCCTGGACGACCACCCGTTTCCCCAGCTGCCCGGCGTCCGTCAGTTTGATTACCTTGAACAGCGCGTTCCGGATCACGGAATAGGCAAGCCCGGCGGAAATGTCCTGGATGCTTGCCCCTTCCTTCTGGGCCTGCTTCACGTTGCTGTTCATGAACACCGTGCACCGGGTTCCCAGATCGAGGGGTTCCGGGGCAAACAGTGCCTGCGCGGCGAAGCTCTGGGCCGTGTAGCCCATCGAAGCCGCGAAGTTCTCCAGAAAGCTGCCGCACCCGGAGGAGCAGGCTTCGTTCAGCTGGATCGTGTCCACCGAGCCGTTCTTCAGCCGGATGCATTTCATGTCCTGCCCGCCGATATCCAGCACGCAGTCCGCTTCGGGATCGAAAAACTGCGCGGCGGTAACGTGCGCGATGGTTTCCACTTCGCCTTCGTCCAGACAGAACGCGGATTTCATCAGTTCTTCCCCGTACCCTGTGGAGCAGGCCCTGGCAATGTATGCCGTGTCCGGAAGCAGCCCTTCCAGTTCCCCCAGGGCGGAAACAGCGGCCTTCAGCGGATTGCCCTGGTTGTTGGCATACCAGGTCCACAGCAGTTCCCCTTCGCTGCCGATCAGTGCCATTTTCGTGGTGGTGCTCCCCGCATCAATCCCCAGGAAGGCGGGCCCGGCATACCCGGCCAGGTCTGCCCGGGCCACCTTCGCCTGCTCATGCCGCCGGGTAAACACGCTGTATTCCACGTCGTCGGCAAACAGGGGTTCCATCCGCTGCAGCGCCTGGTTCAGCACCATGCCCCGGCTCAGGGCCTCGATCAGGTCTTCAATCTCCCGGGCGTCTCCCTTGCCCGCCTTCAGGGCCGCGCCTTGGGCGGCGAAAAGATGGCTGTTTTCGGGAATAATCGCCGTTTCGTCCGTCAGCTTCAGCGTCCGGATAAACGCGTTCCGCAGTTCCGGCAGAAAATGCAGCGGCCCTCCCAGGAAAGCCACGTGCCCCCGTACCGGCTTTCCGCAGGCGAGGCCGGAGATCGTCTGGTTCACCACCGCCTGAAACACGCTGGCTGCCAGGTCTGCCCGGGAGGCCCCGTCGTTGATCAGCGGCTGGATGTCCGATTTTGCAAAAACGCCGCATCTTGCGGCGATGGGATAAATCACCTGGTAGTGCGCAGCTTCTTCATTCAGGCCCCGGGCGTCAGTCTGCAGCAGGGAGGCCATCTGGTCAATAAAGCTGCCGGTGCCTCCCGCGCAAACGCCGTTCATGCGTTCTTCCAGGCCGCCCGTAAAGTAAATGATTTTCGCGTCTTCGCCGCCCAGCTCGATGGCGACGTCCGTCTGCGGCGCTTTCCGTTTCAGCGCGTCCGCCACCGCTGCCACTTCCTGCACAAACGGGATCTCCAGCGCCTTCCCCAGCCCCATGCCGCCGCTGCCCGTAATGGCGCACTGCAGGCGGCAGGAGCCCAGCTTTTCCCTTGCCTCTTTCAGGATTTCCGCCAGCGTCTCCTGCGTATGGGCGTGATGCCGGCAGTAGCGTTCAAAAACGGGATTGCCGTTTTCATCCAGCAGTACGGCCTTCACCGTCGTGCTGCCAACGTCAATCCCGGCCCGGTAACCATTCATCCCGATCCGTACCTCACCGTTTATTGTTGATCTTCGCGAGGATGTCCAGCGCCTCCCGGGACCAGGTTTCCGGATTTCCGCTCAGAGGATAATCCTCAATTTCCTTTGACCCGCTGACGGTCCGGAGGATCATCTTGTTGTCAATATGGATCGTGGTCTTGTATTTCTTTTCCAGCATTTCCTTCATCGTTTTGGCGTTTGCAGCGGCATGGGGGCCTTTCTGCGCCGTGCCGGTCACGATGCCCGTCAGCCGCACAGCCCGGTGTTTGAACAAAAAGCGGATATACTCCAGCGAGTAATACTTTGAGGTATATACCCAGATATCGACGTCTCTTTGATTGAAGACATGGAGCAGCGCGGGAATCCCCTTCCGGATCCGCTCTTTGAAGAACCGGTTCATCGGGAACGGCAGCGGTTTCTCCACATAGGGATCATCTTTCCCGCAGAACACCACCTCGTCCAGGTCCAGCGTCACGCGCCTGTCCGACTGGCTGTTTTCGATCATTTTGCGGATATCCGACACCTGCGTCAGGTTGACGATCTTAATCTTCACCTTGCCCACGCCGCTCCGGATCGCGGCCGCCCACCGGTGATGCCCGTTCAGGATCATATAGCCGTCCGGTCTGGTCTTCTGAACCATCAGCGGCTCCAGGATGCCGTTTTCCTCAAACCCGGTTCTGAACTGGACGCCCTGTCTGTACTGTTGCTGATATTTCTTGATGATGTCGTAGTTCGGCCCGATATCCGGAAAGCAGAACTCATCCTCCGGGTTCGGGTGCAGTGCGCGGCATGATGCCTTCTTGCAAAACTTCCGTTTGAGGAAACTGGCCCTGACCGGATAATATACGCCCTTGACCTTGTTGACCTCTTCATTCAGATATTCCTGAAAATTAACGACCGGATCCGCCATCCCGTCCTCTCCCCTCTTCACTCTCCACTTTTCAGCTTAAAGCTCAGCATCGTGAACTCGTCAGACTGCTCCGTGCCCTTCCCGTCCGTCCTTTGGTCCCCTGTATTCCATGCACAGCATCGTCAGGTCGTCAAACTGTTCCGCGTCTTTGACGAAATCGTCGATCGACTGCCGCACGCTCTGCAGCAGTTCCTTCGGTCCCTGTTCCTTTGCTGTGTTCAGTGCGGCAAGCATCCGGTCTGTTCCGAACAGTTCGTTGTTCGCGTCCGTCGCTTCCGCCACGCCGTCGGTATAAACGAACAGTTTGTCCCCCGGCTCCAGCTGCAGCTCATACTGCTTGTATTTCACGCCTTCCAACCCGCCGACCACGAATCCGTGCTTGTCCATGAACAGTTCAAATTCGCCGCCGGCCCGCATCAGCGCCGGGAATTCATGCCCCGCGTTGGCCGCCGTCAGTTTGCCCGTGGAGATCTCCAGAATGCCCACCCATACGGTCACGAACATCTCCGCCGTATTGTTGGAGCAGATCGCGTCGTTGGCGCTGGTCAGGATTTCCCCGGGGCTCTGCCCCAGCAAAGCGTAGCTCTGCACGATCAGTTTGGAAACCATCATGAACAGCGCGGCCGGGATGCCTTTTCCGCTCACGTCCGCGATCACGGTGCACAGGTGGTCCTCATCCACCAGGAAAAAGTCGTAGAAGTCCCCGCCGACTTCCTTCGCCGGGTCCATGCTCGCGTAAAGGTCAAATTCCTCCCGTTCCGGGAACGGCGGGAAGATGTGCGGCAGCATGGAATTCTGGATCCTGGCGGCCATGTTCAGCTCGGCGCCGATCCGCTCCTTCTCCGCCGTCACCGTCCGCACCCGGTCGATGTATTCGATGGTCGTGCGGCTCATGTCGGCAAAGGATTCTGCCAGGATCTCGATCTCGTCCCCCGTCCGGTAGGTATCCTCCATTTTGAATTCGAGGTTTTCGCCTTTGATCTCGGAAATGTGCTGCGTCATGGTGTTCAGCGGCCGTACGATCCTTTTCCCCTGCCACAGCGCGATCCCGCTCAGCAGTGCCAGCAGCGCCGCCAGCGACAGGATCATGATCTTGGTGGACTGGGTGCTCTTTTCTCTGTATCTCCCTGTCGCACTGTCCTGGGTTGCCGCGTATTTGGCCTGCAGCGTCCTGCCCGGCGCGGTCACGTCATCCTCGTTGAACATGCAGATCAGCGCCCACCCGGCCGTGTCCACAAGCGATGCGGCCATGTAGTAATTGCCTTCTTTCAGGCAGACCAGCTTCACATTCTTTTTTCCGGCCAGAGCGTTATTGACGAACACTGCCAGGTCGGTATTCTTCGACCGGCGGAGATCTTCCGCTTCCTCGCTGGTCTGGGTCTGAAATTCGCTGTCCTTCAGTGAGGAAACGATAACGTGCCCGTCCTGGTTGACAACCATGTGATATCCGCCGCCGTTTTTCTCCGACCCGCGTATGGTTTCCTGCATGGTGCTGAGAAAGAGATCCGTGCCGATCACCGCCCGCAGTCCGCCGTCCGGGTCGTACACCGGCATCGCGCACACCAGGCTCAGTTCCCCGGTGTTCGCGTCCTCTTCCACGTCCGTAAAGATCAGCTTTCCGGCTTCAACCGCCTGCTTGTACCAGAAGCGGGTCCGCGCGTCATAGCTCAGCGGGGATCCGTCCTCCTTGAACCAGCTGGCGGAGTTGCGGCTGACCGACAGAAACGCCCCTTCCGGCAGCGCCACGTAGGCGTTGTCCGTGTTGAAGGTACCGCACACGGAGATCATCAGGTCCGACATGTTGGCAATCAGGCCGACCGCCTCCTGCAGCTTCGGATCCTCCGGGTTCACGTCGTCGGCCAGGATCACCTGGGCCACCAGTTCCCCGTCCCTGGATGGGTCGGGACCGTTCCACGCTTCCGGGGGATATTCCTCCGGCGCCGCGAAAAGGCCGGCGGCATAGTCCCCCAGCAGCATCACGCGCGCCTTGGCGTCCTTGAAGATCTCGTCCGTGATCATGGCTTCCAGATCCGTCCGCCGCAGCAGGTCGTCCCGGATCACCCGGGTCATTTCCTGTTCCGTGGTTTCCGCGATGTTGGTCCGCTGCTCCCGGGAAATCTCGGCATTCAGCTCCGCCAGCTGCGTGTTCTGGTGTCCCGTCGCCAGGAAAAAAGCCGCGGCAAGCAGCACTACAGTAAGCAGGATCAGAATAAAGATCTTGTTCCTGATGCTACCGAAAAACAGCTTTTTGATTCTGCTCAACACCGTATCCCCTTTCGTTATTTGAACATCCGCTCCTCAAACTCTTCCACCGGCAGGGGGCGCGAAAAATAGTATCCCTGTACCAGATCGCACCCGGCTTCCTTCAGCAGCTTCAGCTGCTTCTCCGTCTCCACGCCCTCTGCCACAACCGGTACTTTCAGGTATCTCGCGATATCCAGGATCAGTTCTACCAGATGGAAATCCTTCTCATTCCGTTCGATATTCCGGATGAAGGCAATATCCATCTTCAGCACATCCACCGGCAGGGAGGACAGCATGTTCAGCGAGGAATAACCGGAACCGAAGTCGTCCATCTCGATCACATAGCCCTTTTGCCGCAGATCTTCAATAACCCGGATCAGATGATCCGCGTTCTCGGTATAGGCGGACTCGGTGATCTCCAGAGTCAGGTCGCTGCGGTCCAGCCTGTTTTCCTTCACAATCTTCTCCAGCGTGGTCATCAGGTTCGGATCGAACACGTCCACCCGGGAAAGGTTCACGGAAATCGGCAGCAATCTCCCGTATTTCTCCCGCCAGACCGCGATCTGCCGACCCGCCTCCGCCCAGACATAGCTGTCCAGGGCGGTAATCTGTCCGCTGCGCTCAAACAGCGGAATGAACATGTCCGGCGTAATCATCCCCAGCCGCGGATGATGCCAGCGGACCAGTGCTTCGGCGCTGCACATTACCGGCGGATCAACCCGAATGTCGAATTTAGGCTGATACCAGACCTCCATCTCACCCTCTTCCAGCGCCCGGGTCAGGTCGTTCCGGAGCCGCTGGTTCATTTCCTCCTGGTGCCGCAGCTC
>Ga0265301_10006086_pt1 | contig 11649 bp, 6 predicted proteins | sample AusTroGonzalo_MG_2_FD_193488 | JGI IMG/M metagenome (GOLD analysis project Ga0265301, IMG submission 193488) | Bovine rumen microbial communities from tropical cattle in Woodstock, Queensland, Australia - Gonzalo_04 | ecosystem: Host-associated > Mammals > Digestive system > Stomach > Rumen ...
GATGTACATTCCGTTCTTCAAATCAGCAGTTGTTGCCATAAAAAGGTATTTTTAGTTAATCGTTAATTCAAAAGAACTTACAAAAATAACGATTTGTAGTTTTTTCTGCAAATTTTCTTTCATGCCCGTTTCTTATTATCCAGAAGCCGGAGGAATCATGAATTGGAAAAGCCAACAGTATTGGTTATATTTGTAATTCAAGTTTCGCATGTTGCGAAACCACCTCATCTAAAGCCCAAAGGGCGTCAGCAAGTCCCTTCCCCGAGGGAAGGGATTTAGGGATGGGGTAACGTGAATGAAAGAATGTGCGGTGGGAAAAGTTTCGCAAGCGCACCTTACATTCTGATAATCAACTAATTTTCACTTGCGAAACTTGAGTTTGTAAGAACATAACTACTAACCAACTATGAGACCATTCCTGCCACTCCTCCTTTCCATCGGCCTGCTGTGCCAGTGCAGCCTGGACCATGTGAACATTTCCACGCCTGACGGGACGCTGGTTTTAACGCCCCTCAGCAGCAACGCCATCCGGGTGCAGGTGGTACCTAAAGGCGCCGCCCGGCTCCAGGAACTGGTGTATACGGAAAAGGTTCCGGCACCCGCCTTCCAGATGCAAAAAAGCGAAACGGAAGTGACTGTGAGTACTGAGGCCCTCACCGCCCGCTATAACAGGGCCGATGGCTCCCTCACCTTCCTGAATGCCGCCGGAGACATCCTCCTGGCCGAAATACCCGGCAGCCGCCAAGTGGAAAGTGCACCCGTGAAAGGACATCCCGCCTGGACGGTTTCCCAGAGCTTCCATTCCCCGGAAGACGAATCCCTTTTTGGCACCGGACAGTTCCAGGACGGTTACCTGAACGTGCGCGGACTCACCCGGAGGCTCACCCAGGTGAACACCCAGATAGCCCTTCCTTTCGTGCTTTCCAGCAAGGGATACGGCCTCCTCTGGAACAATTACGGACTCACGGATTTTAATCCGGCCGATAACGCCGTAAGCCTGGAACCGGTACTGAGCGACGGGCGCAGCGAGACGGTGAATGCCACCGGAACGGCCGGTAACCGGCGGGAGCGGCGTATGTACCAGTCGTTTACCGGAGTATTGGAAGTGCCCGCCGACGGAGCGTATTCCCTGCTGCTGGACTGCGGCCAGGCCATGTCCCGCCGGCAGTATCTCTGCATTGATGACGAACCGGTTTTCGACGTTTCCAACACGTGGCTGCCGCCCACCACATCGGCCCTGGTCACCCTAACGGCGGGACGGCATACCCTGCGTACGGAAGGGGTCCGGAGCGACAAACCCGTCCTATGGTGGCGCAAAGTGGAAGATAATACTACACTCCGTTCCCCCGTGGCCCAGGCGCTGGACTACACCGTGTTCGCCGGCGGGGCCGATGAGGTGATATCGGCCTACCGGACGCTTACAGGGCCGGTTCCTGAGATGCCGGAATGGATGTTCGGTTACATCCACTGCCGGGAGCGCTATCATTCCCAGGACGAAATACTGGAGAACGCCGCCGGCTTCAAGGAGCGCGGCCTGCCGCTGGATGTGATTGTTCAGGACTGGCAGTGGTGGGGCGACACCGGCTGGAATTCCATGGTCTTTGACAAGAAGAACTACCCCAACCCCCGCGCGCTCACGGATTCCCTGCACAAAGACAACGTGCATCTGATGCTTTCCGTATGGTCCAAGGTGGACCGGAACACCGTCCTGGGAAAACAGTTGGCCGACAAGGGTTACTATATAGAAGACACCGACTGGATTGACTTCTTCCAGCCCCAGGCGGCCGATTTCTATGTGCGCAGTTTCCGGGACAGCCTGGCCATCCCTTACGGCATCGACGCCTGGTGGTTCGATGCCACCGAACCCGAAAACGACGACCTGGCAGGCCGGCTGGTGGGTCCGGACCAGCTTCCGGGCGAATTCTACCGCAACGTGTATCCGCTAATGGTGAACAGCACTATGTACAACGGCTTGAAGGACCTCACGGAGGAGCCGCCGGTAATGCTCACCCGCAGCGCCTTCCCGGGCATCCAGCGCTACGGCGTGGTTACCTGGAGCGGCGACGTGGGCAATGACCTGGAAACCCTCCGCCGCCAGATTGCGGGCGGCCTGGGCCAGATGGCCTGCGGCCTGCCGTGGTGGACCTTCGATGCCGGCGGTTTCTTCCGCCCCGGGGACCAGTATACATCGGCCGAATACCAGGAGCGCCTGGTCCGCTGGGTACAGGTGGCCACCTTCCTGCCCTTCATGCGGGTACACGGCTACATGAGCGAAACGGAGCCTTGGCGCTACAGCGAGGAAACCTGCGCCATCCTGGCCGGTTATATGGACCTGCGCGAGAAACTTCGGCCCTACATCCTGAAATGCGCCAAACGCGTTTCCGCCGAGGGCTATACTCTCATGCGTCCGCTGGTCTTCGACTTTGCCGATGACCCGGAAGCGGTCCGGCGGGAAAGCCAGTATATGTTCGGCCCGGCCCTGCTGGTGAATCCTGTCACAGAAGCGGGCGCCACGCTTTGGACCACCTACCTGCCTGCCAACGAGGAGGGCTGGACGGATTTCTGGACCGGTGAGCATTACGATGGCGGGCAGTGGATCCAAACTGCCGTTTCCCTGAGCACCGTGCCGGTGTTCATAAGGTGCGGCGAAGAGGCTAAGTTGCTGCCAGACAGCGTCTTACCTTAATACCCTGCTGCACACTGACAGCAGGGGTTTGAAGGAAATAATTATAACACAATAAGTTACCATGAAACAGCTTTTCCTCTTTCTCGTTTTGTGCGCCGGGATTTCCCTGAGCGCGTCCGGACAGAACACCGCACCCAAAGGTCCGGAACTGGAGTATGTAGTAAGTCTCCACGTTACGCTGGGGCAGGCCTTCCAGGTGGGTGATACCGGCAAGGGCACCCGCACCGTGATTCCCATCACCGGCGGTACTTTCCAGGGACCGGACATCAAGGGCGAGGTCCTGCCCGGCGGGGCCGATTACCAGATGCAGTGCGACGGACGCACGGAGATTGAAGCCATCTACTGCATCCGAACGGACGACGGCGTGAGCATCCATGTGCGCAACTGCGGCATCATCAAGATGGGCGGCGAAAGCGGCATGTACTTCCGCTGCGCCCCCAAGTTCGAGGCTCCCAAGGACAGCAAGTACGCCTGGCTGAACGAATGCCTCTTCCTCTGCCAGCCCGGCATGGGTGAACCCGGCGGCATCAACCTGGATGTCTGGAAAGTGAAGTAAGGCTTATGAAACGCATTCTCCTTATCCTGGCAGCGCTGAGCCTGTGCATGGCGGCATCGGCTCAGGAAAAAGTCAGCATCCATGTCCGTTCCAATGAGACGACGGGCCTAATCGATCCCATGCTGTACGGACAGTTGTTCGAGCATATCTACTTTTCCGCCAACAACGGCGTGTGGCAGGAGCTCATCTACGAGCGCTCCTTCGAGCCGGAGCATTACCCGGGTATCCCCCCGCGGGACGGCTACTTTGACGGCTGGTATATGGATGAGGACCAGGTACTTCATTCCCCCACCCGCTACGAGCAGCCGCTCAAGATTGTTTCGTTGGACACGGACGATTACGAGATTACGGCCGACGTGAACTGGCGCTCTTACCGCCTGGCCCGGCGTTCCTGGAGCGGCGGCCTCTTTGACATGCGCTTCGCCTTCCGGAACCAGGCCTCCGGCGAGCCTTACTTCGTACGGGCGCACAACCCCTATTACGAGGTGCGTACCTTCACCCCGGCCCAGACCGAGAGTCAGGTGCAGGCAGCCAACCTGGCCCGGGCGCAGCGGGAGGCATCGGCCCAGGTGACGGAGCCCAATTTCTCAATCGCCACCATGGTGGAGAAGGAGATGCCTTTCTTCGGCGGACGCACGCGCAAGGTGAAGACCCTGGACCCGGTGGTGATGCGCACCGCCACATCGGCCCAGATTAACGAGAACCAGGACTGGCACAAGCTGCGCATCGTGAGTAAAGGTTCCCGGGCCGATGTCTATTGGGACGGGAAGAAGGTCTTGAGCTACAGCAAATTAGACCGTACCGGGCACAATGACATCACCCTGTGGGTGAACTATACCGAGGCTTTGTACCGCAACATCCGCGTCACCTCCCTGAACGGGAAGACCGTATATTTCGAGGGTACGCCGGAGGATGTGAAGATTCCTGCCGTAGCCCCGCAGTGGAAGGCCTTCGGCAAGGGCGAATACCGCCTGGTAAAGGGTGATGCTGTGAATATGGACTACAGCCAGGAAATCAAGGCCGGAGCCACTCCGGCGGGCGTTTCCCAGGGGCCGCAGCACATAGTGAAGGGCGAAACTTACGTGGGTTCCTTCTACGCCAAGGGGAACGGAGAGGTATCCGTGGCGATAGTCCGGGACGGCAAGGTGCTCCTTAAACAGGACTTCAGCGCTCCGGGAGCCGATTGGAAATGCCTGGAAGTCAAGCTTTCCCCAGATTTCTCGGACGATAACGCCGAATTCGCCCTCCTGGCGCAGAACGGTTCTGTGCAGGTGGACCAGTTCTCCCTCACGACCTCCACAGGGCAGTCCCTGGGCGGCTTCCGGCCGGATATCCTCCAAACGGTGAAGGAACTGCATCCCACCTGCCTGCGCTGGCCGGGCGGCGGCTACGTGGCCCAGTACTATTGGCAGTGGGGCATCGGAGAGCAGAAAGACCGCTACCGCTGGCCGCACTGGATGTGGATGGATTACGACCAGAACTGTTTCGGCACGGACGAGTTCATCCGCTTCTGCCGGGAAGTGAATACGGAGCCCGTGATAGTGGTGTCCGTGCACTTCGAGCGGCCGGCCGAGGAGTACGATTCCATTTTGGCCGATGCCGTGAACTGGGTGCGCTACTGCAACGCTCCCGCCACGGACGAATGGGGTGCCAAACGGGCCGCCAACGGCCATCCGGAGCCCTACAACGTGAAGTATTGGGAGATTGACAACGAGATGTGGGAGATGGGCATCGAGCGCTACGAAAAATGCGTCCGGGACTTCTCCGTGGCCATGCGGGCGGTGGATCCCTCCATCAAGATCATCGCCTGCGGCGGCTTCCAGGAAGACCAGGATTTCCTGCAGCGCTCCGGCAGCTATTTCGACTACCTGAGCCTCCACCATTACGAGCAGCAGGGCGGTTACGCCAGCGGTCCGGTGCGCCTGGGCGAACAGTACGACCGCTATGCCCGGATGATTGCCGACTGTCCCAATCCGCACATCAAGCTCTTTATTTCCGAATGGAACCTCCAGAGCATCGACTGGCGCACCGGTCTCTTCGCCGGCGGTTTCCTGAACACCTGCGAGGCCCGGGACGTGGTGGCCATGGGCGCCGCCGCGCTGTTCATCCGCCGCACCGACTCCCCCGACTGGAACAATGCCTTCATCAATTTCGACTACAAGGATGTGTTCGTGGCCCCGAACTACCAGGTGACCCAACTCTGGTATAGACACTTCTCCCGCTATCGGCTCTCCCACGAAGGCTCCACCGGCGAACTCAGCGTAATGACCACCCGTTCCGAGAACGGCCGGGAGGTAATAGTAAAAGTGGTGAATCCCACGGAAAAGGCCTATGAATTAAGCATTTCCGGTGACTGGAAAACCCTTGCCGATGCTGCCTACGAGTACTATGCTCCCGGAGCGCTGGATGTAGTCAACAGCATGGAGAAAAAGGACGCCGTGGCCTTGAAACACGAGACACCTGCCTGTGAAAACGGCTCCACCCTGCTGAAGGTAGAGCCGCTGTCGGCCGGGGTGCTTACCCTTGCTTTGTCCAGATAATTCCCATCTTCATATAATCCAGATTTGGTCGTATATCAGTTTTTTCGTATTTTTGTGTATACCAAAACCTCCAGCATTATGAAAAAACTCATTTCGTACTTTATGGCGCTTGTCACTGTTGTTGCAGTAGTTTCCTGTGAACGGTATGATGACAGTGGCATACAGAACGAGCTTTCAAACATTAAAAGCCGGCTTTCTTCCCTGGAAGACAAGGTTAATGGCGATATTTCCAGCATCCGGGAAATATTGAACGCACTGGACAACAAAATTACCATTGCTTCCATAACCGAAACAGAGAGTGGCTGGGTTATTAAATTCAGCAACGGAAAGACGGTCACAGTCAGTAATGGAGGAGATTCGGCCAACGCTCCTGTTGTCGGCGTGAAAAAAGACAGTGACGGCCTCTATTACTGGACCCTTGACGGCCAGTGGCTCCTTGACGACGACGGAAAGAAAATTCCGGTGACGGGGGCCTCCGGTTCCACGCCGCAAATGAAGATTGATAACGGTTATTGGTATATCTCCTACGATGGAGGCAAGAGCTGGACCAAACTCGGCAAGGCCACCGGCGAGGATGGAGATGCATTTTTCAAGAACGTAACCTGGGACGATTCGTTCGTCTATTTCGAATTTGCCGACGGCTCCGTGCTCCAACTTGCCCGCGGTGCAGGATTGGCAGCCTCGATAGCGGTGATTCCGGATTATAACGACGGTGCGGTAAAAGCGGGAATCGGCCTGTTTACAATCCGTTTCAAAGTAAATCCGGAAAGCGCTGCCGAAAGCCTTCTCAAGCTTGATTCCGACAGCTTCAAACTGAGTGCCACCTACACTCTTACGAAAGCCGCTGCAGGAGATCTCATCAGCCTTCCCATCCACGCACTTGACGCAAAGGACGGCATCCTGACAATTACCACCGACGGCGAGAGCCTGTCCAGCGAGTTCGCGAACAAGAGTTTAGGCGTAAGCGCCGCCCTCTTTATCAATGATGGAAACACACTTGCCGTGAACTCCGGTTACTTTCCCCTATGGCCCACGAACGAATACCTGGGCCATGAGTACGTAGATCTTGGCTTGGAGTCCGGCAACAAGTTCGCAAGCACCAACCTGGGTGCCGAGAAGCCCGGGGATCCCGGCCATTTCTACGCCTGGGGCGAACTGGAACCCAAGGAGAATTACACCTGGAGCACTTATCTGTGGTGTAACGGGACCAAGGACTCCATCTCCAAATATAATGGTGACGACGGCTTCACCAGCTTCGCGGACGATAATTACAATGACGACATCGTCCGTCAGGAATGGGGCGGCGAGTGGCGCACACCCACGGAGGCCGACTGGCAGGAACTGATGGACAATAATAAATTCAAATGGACCTGGATTTATAAGGACGGAAGCTATGGGTATGAAGTCACCAGCAAGAAGTCCGGTTACACCGACCAGTCCATCTTCCTTCCTGTTACCGGTGTCCGGGACGGGACAAGCAAGAGTTTTACAAATAAAGGGTATTATTGGTCGTCCTCTCTCAGTATGTCCGACTCTGGTTCGTACGAAAATGGTCTTGGCTTAAACATTTCTTCGTCTGTATATAGCGTCGGGAAATCCTCCAGAGCCCTAGGCATGGCCATCCGTCCCGTCGTAGGCAAATATGAGTCGAAGACGCTCACAAAGTTGAGCATAAACCCCACAACCATCACCCTTGCGGTTGGAATGGTGCGCCATCTCCATGTGGAAGCGGAACCTCAGAATGCCACAATTCCCGATCATGTATGGGGTTCGAGCAACTGGGACGTTGCGACCGTTTCCAAGGATGGTATGGTAACGGCCATGTCCCCCGGGACGGCAACCATTATGGCGATAACCTATGACGATGATTTGTCACCTACCTGCACGGTGATTGTCAAAGACGAATCGGAACTCGCTCCGGAAGCTGTTGACCTGGGACTTCCCTCCGGTATCATGTGGGCCAGCAAGAATGTTGGCGCCACTGTCCCGGAGGATTACGGCGACTACTTCGCCTGGGGCGAAACGGAGCCCTACTATGAACCCGGAACAATGGACGCCCCTGTCTGGAAGAGCGGAAAAACCGGCTATAACTGGCCTTCATACAAATGGACCATGAATGACGGGATCCGGGGTCATGTCACCAAATATACATCCAAAGACCACCTGTCCCTGCTTGAACCTCAGGACGATGCGGCAACGGTAACCTGGGGAGATAACTGGCGAACCCCGACCTCCGATGAACTTGTAGAGCTTCACGATAACTGTTCATGGCGGTTTGAGGAACGAAATGGCGTCAGGGGCCTTCTTGTCACCAGCAAAATACCCGGATATACCGACAAGTCCATATTCCTGCCCCAAGCTGGTTCCTATGGCGAAAAAGGTCTAGCCGGCGTGAACACCCGGGATCAATACTGGACGTCAAGCGGCAATGAGGCTTTGGCCTATGATCTAATTAGTTTAGGTGGTTATGGTGCAGACCAACGGAGCAACGGTTATTCCATTCGTCCCGTATATGGTAAACTGGTTCCCGTCACTTCCATTGAAGCGGAAGACATAGAGATAAAAGTAGGGGAAAGCCTGCAGTTGACGAGAGCGTTTGCCACCATCCTTCCTGCCAATGCGACAGATAAGTCCGTGGCGTGGGAATGCAGCGACAAATCTATCGTAGATATCAACTATTATTATTTGACTACAGGTATTGCCGAAGGTACGGCAACCCTCACGGCATGGTCTTCCAACGGACTTAAAGCCACCTGCAAGATTACTGTCGTAAACGAGCCTGCCCCTGACCCCAAGTTCGTAGATATGGGTCTCAGCGTAAAATGGGCCACTTGCAATATCGGCGCTTCCAAACCGGAAGAATTCGGCGACTATTTCGCCTGGGGTGACCCTGAGCCGTATTACATGGCCGGAACGGCCGGCAGTCCCGTCTGGAAAGACGGCAAAAGTGAGGGCTATGACTGGCCGTCGTACAAGTGGTGTCTCGGCAGTTATGATTTCCTCACAAAGTACTGTTTGGACAGCAGTCTCGGAACCGTGACAATCTTACCCTCCTGGATAATCAGGACGATATTGCCTCGGCCGTCCTGGGCGAAGGCTGGCGCATGCCCACCAGGCAGGAAATGGATGAACTGCTGAATCCAGCCAACTGCAGCTGGACCTGGACGGAAGAAAATGGCGTGAATGGATTCAGGGTTACCAGCCTGATATCCGGCCATACCGACGCTTCTATCTTCATCCCAGCAGCCGGCTGTCTTCTGGAATTGGAAGGACGGGATGGTGCAGGCGAATATGGCCAGTACTGGACCAAATCCCTTGTAAGCGATAATTCGGCCCGCGCCTGGGCGCGCAACTTCTATGATGGAAGCCAGAATGAAGCGCTGGACGACAACTGGTTTGACAATGACCGTTGCTACGGTCTCACCGTACGCGCAGTCAAAGAATAAGCCGTTCGTGACTTAATACCTCATACAGGCCATCTTCGCTGAGGACACCGCGTTTCATGTCCTTGGGAAGCCGCCCTTGCTCGTCCATTTCGAAATCCTTCTCCCACTGTCCGGAGCGCATATACCAGTCCAGCGTCTCATAATCGGCCTTCATATCCTCATAGCGGGTCCCGGTTTTCAAGGCGGCGGAAAGGCGGTCGAAGCGCTGCTCCATCTCCCGCACCCGTGCTATAGTGTCATCGGTAAGGGCTTGTTCCCGCCAGGGCGAGAAATAGGATTCGATGAAATGGTAGGCCGACAAGGCCTCCTGCTTGACGCCATGCCCATACCAGAAGGCATTCACTTTCTCTCCCGAACTGTATTCCATATAAATCCGGTATGAGTAGCCGCCGGTGATGGGTTCGTTCAGGTTGTATCCTGCCAGTTTGTACACCTTTCTGGCTTCCAATTCTTTGCAGAGGCTGTCCACCACTTCCTGCGTTACAGGATATTCGCCGCGGATGATGGGATCATCGAATCGGTTTCCCTCTCCCAGGACTACAACCACCTTGGGAACGGAATCCACGTCGGCAACCAGTTCACAATAGTCTTTGCCCAGGCCGGCCGCACCCGTACAGGCATAACTGCAGTAAACCAGCCGGCCCTGGGGAGCAAATTTCCTGGAAGCGCATCCCAGCAGAGCAGAAAGCATAATCAAGAGAATTATTCGTCTAAATGATTCCATCCAGCAAGGCACGGAATTCCGGCATGGGACGTTTCGTGTCCCGCTCGATAATCAAAGTCTTCAATCCGGTGAAAGGCCGGATTTCTTCTTCTATGTCCTTCAGCGGACGGTCGGCCCCGAAATAGACCGGGGCGAAAGCCTGCCAGAAACGGATGGCAACGGACTTGGGCATATGGAAGGCCTCCTGGATAAAGGCTTCGTCGCTGATGCAGCAGCAGAGGTACACCATGGCTACGTCGAAGAGATGGTTTCCGTAGCAGAAGTCTCCCAAGTCAATGAAATAGCGGTCCTCGCCCACGAAGATGGCGTTGCCGTACTGGAGGTCTCCGTGTACGGCCGTGTCCTCGTCGGGGGTATCGGCAATGAACCGGCCTATCTTGTCCTTCTCTACGGTGGAGAAGAAAGGATTCTCTGCCAGGAGCCGGTAGTAGCGGTCCTTCACATTCTCGAAGTAGGAAGTATCCACCTTGGTGGCGTGCAGCTGAAGGCACATCCGGGCGAACTCGGCGGCGAACTGCCCCACCTTTTCCGGCTCGTCACCCGTTGCGCGGGCATAGGACTTCTTGCCTACGATGCGCTTGAAGCGGATGCCGTAGCGGCCGTCTTCCGTGACCACGTATTCTCCGGGTTCCGGGGTGGGGATGCCCGCCTCATAGACCTTGCGGGCCAGCAGCATCTCGTCCAGCGGCTGCTGGATCTTGCCCGGGAAATAGAGTTTGAGCATCACCGACGGGTCCGTCTTGTGGTCGTAGCTTTCTCCGTTGGCGCCGCCGCCGGAGAGGACATAATCGTTGAGAGAAATTCTGATAGGGTCCATGGTCTATTGGTTCAGGAAGGGTAATTCTTTGGTCTGCTCCAGCAGGAAGCCGGCCATGATTTCGTTGGTTTCGGACGGGCCGTTCAGCGCGTCCAGCATATGCTTCAAGCCGGCCTTGCCGCCGCCGTTTTTGAGGATATAGGCAGTACAGAGGTTCTGGGGTGCCACGCTGGAGGCCAGGATGTCCAGGTCCGTGATTCCCATCTGGAAGCAGGCTATCTGGTAGGCGCCCTCCGAATACTCTTTCACCAGCTTGTCCAGATCGCCCAGCGTCTGGAAGCCTATAAGCTTGAACAGGGACAGGAACTGGGACAGGTCCACCTCCTGGATTTCGGCCTGGTTGATGGAGGCGATGCGGCGGGTTAGCGTGTCGAAGGGGCCCAGGGCCAGGTAGCTGCGGAAGGAATCACCGTCCAGCTGCACCTCGGAAAGATTGCCGGAAGCCACCAGGTTCTGCACCTTGCGCCTGTAGTCCGACAATTCCATCCGGATACGGCTAAATTCGTCGTCCACCAGTTCCAGAATGCCGGCCAAACGGCTCATATTCCGGAGATACACCTTGGGAATTTCCACCCCGGACTTATAGCCTGTATCGTGGTTCATATTGGCCCAGGCGTGCTGGAGGACCGTTCGCATCTGCACCTCGAAGCGGATCTTGTTCAGTTCCGGATGGTCCGAAGCGGTATAAGCGGTTTCCGGAATGCGGCAGATATAGTGCAGGGAAAGGTAGCCGAAACTGTCTATCTCGTGGGCCTTCCGCTTGTCGATGGAGTTCTCCCAGTCTATTTCGAAAAGCCGCTCCAGCACCGATGCCACCTTGTCCACGTCGTCTATGTAGAAGGTGATTACCCGGATGCCGATGATGTCCGTGAGATCGAAG
>Ga0265301_10006087_pt1 | contig 11647 bp, 18 predicted proteins | sample AusTroGonzalo_MG_2_FD_193488 | JGI IMG/M metagenome (GOLD analysis project Ga0265301, IMG submission 193488) | Bovine rumen microbial communities from tropical cattle in Woodstock, Queensland, Australia - Gonzalo_04 | ecosystem: Host-associated > Mammals > Digestive system > Stomach > Rumen ...
TAACAAAAGACAATGACGGTTTTATTGTTGATGATGCAAGCGGATCATATAAAGTTGACAACATAGACCAGGCGATAAGGCTTGTTGACGATATGAAGAAGGGCAATATACCTTCATTGCAAGAGCCGCGCGTAGAAGCAAACCCGACAGACGTTATTAGAGAAACAGGCATACCCGAAGTTGATAACGCTATCAGACAGGCCCAGGAAGCGGCGGCAGAGGTTGAGCGTTTAAGGCAGCAGATACCCGAAGTTGAGGAACCTAAACAAGAGGTTAAACAAGAAGTTAAACAAGAGCCTAAACAACGCAAGATAGAGACTGTTAATCGTAAAGGCGGCAAAAAGGGCTATTACGTCGCAGAAACTACAGAAAATGGAACCACAAGAAATGCGACTCCGGGTGTTGTTTACAAGACGGAAGCCGAAGCCCAGGAAGCACTTAGAATACTTCAAAGCGGCGAAGAACCGGGAACACAGACTAAATATAGCGTTACGAAGAACGAAGGAGAAACAAGTACCGCAAAAGTCGCAGACAAGATCGAAAAAGCGACTACACCAGAGCAGAAACAGGAAGCAGAATTAGCAAAAGGAGCTATAGATGCAGAGCGTATAGGGTTAGAACCGACGCCGGAACAGGCAAAGGCTAGGGAAAATGTTGTTGAAAGAACAGAAGCGGCTAATAAGGCAGAAACGGAGAAACCCAAACAGGAAATACCAAAGGCAGAGCCGGTAAAAACAGAACAGCCCAAACAGGAAACAAAAACAGTAGCCGAGAGTGCGCCTGAAAATCCGAAGACAACAAAGGAAGTACCGAAGGTTGAAAAGGTTGATACAGAAAATCCTAGATATAAAGCCCCGTTAGAAGGTAAAACACTAGAGAAAGCCAAGAAAACCATAGCAGACAACAAAGCCAGTATTGAAGCCGAAAAAGGCGCTATTAAGTTAACCGAAGGCGAAAAGTCTAATTACTGGAGAGGAAACCTTAAAAAAGCGGTCCAGGCAGATATTGCGGCTAGAAAAGAACGTATAAAGAAACTTGAAGCCGAGAACGCCGCTATACGAAAAGAGATCAAAGGCGGTGTAACGCCTATTAAAGAGCTTCTCGAAGAGAACGAGTATAACTCTATTTATGGCAGAAAGAACGGATTTCATAGAGATATAAACTTTGCTATCAAATTTGCCGGAGATACCGTAGAAGCAAAGCAGTTAGGTAGCGATATAAGAAAACTAACTGACGAATTTTTAGAGAAGGGCGACAAGGACTCTTGGACACAACTGACTAGCAAGATATTAGAGCTTAGCAATTTAGCATCCGAGACAAAGGCAGACTACACAACAAACAAGGGCTATACATACAAATATGACGACTTCTTTGTGGATAGAAAGGTGCTTATAGACAAGGTATTAGCCGACAGATCGCTTGAAAATATCCAAAATCTGCACAATAAATACGGTAAAGTAGAACAGCCTAAAAATGAAGTGCCAAAGGTAGAGACGCCCAAAGAGCCGCCTAAACCTAGTGTACCTAAAGTTGAAGCTACACAGCAGCCCAAGCAGAGTGTACCGCAAGTCGGAAATACGACTCCTTCGCCTAAAAAGCCGGTAACAAATACACAGCCGACAGGCCCGGAGACTTCTATTAGTAAGAGATACGAGACCTTGAAAAATAGTGATCTCTTTAAGAAGTCAAAAGCAAATATGAAGATGCTTGAAACGGCCAAAGAAAAGGGCGTTTTCAACAAGGATATTGAGTACAGGACAAAAGCTCAAACGGAAGCACTCGACGAGTATGTAAAAGATCCGGAAAAGGCTATTGAGAATAACCTTAATAAGCAATGGGATAGCGGAAAAGACGTTGATACGTCAATGCTTATTCTGCATGACGCACTTGATAGCAAAAGTCAGGCATATACTAACCTTGTACTGTTAAAACAGGCACAACAGGCGAAAAAAGCCGGTCGTCAGTTGAGAGCTTATAGAGATTATACCGGGACTAAAGAGGACACATTACAGAAAGCCGGTCAGTATCTCAATGACAAGGCAGATAACGTCTTATCCAGCAAAAAGCAGAGAGAGAAGATCGAAGCCGTCGCGGAGAAAGTTACCGAGGGCAATATCAAGACACTTTCTGAAAAGTTCGGTATGGACGAGGCAAGTGTTAAGAGTATTAAGGATGCACTCGGAAACGGAGCGACTAAAGAAGATATAGCGAAAATGATCGCTATGTATCAGGCGACCGGGAAGACAGGCGTTTCACCCGAAGCCTTGAAGAAGGTTAAAGAGATTTACGAAAAGATAGAAAAGGAAAATCTTAAACCTAACAGCAAGGCAAGGGCAAAACTTGAAGCAGACGCATTTAAGGTATTAGCCGATGATATAGGCGGCAAGAGAACGCTTAAAGAACAATGGGACGCATGGCGTTATCTGGCAATGCTTGGCAATCCCAAGACGCATTTAAGAAATGTTCTCGGTAATACCACTCATAGAATGGTAACGGAAGCAAAAGACAATGTAGGAGCCGTACTTGAAGAAGCTGTAGACAAGATCAATAAAAAAGCCGGTAAACAGGGGATTGAACGAACAAAATCGTTACTTAATGCAAAAAAAGATGCTGGTCTGATAAATAAAGCTGCACAGGATGCCGACGATGTAGCATACGGCGCTCTTAATGACATGGGTAACAAGTACAATGTCAAGACGGAGATAGACCGGGCGCGTAATTCGTTCAATAATAAACTGTTATCCAAAATCGACGATCTGAACAGCAATGCACTTGATCTTGAAGACTACAGCGCATTAAAGAAGAAATACTCACGATCCCTGGCTAGATACCTTAAAGCAAATGGGGCAGACGAGAGTATATTCGATGCTACAGACGATGCAAGTATTAAATTGCTCGATAAAGCCCGTGATTATGCTATAGATCAGGCAAAACAGGCAACGTTCCATGAGTATAGCAAGATGGCCGAGTCTTTGAGTAAACTGTCTAAAGATTGGTCGAGCAGCGATAAGTTAAGACATAAAGCGTCTGCATGGATGTTAGAGGGCCTTGTACCATTTAAGAAGACGCCTATTAACATACTGAAACAGGGCGCCAAGTATTCTCCTATTAGTTTAGCAAAGGCCGTAGGAACAACTATAGAAGCCGTCAGGACCGGAAATAAAACCGCGTCAGATGCTATTGAAGATTTAGCAAGCGGATTGACGGGAACTGGAATAATGGCGCTGGGTGCTTTCCTTGCACATGAAGGATTGTTAACAGGATCAAAAGACAAAAACTATGATGTTGACAATGCTGAAACAGAACAGGGCGCACAGAATTACGCGTTGAAGATCGGTAACAAGTCATATACATTAGACTGGTTAGCACCTATGTCGTTACCTTTGTTTGTCGGTGTTGAAGCCTATAATACATATAAGGACAAAAAAGATATAGGCGCCGAGTTTGGTATAAACGATTTTGTCAATGCTATCACGGCTATAGGCGAGCCTGTTACTGAAATGTCAATGTTGCAAGGCGTAAACGATGCACTTAAAACATTGTCTTATGATCCGGCGGGCGCTATAGGCGGTCTGGCAAGTACAACATTGACAGGGTATGTAACACAGGGTGTGCCGACATTGGCCGGACAATTTAGCCGGGCAATAGATGAAACGCGGAGAAGTACATACTCGGATAAAACAGGCTCGGAAAAACAGATAGACAAGCAGATAACCAAGACTAAGAACAAAATACCGTTCCTGTCTAAACTTAGTGAGCCGTATGTCGATGCAAGTGGAAAAGAACAGAAAAACGAGAATATTTTTAGTGGTGTTCTCGGTGATAACTTCGGTACAAGGTTAGCAGATCAGATGCTTTCTCCCGGTTATTACAAAAAAGGAACTGTCACGGCAGAGGATAAAGAGCTTAACAGGCTTTATAAAGAGACCGGCAAAAGTGTTTATAAGAATATGTCTAGCGGTGAAGTGGGCGACAAGCAACTAAGCAAAAAGGACTATACAAAGTATCAAGAGTTGTACGGATCGAACACGGACAAGCTGTATAACGCGATTATAAACAGCGACGAGTACAAAAAACTTGACGATGCCGAGAAAGTCAAAGTATTAAAGGATGCTAAAGAGACTTCAAAAATGATCGCGGACCACGAAATAGGCGGCAAGGAATTAAAGAAGTCCGAGCAGAAAACTTACGACCTCTACAAAGAAAAGGGCATTGACGGTCTGATAGGCGATTTCAAAGAGAGTGAAAAGGAAAAGCAAGAAAAGGCCACAAAACAGGCTCAAAAGGTAGAGGAAGCCGGGGGCGAAAAGAAATACGCAGAAGCCGAGAAAAAAGCCGAAGCCCTGAATATGTCGGTAGATACATATTTGAAGAAAGAAGAGGAATATAAGGGCGGTGCTGAACAGTATGCGGAAGACCACAAGGAAGCAAAGACATACGAGTTAGAGACCGAAACTTATAACAAGATCGTAGATAAAGCCGGTGACAATGCCGACAAGGTACTAAAAGCCGTTCCAGGACTGAAACGAAACGGTTTAGGTAGAGCGAACGTATATTATCAGTTTGCAGATGCCTTAAAAGAGATACCTAGTTTAACGTCCGGAGAATTTGTACGGCAGTACAACCAGATCAATGTTGACGGTAGCAAGGGCATTTCACAAAAGGAACTTCTGACATACCTTGATAAACAGGGCTATGATGAAAAAGAAGCTAACCAAATGTGGAACGCTTATGGTGGATGGACTAATAAAGCCGGACAGAAGAAAAAGATCAAAAAAGGCAAGGACGGCAAATGGACTTCTTATTATTAAATAAAGATATATAGTAGTTTTTGCCGTAAAATAGTAGTGTGATGTGATTTTCTTTTCATTAAGAGCCTCCAAAGGTGCGTCATGTGCGGGCATGGCGTACCGCATGGGGGCTATTTACTATACGAAAGGAGTATAAGAATATGAGTATAGGACCTATGAAGTATGAGGGGGGGGTTGTAGAAACAACACTCTCTCCGGCAAGCGGAAGCGAGGCGGTTAATAGTTACGGTACATTAACAGTAACCGCAATGAAAAAAGAACATATTGCAATGATAGTATGGACGGGCAATTCCACTGCTCCGACACAAGGAGCATATACCTTTACATTGCCTAGTGATTATATCCCTAAACGTAATGCACAGGTACCTTTAAGAAGGGGTGACGGAATGGAAGTAAGGGTTGACGGTACAGTTGTAGTCCGTCTTACTACGTCTAGCTATTCGGGTGCAACAATAACGTATATTCTAAACAAATAAACCCTTATCCTGTCTATCGGGGTAAGGTAGACAGGAGGAAAGATGGCTTTAGGACTTATGGATTTGGCAATAGAGACAAAACTTGTATCGTTCAAAAATGCGTCATCCGTAACAATAAGCGCAAACAATTCGGCAAATGTAGTATTATCAACATCAGATGATGATCTGTCGGGATGGATTCCTATGGGAATAATAAACTATAACACATATCAAGGAGAAACAGGGCAATATGCTCTTAAAGCGGTAAACTACAATAGCAACAATACGATCAACGCATTTGTTATGAATGGAACAGCGTCAAGTATAACGCTTCCCGCAAATAAAGTAACAATGGATATACGCTTTTTGAAGGAATAGCGCAAACTGAAACGATTACGCTATATTTAATGTAGTTTCACAAGTGAAACGCGGGTTTCAGATGCGGAACTATTTTTCTCTATATCACAATGGTATGCTTTAATCACCAAAAAGAAAGGAGCATACCATTATGACGAGAGAAGAGGTTAAGATATTTTTAGAGTACACGAAGGTTTTACTGGCAATAAATAAGATAGGTGATAATAAAGTCAATGAAGCACTCGACAATGCGATAAACGAATTTGACGATCAGAAGGAAAGACATTATTTAGACTAGCGCAGCCTTAATGGTTGCGCTTTTTTTGTTTCAGGGGTTACATTTCTGGCACTACATATAATCATGCTAAAATGCTATCATTCCTGTAGAGGGGTATATAAATATGATAGTATCAGATTTTACAGTTCCAGAATTGAATTATTTTCGTGATAACTGCAATTTTGTAGGGAATGAAGCGAAAGTATTTGAGCTAAGAAGTAAAGGCATCCCACTTGAACAGATAGCGGAAACGCTTAATATGTCGGTGGAAGGGATCTATAAGGTTAGCCGGAAAGTCAATAACAAGATCAAAAGGGTACAGTTTTAAGGAAGTTTTAAGGCACTTACCGTACATGGTAGGTGTCTTTTTTTTGTGCAAAAATTCAATTATGGACGTAGTGAAATTATTTGACCTATTGCTAGATAGCGAAGAATTAAAGGACGTACCACAAGAGATCATTTTTCGGGTGGCGTATGAGCTAATCAGCATTATGTCTACAGGCGAATGTTTCTACAAACCATTGATTGACTAGAAAGGAGTATGTATGTACCCGTATTTCCCGTATCAGCAGATTTATACCCCACAGCAGACACAGAATATACAGTATGTAAACGGTCGGCAGAGTGCGGAAAGTTACCAGATGCCCGCTAATTCTAGCGTGATCCTTATGGATTCCAACATGGCCCGGTTTTATATGAAGCAGACCGACGCAAGTGGCATGGCAACAATCAGAGAATACGACTTCAAAGAAGTTGAAAAGGAAAAACCGGCAGAGTATGTAACGAAGTCAGAATTTGAGACCTTCAAAGCAGAACTGAAAGGAGCAGACCATGAATCCTCTAATGATGCTGGGTAACAGTAATATGATGATGCAAGCGATGGGGGCTATGATGCGGGGCGAAAGTCCAAAGGATTTTTTACGGAACCTTGCAAATACAAATCCTCAATTACAGGGCTTAAACCTAGACGACCTAGAAGGTACGGCTAAATCGTTATGTGAGAAAAACAATATAAACATGAACGAGTTAGCGGCAAAAATACAGGATTTTGCAAAATCGAATAATAAATAATCTATGAAAGGAGACGCAACTATGGGAGACTCAACTTTTAGCGGTGGATGGATTTTTGCTTTTCTTATTATCGCTGTTATCTTCGGATGGGGCGGCGCCGGTGTAGGCGGCAATGCTAATGTGGCGGCTTATGCTACAATGGCAGACGTCAATGCGGCTATCAACAACCAGAGTACACAGCAAGCACTCGGAGCAATCCAGCTTTCATCCGCAAACAACAACTATGAGACAAGTAGACTGATTTCAGACCAGAACATGACTATGCTTCAGCAGCAGAATAGCAACCTTATCAACGCTATCCAGGGCTTTAACCAGGTATCAAGTAATATCGCAAACGGCTTTTCAAACGTGAGCGCACAGATTGCAGACCTGGGATATCGCATGGAGAATTGCTGTTGTGGCATAAAAACGATGATGCTTGAAAACAGGTTACAGGATGCACAAATCGCATTGAATAACCAGAACGCAAGGATTGTCGCGGCAGAACAGTCACAGTATCTCCTGTCCCAGCTTGGATCATTCGTACCCACAACGGCAGCGGTTTAAGGGGTGATGTGTTATGAAACTGATTAGAACACTTTCAGAAAAGATCGAAGAAGAGATAAACGATGCTAAATCGTATGTCGAAATGGCGATCAAACACAAAGAAGAATACCCGGAACTGTCTAGGACTCTATTTAATCTGTCTACACAGGAAATGGAACACATGAATATGCTGCACAATGAAGTCACGGCAATAATCAGAAAATGGCGTGATACGAACGGGGAGCCCCCGGCAGACATGATGGCAGTATATGATTATCTCCATAACCGGCAGATCGAAAAGGCTCTTGAAGTAAAGACATTACAGGCAATGTATAAAGAGTCTTAAAAGTCCACGAAATCGTCCACGGAAACGGACAAACGGCGTAAATACGCCACTTATGGCACACGGGAGATAGTATTCGATTCTCTCGTCCCCTGTTGCCCTCAATGCCTAGTAAATACAGGCGTTGGGGGCTTTTTTTATGCGGCTTTTGGGCTTTTTGTGGCAACGTAAAATTGCGGGTTTCAAGGGTGTATTTCTATAAAATCGTCCACGAAATCGTCCACGAAAGTTAAAAATTTAACAAACCTTTTGTGATCTTATCCATTGATTTTTTCTTGGATTCTTCTAAGGATTTGCGGTAGACACGCTTCATTACATCAGACTTCCAGCCGCCTAATGACATAATATCTGCGTCCGGGATGCCGATAGAATGAGCGTATGAGCAAAAATAGGACCGTAAAGAATGGAATTTGAACGCCGGTATTCCTAACTTCTTTTGATATCGGTGTATAGCCTTATTTAAGGCCCCTGGATGATTATTATATATATATCCTTGTTCCCGTATTTCATCAGCTAACTTGTCGGGAAGATGCAAGGTCCTGTTTGATGCGTCTGTCTTTGGCGATTCTTTCACGACCCAGTTGTTATTTTCGTCATAAACCATTGACCGATGGATCGTCAATTCATTTCCTGATAAATCGTCAATGGATAAAGCGCATATTTCACCACGACGGCAGCCCATAACGCCTAATTGAAACGCCACGCTATACTCGGTGCCTTGCGCATATTCTAAAAGGCGCTTGATATCCTTTTCTGTCGGCTCGTATGTCTCTTTTCTTATGTTCTGTGGTAGTTTTACCCTTAAACGCAAAGACGGGCGATTTACAGCCAAAACAGACGATATAAAGCCATATAGTGATTTAGTAGTTTTGGGCGCATGGTCCATACTGAAAAGGCTTATTTCTTTCTGGACGTCCTCGCTATCAATGTCATATATGTTTTTAGCCTTAAATTCATCCGATATCTGTTTGATCTTTATGTTGTATGTTCTCTCGGTTGCCGGGCTTATGGTTCCTTTTCTGTTTTCGATATATTCCCTGGCATACTTTTCAAAAGTACCATTTTTGGCACTACTTTCTTGTAGCTTTTCAGCAAAGGCAAGTATCAATTCTTTTTCGTCCGGTTCGTGATCGAAAGTTATACGATAGGTTTTACCTTTATATATTTTTTTTGCCCGGTATGATCCTGACGGGAGTTCTTCAAGTTTCATTTAGTATAACCTCTTAAACGCTAAAATGGCGCCTATGATACCGATAACAAGCATTATGAAGCCAGGTTTCCTTTTGTTTATGGCAAATGCTACACAAAAAACAATAAGAGAGAGAAGGGCATATACCATTACACCACCAAAAGCATAATATAAAGCCTTAAATATAGCCCATAATAACGATGTTTCTTTTTCTGTTGCAGAAAAGAAGTATGAATAAACCCAAAAACATATCTGACAGATAATCATTAGAGGATCATTAACTAGCATCCAGGCATTAGAAAACTTATCAGCTTCGTATGTGTCAAAATGATCTTTAATAAACTTCATAATATTGTCCTCACTTTTCACATTTATTCTTTATCGGACAGCTCAAAAACTGTTCCAACATTTTATTGTTCATAACCGACAGTCTTTCGTTTGCGGCTAAAAGTAAGTCTATTCTTTGGTCTTTAAGTTCGATCTGATTTTTGACAAATTCCATATCTTTTTGGAATTTCTCGGTCTCTGCGGCTAACTTATCGTGATATTTAGCTTTTTCTGTACTTTCGACGGTCCTTATTCTTTCTTCAAGATCGTCTATGAGTTCCTTTTTAAGTTTCAAAATTGACTTATAAGCCCTGGTGTCGATATCATCGTCACTTTCTATCTCTAAATCGAGTAAAACATTTGCTATCGGGCGTATTGTTCCTTCATAGTTAAATGTCTGATCCTCTGAACCGTCACGGAAGACACGGGATAGTGTCGTTTTTGACACGGTGCTGGAATAGTCGTGCTCCTGCATCAGTTCAAGTATCTTATCAAGTGATAAGTTCTTCTCTTCTTTTACCTTTTTAAGTTTTAAGATAATGTCTTTTGTTTCTGTCATAAGTCCTCCTGTTCCATAAGTGGCACTATTAGTTAATGATTCCTGATGTTAGAATTGCAGCAAAGGAGAAAAGCCATGCCGGATATTAAAGAAGTATTAGAATTATTTCATAATGCAAATGATGATATCAAGGATCGTGCGGTGCGTTTTTTAAGAAGTTCAATACGGCCTGTTGAATCACAGGATCGGCTTGATGATACAATTCCAGAAATTCTTGATCTTGTGCGTTTTTAATGTAAGCTTCTAAAAGTTGATTTTCAACATTCCTTCCTCGAAGTGTGTTTATATCAACATTAAAGAAATCCGCGATACATTCCTCGTCTTCAAAACGCGGCTGCCGTTTACCGGTTTCATACATGGAAATTGCGCTTGAAGACATATTTAATCTGGATGCAAGTTCTCTTTGCGAAAGGTTTTCACGTTCTCTTAAATATTTAAGCATTGATGCGAAATCTGCCATAATATCACCTCTGAAATCTATTGTAATTTAAGAAGATAAAAGTTTCAAGAAAAAAATTTACAAAACGTGTTGACAACCACCCACGAAGTGTGTATATTAAAACTGTTCACAAAATGTGGGCGAAAAATACGAAAGGGGGTACTATATCTTGGGTGACACTATAGGCGATATTTTGGTTAGTCTACGCCACGCCAAAGGAAAGACAGTAGCAGAAGCGGCCAAAGGGATCGGAATTACGCCGAGTGCTCTAAGCAATTATGAGAATAATATCCGAGTACCGCGAGATTCAATAAAGATAGCGATATCGGACTATTATAAGAAGCCGATACAGAAGATTTTTTTTACCCAAAACGCCCACAGAACGTGAGCAGATAAGGAAGGAGAAGTGATGCCAAGAGTTTATCTATCAGACAAGGAACGGCTATGTGCCAGGTTAGCCAGATGGGTTTACGGCGAATTAAGGATAAGAAGAATGTCGCAAGCTGATTTAGCCGGGAAGATGGGAATTTCGCATCAGGCACTAAGCCAGAAGTTAAGACGGGAGAGCTTCGACTATACAGATTTCTGTTTTTTCGTAAAGGAGTTTGAGCCGTCACAAAAAGAGTTACTAGAGTTGGTTGGTTATTAGAAAGGAGAAGAGAAATGCGGGGAAGTAGATATGCAACAGGGGTCTTATGTACGCTGCTCGGCGGCAATGGTTTAGCGGAAATAGCAATAAATAATCACGGGTGTTTCTGGTTGTGTACGTTGGTTTTCGTTTTTGGGCTGTCGGTATGTATGTACGAGATCATCACAAGGGAAGGAGAGGAAGATGCAGACAATTAAGATTTATGAGGTCGGCGACAAAGTAATGATTAAGGGGACCATTGATGAAGTAAAGGTCGAGGGCGGTGTTCACAAATACCAGTTCAAGGATAACAAGGCCAGTAAGAACAATGGTACATGGTATTGCGAAAGTGATATCGTTCCTTGCCCGGAAGAAGAGGAAGAAGAATGAAGGGGATCATAACAAGTTACAGTCCTAAACACGGTTACGGGTTCATTGATAACAACATTTACTTCCATGTTAAAAACTGGACGTTAAGGATGCCGCCGGTTGTTGGAATGAACGTAAGTTGTGAGGTTGAAGAGACAGAGAAAGGGAAGAGAGCCGTCAATGTTCGGAAACAATAACAGGACTATCAATGGTTGCTGCAAGGGATGTGAAAAGAGATATCCCGGTTGTCACGATCATTGCGATAAATACCAGGCGGCAAAGAAGGATTGGGAGAGT
>Ga0265301_10006098_pt1 | contig 11631 bp, 9 predicted proteins | sample AusTroGonzalo_MG_2_FD_193488 | JGI IMG/M metagenome (GOLD analysis project Ga0265301, IMG submission 193488) | Bovine rumen microbial communities from tropical cattle in Woodstock, Queensland, Australia - Gonzalo_04 | ecosystem: Host-associated > Mammals > Digestive system > Stomach > Rumen ...
GGAATGCCGATGACAAGTTGATTATGAGCGATGCTGAGTTCCCGCTCTGGCGTGCGGACATCAAAGTAGCGGAAAGTCAAATCATCGAATATAAGTATGTTATCTATGACCTTAAGACGGGTGCTGTTGTAGACACCGAATGGGGTGAGAACCGTCAGATCTGGGGCGTAGAGAAGGGCCTTATCATTGAGCAGAACGACCGTTCTTTCCGTCGCACGCAGCCGCGTTGGAAAGGTGCCGGTGTGGCAGTACCTGTTTTCTCACTTCGTACGGAAGAAGGATTTGGTATTGGTGAGTTCCAGGACTTGAAGAAAATGGCTGATTGGGCAGCTGCTACGGGCCAGAAGATGATTCAGACTCTGCCGATCAATGATACGACGCTACGTCATAATAACCTGGATAGTTATCCGTACAATGCAGTGAGTGTTTTTGCGTTGCACCCGATCTATATTAATATTGAGAAGATGGGTCGCCTGACGCCGGCGCAGAAGAAGAAATACGAGGCACAGAAGGCAGAGTTCAATGCGAAGACGATTGCTGATTACCAGTGCGTGTATGATGCGAAGATGGTGTTCTTCAAGGCGCTGTTCAAACAAGACAAGGACGCGCTGTTCAGCAGTGAGGAGTATAAGGCCTTTGAGGCTAAGAACGCTTCTTGGTTGGAGCCGTATGCAGCTTTCCTGAGCAAGCGCGACAAACAACCGAAAGAGTTCTATAAGTTCCTGCAGTTCCATGCGGACAAGCAATTGGCGGATGCAGTGGCTTATGCACACTCGATTGGTGTAGCGATGAAGGGTGATATACCTATCGGTATTAGTCCGGACAGCGTTGATGCGGCTGTTTATCCGGAACTCTTCAACCTGGATGCTTCTGCCGGTGCACCGCCCGATGATTTCTCCATCAGCGGTCAAAACTGGGGATTCCCGACTTATAACTGGGATAAGATGGCAGAGGATAACTTCGGTTGGTGGCAGCAACGCTTCCGCAAGATGCAGGATTATTTCGATGCCTACCGTGTGGACCATATTTTAGGTTTCTTCCGTATTTGGCAGATGCGCAAGCAAGATGTATGGGGACTGTGCGGACATTTCGTTCCGGCTCTGCCGTACAGCTTTGATGACCTTTGTGCACAAGGTATCTGCCTCGATTGGGATAGAATGACCAAGCCGTATATTCGTTCGAATTTCTTAGGCGATGTATTGGGCTTTGACACCGAATGGGCGAAACAACATGCCCTCAATACGAATGACGGCTATGTTTACTGGTTCCGTCCGGAGTTTGATACGCAGCTCAAAGTGCAAGAGTGGGCTGACCGTCTGTTAGGCGATGAGAAACAATTGAAGGCCAGTGGTCTGAGCGAAGCTGCGGTACATAATATTTGCAACGGCTTGATTTATCTGCATTGCGAAGTGCTGATGGTAGAGGATCAACGTCGTCCGGGATGGTTGCATCCGCGTATCTCCATCTATCAGAGTCACTCGTTCAACGAGTTGTATTCCGATCAGAAAGAGATATTGATGCGTATTTACAACGACTATTTCTACCGTCGCCATACGAACTTCTGGCGTGACTCGGCTATGCGTAAGTTGCCGACGCTGATTGGTGCTACGCACATGCTCTGCTGCGGCGAGGACTTAGGTATGGTGCCGGCTTGTGTGCCAGATGTGATGCATGAGTTGCAGATTCTCAGTCTTGAGATCCAACGTATGCCGAAGGATCCGACGGTTAAGTTCGCTCACCCGGCAGATGCACCTTATCAGAGTGTTTGTACGACGGGTACGCACGATATGAACCCGCTTCGTGCATGGTGGGAAGAGGACCGCAGCGTGACCCAACAGTTCTACAACGAGCAGATGGGTTGGTGGGGCGATGCGCCGCAAGAGATGACTCCGGAGATAGCAGAATTCATCATCAACCAACATATGTACAGTCCGGCTATGTGGGTGATCCTGCCGCTGCAAGATTGGCTGGCTATAGATGGAGAGATTCGTCTGCCGGATCAACACGCTGAGCGTATTAATGTACCGGCTAACCCGCGTCACTTCTGGAACTACCGCATGCACATCACTTTGGAGGAACTACTGAAGAAAGATGCGTTCAATGCGAAAGTGCGCAAACTGACGAGTGTTCGATAAGACGCTTAGGGATGTATTATCCAAAACAAGGAGCCGCACATGTACTACGGCTCCTTGTTCTAACCAATAAGAACTATGGACAAACAAACGAAACGAGATTATCTGTATATGCGGATGGCGCGTACCTGGGCGGAGAATAGTTACTGCGTTCGCCGCAAAGTAGGGGCGCTCTTAGTGAAGAACCAGATGATCATCTCCGATGGGTATAACGGTACGCCGTCGGGGTTTGAGAATATCTGCGAGGATGAGAACAACGTCTCTAAACCGTACGTGTTGCACGCTGAGGCGAATGCGCTGACGAAGGTGGCACGGTCGAATAACAGTTCCGATGGAGCCACGCTCTATGTAACCGCCAGTCCGTGTCTGGAGTGCTCTAAGTTGATTATCCAATCAGGCATCAAACGCGTTGTGTACGGCGAGGAATATCGTCTGATGGACGGCGTGGAACTCATCAAACGCGCCGGAATAGAGGTGGTGTTCCTTAATGATGAAATTAAGAATTAAGAATTAAGAAAACATGCGAAAGATTCTTCTTCCTCTTTTGACCGTGCTGGGTGTAGCGATAGGTTTGTTTATCGGAATTACGCTGAGTCAGAAAGCGAACGCGCAGCGCATTGTGTATCAGAACGGGCGATGGAACATCGAGCAAAGTAAAGTGGACCGTTTGCTCCAACTGATGGAAACGGCTTATGTGGACAGTTTGGACATCGACAGCATCACCGATGAGATGATGAGCGAGTTGGTGCAAAAACTGGACCCACACTCGGCGTACATTCCCAAGAAAGACCTGGAGATGGTCAATTCGGAGTTAGCGGGTTCGTTCTCCGGCATCGGTGTGCAGTTCACCATCCAGCAGGATACGATTCGTATTGTGGCGGTCATTGCCGGAGGACCAAGTGAAGGCGTAGGTGTGCTGGCAGGCGATAAGATCATCACCGTGGATGACAGTCTCTTTGTGGGCAAGAAAGTGAACAACGAGAAGGTGATGCGCACTCTGCGCGGCGAGAAGGGCACGAAAGTGAAGATCGGTGTTAAACGCGCCGGCGCAGACGATCTGTTGCACTATACTATCACGCGAGGAGATATTCCGGTCAACTCTGTAGATGCTAAGTTTATTATTGAGCATAAGGGTCAAAAGATTGGCTTTGTGCGGGTGAATAAGTTCGGCGAGACTACGTATCGGGAGTTCATCACCGCGCTGGCCGAGTTGCGGGCACAAGGTGCGACGCGTTATATTGTGGACCTGCGTGAGAACTCCGGCGGTTATATGGACCAAGCAATACGAATGGCGAATGAGTTTCTGCAACGCGGCGACGGCATCGTTTATTCGCAAGGTAGGGCTTATCCGCGCTATGAAGCCAAAGCGGACGGTGGCGGACGGTTTAAGGATGTGCCGTTGGTAGTGCTGATTGATGATTTCTCGGCATCCGCCAGTGAGATTTTCTCGGGCGCGATGCAAGATAACGACCGCGCCACAATCATCGGTCGCCGTTCGTTCGGTAAGGGATTGGTGCAACAGCAGATGCCTTTTGCGGACGGTAGTGCTGTGCGGTTGACGGTAGCGCGCTATTACACGCCTTCGGGTAGGTGCATTCAGAAACCATATGAGTTAGGCGATTCGGAAGATTATCAGAAGGAACTGGTCGAGCGCTTTGAGCATGGAGAGTTCTATTCAGCGGATAGTGTGCATTTTGCTGATACGACCATCTATCGTACCAAGGGTGGACGTATTGTCCACGGCGGTGGTGGTATTATGCCGGACGTGTTTGTGGGGCGCGATACGACGCTTAATACGCCGTGGTACAACCGCTGCGTGAATATGGCGTATACGTATCAGTTTGCGTATAAGTATACAGATGAGCATCGTAAGCAGTTGAGTGCGTTCAAAGATTGGCAAGCGCTGGAACAGTATTTGCTGAAGCAGAATGTGCTGCGAGAGTTTGTTGCGTTTGCTAAGGAAAAAGGTGTTGAACCCGATGAGGCACAAATACAGAAGTCCAAACCGCTGATGACGCGGCTCTTGAATGCGTATATTGTGCGCAATATATTGGGCGATGAAGGCTTCTTCCCTCTCTTTGAGCGCGATGATGAAATAACGAAGAAAGCAGTAGAGGTTCTCAGCGAATGAGGACCTCTTTTGCCTCTAAATAGGCGCTAATTGTCTACAAAGAATGACAAAATGCGCTTTTTTTGCAAAAAAATGCAAAAATATTTGGTCATATCAAAAAAAAGCAGTACCTTTGCACCCGCTTTTGAAAAAAGAGGGTCCATTAGCTCAACTGAATAGAGTACCACACTACGGATGTGGGGGTTGCAGGTTTGAATCCTGCATGGATCACGAAAGGAGTCGAGAAATCGGCTCCTTTATTTATATTGTTTCACTGCTTTGTGAGCAGATTTTTGGGTGAGATGTTTTTGACGCTTGTTCATGTTCGGATTCTTATAGGGATTCTTCCTTGCATCCTTACCCGTTACTATTTCGTACCACACGCATGAGGCGGTGTAGCGACCGTAGGTGTAGTTGAGGTGGTAACCGTCTCGGCAGAAGGAGTCTCCTAAGACCGTCTTGCGACCTAATTGGATAGCCTTTCCGCAAGGAACAATTGGTAATTGCGTCGGTGTACAGGCAACGATACTATCCCACATCTCCCGTTGATTGTTGTGGTAGCGCGGGTAGTCGGGATGGGTAGCTTTGCGGCTGTATGCCCAGGTTTGCATCCAATAGAGGCGTGCGTTAGGTTGGTAAGCGGTAACCGTGTCGATGAGCATGGTGAGCCAAGGTTCGTAGGACGAACGAATACCGCTATCGTGACTGGCTTGCTGCAACGAGATGACATCGTATTTGCCATCTAAAAGGGCTTGACGGAGGGAGATCGTATCGCGTATAATCCGCGGGATAGCGTTCGTGCAGACGCGATGCGAGTAGACGGCCGTGTCTTGGAGTAGGAACTGAGCGTGTTTTTTCAACGAACAACCTCCATAATAGAGATTATGAATCTCCACCTCCACGCCCACGGTGTCACAAAGGGGTACCAGTTCTTGTTCCACCGCATCCCAGGAGAAGCTGTTACCGATGCAAAGGACTCTGATGAGTAATATGATGTTAATGAGCTTCAAGCCAGTTTTTGCCTACTCCGCATTCGGCGATGAGGGGTACAGATAAATGGACAGCGTTTTGCATTTCCGAGACGACTATCTCACGTACGCGTTCTACTTCGGTTGCAGGGACGTTGAAGTTCAATTCGTCATGTACCTGCATGATCATCTGCGCGTGGAGTCCTTCTTCTTTGAGTCGCCGATGGATGGAGACCATCGCCATCTTGATTATGTCGGCTGCTGTGCCTTGGATAGGTGCGTTGACGGCGTTTCGTTCGGCGAACGAACGGACTGTGGCGTTTTGAGAGGTGATGTCCGGTAAGTAGCGTTTGCGACCGAAGAGCGTCTCGGCGTAGCCGCGCTGGCGAGCCAGTTCTTTTTGGGATTCAATATAACTGATTACGCGCGGGAAGGCGGCAAAATAATCGTCTATGAGTTGTTTGGCTTCGGTGCGGCTGCAGTCCAGTTGTTGCGCGAGACCGAACGCCGAGATGCCGTATATGATGCCGAAGTTCGCCGTTTTGGCTTGCCGACGTTGATCTTTTGTGACTTGTTCAATCGGCAGGTTGAAGATCTTTGCCGCCGTGGCTGCGTGGATGTCTTGTCCTTCGCGGAAGGCTTTGAGTAGGTGCTCATCCTGGCTGAAATGCGCCATGAGGCGGAGCTCTATCTGGCTGTAATCGGCGCTAAGGAAGAGACATCCGTCATCCGGGATGACCGCTTGACGAATGAACCGTCCGCGTTCGGAACGGATGGGCAGGTTTTGCAGGTTGGGGTTACTACTGGAGAGGCGGCCTGTAGCTGTGACCGTTTGGTTATAGGTCGTGTGGATCTTACCATCTGCAGCAATGTAGCCAGGAAGGGCGGAGATGTAGGTAGAGATGAGTTTTTTCAGTTCGCGGTATTCGAGAATGAGTCCCACTATCTCGTGTCGGTCTTTGAGCGCTACCAGCACTTCTTCGGACGTGGAGTATTGTCCGGTCTTGGACTTTTTGGCTTTAGTGTCCAGCTTGAGTTTATCGAAGAGTAGTTCGCCTACTTGTCGCGGGCTATTGATGTTAAAGGGTTCGCCAGCCAGGGTGTAGATGCGTTGCTCTAAGGTGTTCAGTTCGTCGGTTAGTTGCGTTTCGGCGGCTTGTAGCTGCGCTACATCGATTCGCACACCGGCTTCTTCCATTTCGCGCAAGACGGGCACCAAGGGCAGTTCCACTTCGTTGTAGAGGTTCCAGAGGTCCGCATCGGCTTTGAGCGCCGCCCAATCGGGCTCTTTGTTAGGATTGAACGCCACTTCAGGATTCAATAAGTACTGACACAATCGATTTTCAATCGTATCGAAAATCATTGGTGATTGATGATCGGTGATTGGTGATTGTTCTTCATCGTCGCCGAAAAGAGAGAGTACTCCTGTCGTATCTTGCTTGGCTTTTTGTCGGGAGATGGTCCCGTGTTGATCTCGTGTATTGTCTAGGATTGTCTCGTGTTGCTCTCGTGTTGCCCTCGTTGCGCTCTCGGGAAGTTTGCGGAGGAGGGTATTGAACTCCAGTTCGCGGTAGAGGTTAGCGAGCGCCTCGAAATCGGGTTCTTTTTTAGACAGGAGCGCTTCGTCAAGTGTAATGGGAACATCGGTTCGGATAGTGGCCAAGAAACGGGAGAAACGGATGTCTTCGGCTTGCGACTCTACTTTCTGGCGCAAGGCACCTTTGAGTTCGTCTGTGTGGGCGAGGAGGTTATCGATGGAACCGAATTGTTGCAAGAGTTGTACGGCTGTTTTTTCGCCTACTCCTTTGCAGCCCGGGATATTATCGCTGGCATCGCCCATAAGGCCTAGAAGGTCAATCACTTGCGATTGATGGTTGACGCCATACTTAGCACACACTTCTTGGGGCCCCATCAGTTCGAATCCGCCGGTGTGACGCGGGCGGTACATGAAGACGCGGTTGGTGACTAATTGTCCATAGTCCTTATCGGGCGTAGCCATATAGACTTCGAATCCGGCTATCTCGGCTTGGTGCGAGAGCGTGCCGATGACATCGTCTGCTTCAAAGCCAGGCACTTCCAGTACAGGGATGTTCATCGTCTGCAGGAGCTGTTTGATGACCGGAACGGCCTTGCGGATGTCTTCAGGTGTCTCTGGCCGTTGGGCTTTGTATTGCTCGAAGGCTTCATGACGGAAGGTCGGTCCTTGCGGATCGAAGGCCACGCCTACGTGGGAAGGTTTGATCTTGCGCAGGAGGTCATCGAGTGTGATGGCAAAGCCGAAGATTGCTGATGTGTTTTCGCCTTTGCTGTTCATTCGCGGGGCGCGAATAAAGGCATAGTACGCGCGAAAGATCATCGCGTAGGCATCTATCAAAAGTAATGTCTTCATATTACCAATCAATTGGCTCAAGGCTGTGTTGCTCTAAGTATTTATTCGCTTTGCTGAAGTGTCCGCATCCTTCGAAGCCGCGATAGACGGAGAGGGGTGAAGGGTGGGATGTTTGCAGCACGAGGTGTTTGCGTCGGTCGATGAACTGGCCTTTGCGTTGGGCGTACGAACCCCAGAGCATAAAGACGATGTGTTCGCGTTCGTTATTGAGGGCAGCAATAGCCGCGTCAGTCAGTTCTTCCCATCCTTTGCCCTGATGGCTAGCGGCTTTGTGCGCTTGAACGGTAAGGGTAGCATTAAGGAGCAGTACGCCTTGTTCCGCCCAACGACGCAAGTCTCCGGAGGTGGGGATGGGTTTGCCGAGGTCGCGATGGATCTCCTTGTATATATTGACCAGTGAAGGTGGAATCTGAACACCTTCGGGCACCGAGAAGGATAGGCCCATGGCTTGTCCGGGTTCGTGGTAAGGGTCTTGTCCGATGATGACGACGCGCACCTTATCGAAGGGACATGAATCGAACGCATTGAAAATCAAACCTGCCGGTGGAAAGCACAGACAGGTCCGGTATTGGGCGCGAACGTATTGGGTGAGGAGTTCGAAATAGGGTTTATCAAACTCCGGTTGCAACACGCGTTGCCAGGATGGGTCGATTCGAACGTTCATTAGTCCACGATAAGCATAGCGTCTCCGTAATCGCCGAAATAGTAACCAGCTTTGACGGCTTCTTCATAGGCATGCATGGTCTCTTCGAATCCTGCGAAAGCGGCCACCATTAGCATCTGGCTTGATTGCGGCATGTAGAAATTAACGAAGAAACTATTCGCTACAGCAAAACGGTAAGGCGGATAAATGAACTTATTGGTCCATCCGTCATAGGGTTTGAGTTGACCGTTGGTGCCGGCTACATGTTCCATTGCTCGCATGATCTCGGTTCCTACGGCGCAAATGCGACGTTGCTCCTCATGGGCTTTGTTGACGGCATTCACCATTGCTTCGGGCAGGATGATCTGTTCCGACTCCATCTTATTCTTGGTCAGGTCTTCCACGTCTATGTCCTTGAAGATGCCGAGCGAAATATGGCTGGTCATGAAGGTCGTTTCTATGCCATGAATCTCCATTCGTTTGAGCAGTTGTTTGGAGAAATGCAGTCCTGCCGCAGGTGCAGCCACGGCGCCTACTTTGTCCGCAAAGATTGTTTGATAGCGCTCAATGTCAAAATCTCGAACGGGCTGGTCGTGGAAGATGGCTTCATACTTGGCATGGGTCTCTGCATCCATCGGACGACGGATGTATTTCGGCAGCGGAGCGCTACCGAGTGCATAGAGACGTGGGACAAACTCCTCGTTGTCGTAGTCGGTTAAGAACCGGAAGGTACGACCGCGGCTGGTGGTATTATCAATCACTTCGGCTACGATGGAAGGATCATCATCGAAGGTGATCTTATTGCCAATACGGATCTTACGGGCAGGGTCTACCAGCACATCCCAGTACCGCAGTGGGTGACTGAGTTCGCGAAGGAGGAAGACTTCAATCAAGGCGTTCGTTTTTTCCTTATGTCCGTACATGCGAGCAGGGAAGACTTTAGTGTCATTGAAGACGAATAAGTCTTTCTCGTCGAAATACTGCACGAGGTCTGTGACCATCTTATGCTCAATCTCTCCCGTTTTGCGATGGAGGACGAGCATACGCGCTTCGTCGCGGTAGGAAGCAGGGAATTGAGCAATCAAGTTCTCAGGCAGTTCAAACTTAAACTGGCTGAGTTTCATATCATTGGATTTATACATAGTCGTTTGAGCTATCAGTAATCAGTATACAGTAATCAGTTTTCAGCTTTCAGATTTCAGTTTCTCTAAAAAACTATCTATCGTTAGGCAATCTTCTACGCGTGTGTTGCCAACTCGTGTGCGCCGGAGGGCAATCAGGTGTGCGCCGGATTGTAGTCGTTCGCCGATGTCTCGTGCCAAAGCGCGAATGTAGGTTCCTTTGGAGCACACAACGCGGATGGTCAGTTGCATGGTGTCGGCATCGAAGGCGAGCACTTCTATCTCATCGATGACCAGCAGTTTGGCTTTCAGTTCTACCGTTTCGCCTTTGCGTGCCAATTCGTACGCTCGTTTGCCGTTGATCTGAACGGCAGAGAACATCGGTGGAACCTGCCATTGTTCGCCAAGGAACTGCGGAATCGTTTGGTCAATCAGTTCGCGTGTGATGTGCGCGGTAGGATAGGTGGCATCTATCTCTTTCTCCAGGTCGTACGAAGGGGTCGTAGCACCTAATTGAAGAGTAGCAATATACTCTTTGACATTATATTGCAGTTGGTCAATGAGCTTCGTTTTTTTGCCGGTACAGATGATGACTACGCCGGTGGCTAAAGGGTCTAGAGTACCCGTGTGACCGACTTTGAGTTTTTTCTGCCCCAACATGCGGCATAGGGCGTGTCGCACTTTGGCGACCAGGTCAAACGACGTCCAATGCAGCGGTTTATCAAACGCTAAGATTTCTCCTTCGACAAAATCCCACATCTTAGCAAACGGTAGCTATGATGGCTGTTGCACCGACGATGGTACAATACAGCGCAAACCAAATCAAGCGTTGGCGACGAACGATCTCTATCATGAACCGGCAGGCAAAGCAACCGGACACAAATGCAGCAGTAAACCCTACGACGGCCGGCACAATGCCTAATTGGCTATTCAGTTCGCCTTGTAACAATTTGAGCAAGTCTAAGAACGCTTCTCCGAGAATAGGAATCAGGACCATCAGGAACGAAAACTGCGCCACGCTCTCTTTTTTCACGCCGCAGAGCAAACCGGTTGCAATAGTGGATCCGGAACGACTCAAGCCGGGCAGTACAGCACAAGCTTGTGCGAGGCCGATGATGATGGCGTCCTTGTAGGTTACTTCATGTCCTGCACCTTGACGTTTGGTCTGCAGCCACTCGCTCAGGGCCAATAAAGCCGCGGTGATGAGTAGACAGATGCCTACTAACAGCAGTCCGTTGCCGAAGAAAGCTTCCACTTGGTCCTTGAAGAACATACCGACGATAAACACAGGAATCATGGAAACCAGGATCTTCGCTACATAATCTTTCTCCGCATTCCACTTTAGAGTGGTAAAGGTGCCTTGGAACAGTTTTGCCACTTCGTGCCACAAGATGACGAGGGTGGACAGCACCGTCGCAGTATGTACGATGACGGCGAACAGGAGGTTCTCTTCACCGGACGTTCCTAGGAGGGCCTGGCCTATCTCCAGGTGGCCTGAAGAGGACACGGGCAAGAACTCCGTCAAGCCTTGTACAATGCCTAATATAAGCGCTTCTAACCAATTCATTTCTTCTTAGGGTGATAAAGGATGGCTACAATCATACTAACAAAACCGAACAACGAGATCATCGGACCAAGGGTAATTCGGCGGAAAGAGAAAATATCCGGATTATACACTTCCCCTGAGGGTTCTCCGGCCATCAGCGCAAAGCCGATTACGATAATCGCAAAGGAAATTGCAATCAAAATCAGGTTCAGTTTGGGTAATGTTTGTTTCATAAAATCTCAAATCTTAAATCTCATACAAAGAGTTATTATCCATGCGGATGTATCGACCTGTAGCGATAAGCGACGCGAGTAGGGTGATCAGTAATCCCGAACAAAGGACTACCACCGACACAAAGGCGATGTTGGTCCAGGTAAGCGGGAAGAGCAAAATACCCATTTTTACATCCACGTAATAGACTAATCCGCTGAGGATAGCTAATGCTACGAGTCCTGCGATGAAACCCATAAGCATGTTTCGCAATACGAACGGTCGTCGTGTTACCCATGAGGTCGCGCCTACCAACGTCATCGTGTTGATCAGGAATCGTTTGGCGTAGATCTGCAGGCGGATGGTGTTCACGATGAGCACCATCGACACTAACAGCAACACCAGTCCTACCACCAGCAAAATGACGGAGATCTCACTCACATTGCTGCTCATCAGGTCGGCTAAGTCGCGCGGATAAATGACTTCGGTCACGTGCGGCAATGCCTCTAATT
>Ga0265301_10006101_pt1 | contig 11629 bp, 1 predicted proteins | sample AusTroGonzalo_MG_2_FD_193488 | JGI IMG/M metagenome (GOLD analysis project Ga0265301, IMG submission 193488) | Bovine rumen microbial communities from tropical cattle in Woodstock, Queensland, Australia - Gonzalo_04 | ecosystem: Host-associated > Mammals > Digestive system > Stomach > Rumen ...
TGGAATTTAATAGGCATACAATTAGTCGAATTAGTATTTTGCACTAAACCATTACTTTTCAATCCATTACAGTAACCACTTCACTCTGTTGTTTTCTTCCACTCATCAAATAAATCTTTAACTTTATTCCATTCGTCTTTAGTAGGCACATGATATCATGATGGACATGGTCACTGTCTATCTGAATCTGATCCACCGTTTTGTCACCAAAGATTGGAATTACTAGACGAATCCCATGCTGCTGTACTAGGGGTTCTAAAAATAGCGTTTGAATAGTAATTTCATGGTCAATAGCCTGTAGTATCTACCTTTTGTCATGAGAGTTGAGATGCTGGCAGAGTTGAATCTATACTATTAAATCCATAGTTATTTCACCATTGATAATATTTTCATAATTTACTACTATCTTCTGGACCTCCATAGCTTGATTTAACTCATGATGCAACAGCTGATGCTCACATGTTACGATCCATGATATAGATCGTTACTGTTCACAGATCTACCGCCAAGTCTCTAAATGGTAGATATTTGGCATATACGTCTATTGGTGTACTTTGAGTATCTCATGTTATTCCATACCACTCTGTAGTACAGTCTGTATCTGTATACCATCCATCAAACATCCATCATGTTCATCATACCATAGCTCTATTTGGTGCCTGTACATTTTCACTTGCTATATATAAACCATTACTTTTGGTATAGGCTACTGTCTTGGTATTTCATCATGCGAATGATCATCATAATGATCTACATCACACATCGGCATCACTACCATTAGCATGATATATAACTGTAATAGTATTTTGTAAGTCTGATATAATTATAGCATAAATTGAGAAATTTTCTGCATCTACTGTTAATGTATCTTTAGTTGTTTCTACTGCATCTATTTTTTCTGCACTTTCATTTTTCAAATCTACGTGATATACCTCTAATTCTTGATCTTTTGCTTTGTTGGCTTCTTTTAGTTCTTCATTTTTTATGAAATTGAATGTTACTTGAACTTTATTATTTTCTCTTGGTTCAAGTTCTATAGGTTTTTCTTTACCTTCTAAATCGAATAGAAATTTGATATCAAAGGCTACGATAGTATCCTCTGATACGTTATTACCGCTAGAAATTTGATCTTTTACATCATCGAGTTTTTGTTCTATTACAGGCTCGATAGATAGATATGTTCACTCTGGGAAAGTTCATGTTTGAGCATATACTTGTACTACTACTCAACTTTGTATATCTGATTCTCATTCAATAGGTTGACTATTTAGAGTTTTCCATATTTCTTCCAATCTTGGATCTTCTTCCTCTACTGCTTCTGCATCTACTGTTTCATTTTCTTCATTTGGAGTAACTCACTCTTCATTTTGAGGATTTGCTGGTGTTCATTCTCAGCTTTGTGTTTCGTCTGCTGGTGTTCATTCTCAGCTTTGTGTTCCATCTGCTGGTGCTCATTCTCAGCTTTGTGTTTCAGCTGCTGGTGCTCATTCTCAGCTTTGTGTTCCATCTGCTGGTGTTCATTCTCAGCTTTGTGTTTCAGCTGCTGGTGTTCATTCTCAGCTTTGTGTTTCAGCTGCTGGTGTTCATTCTCAGCTTTGTGTTTCATCTGCTGGTGCTCATTCTCAGCTTTGTGTTTCATCTGCTGGTGCTCATTCTCAGCTTTGTGTTCCATCTGCTGGTGTTCATTCTCAGCTTTGTGTTTCATCTGCTGGTGCTCATTCTCAGCTTTGTGTTCCATCTGCTGGTGCTCATTCTCAGCTTTGTGTTCCATCTGCTGGTGTTCATTCTCAGCTTTGTGTTTCGTCTGCTGGTGTTCATTCTCAGCTTTGTGTTTCATCTGCTGGTGTTCATTCTCAGCTTTGTGTTCCATCTGCTGGTGTTCATTCTCAGCTTTGTGTTTCATCTGCTGGTGCTCATTCTCAGCTTTGTGTTCCATCTGCTGGTGCTCATTCTCAGCTTTGTGTTCCATCTGCTGGTGCTTCTTCATCTTCAACATCTCACTCTTCGCTCTGAGGCTCTGCTGGAGATTCCACTTCAGCACTAGCTTCAGCCACCGTTTCTACTACAGAATCCCCTGATTCCACAGGCACATTCTCGTTCGCAAAAACTGGTACGGTTGGCATGATAGAGTTAAGGAATATCATAACAGCGGCAGTTAATGAAATCCCTTTTCTAAACTTACTTCTACCAAACTCTCACATTTTTCATCTTTTAAAAAACTAAAAAAGTCAACAAAATTCGATTGACATATATTTTATTCTGTTGCATTTTCAAGGTCTTGGACTAAGATTACCAACCATCTTTACAAATCGTATTTTTATTATATATACATATTTGAAAAATGTTGAGAAATATCAGTTCTGAAGCGGGGTTTTAGACAATTTTGGACATTTTTTGACACTTTTTTTGGCTTTATTTTTTATGGTCAAATTATTCATGCTAAGAAAATCACGAAATATATATCGTGAACTATTGTTTAATGGCGCTTATTATTTGAGATATAGACAACAAAAATAACCATTTTTTTTACCATTTAAAACAATCAAAAAATCAACTTAGTTTTATGTTGTCAATATCATGCAACGATCAAAAAATTATTTAATCTGATTTTACTAGCAAGTAAGCCAGATTTTTCGATATTTGCACCCAAAACCAAGGTTTTGTATTGTATATCATTTTGATAGAGCAAAACGACCAAAAAATCATGTGTATGATTTTATCATTTTAATGGAGTTTCGCTAGTTTAGAAGCCGTTTATCTCGATTTTTGCCAAATTCTTGTAAAGCTCAACTGGACAAACTAGCACTCAATATGGCGATATGTGTGCCTATGTGTCATTTTTCATACCGACCGTAATAAACATGAGGAAATCCTAGGTACTATGTATCATTTCGGGCAAATAATTGCCACGCACTGTATAGCGATGTAGACTTACATGATTTATATATGAGTGAAAAATCCCCAATCGTTTCGTGGCATCGATTTTCAGAAATAGCAGTTTAAACCTGATTTATCGGCAATTATCACTCTCAGAATGATAAGCAAATTTTCCCTCCTTGATAAAGGAGGGGGACCGCTTGCGGTGGAGGATTCACTTCCCATCACACCGTCATTCTGAGGCTTTAGCCGAAGAATCTACTTCCCATCTCACCGTCATTCTGAGGCTTTAGCCGAAGAATCTACTTCCCATCTCACCGTCATTCTGAGGCTTTAGCCGAAGAATCCACTGCTCATCTCGCCGTCATTCTGAGGCTTTAGCCGAAGAATCTACTTCCCATCTCACCGTCATTCTGAGGCTTTAGCCGAAGAATCCACTGCTCATCTCGCCGTCATTCTGAGCGTCAGCGAAGAATCCACTACCCATCATCCTGTCATTCTGAGGCGTCAGCGAAGAATCCACTTCCCATCTCGCCGTCATTCTGAGGCGTTAGCCGAAGAATCTACTTCCCATCTCGCCGTCATTCTGAGGCGTTAGCCGAAGAATCTACTTCCCATCTCGCCGTCATTCTGAGGCGTTAGCCGAAGAATCTTAATAAACATGAATAAGATCCTTCACTTTCATTTCATTCCGTTCAGGATGACACACTAATACGCAAATCGTCATTCTGAGGCTTTAGCCGAAGAATCCAGGAAATTTTGAAGCAAAATGGATTCTTCGTCGCTTCGCTCCTCTGAATGACACACTAATAATCAAAAAAAGTAGGGCAATCGCCCTACTTTCCATATATAACTAAATACTAACTACAAAGATTGGCCTGTGGAGCATTATCCCATGTTCCATCTGACTGACATGTAGATGTCGTAGATCATCGGTTGCAACCCCATGAACTTGATGCCGTCTTACACTGTCATCCAATCTCTGTCTCTGGACATCATCACGATGCTGGACATGATGTGATAGTAGTACCAGTACTACAAAGATTAGCTTGTGGAGCATTATCCCATGTTCCATCTGACTGACATGTAGATGTTACATTTCACCATCAACACATTCGTGCCGCTGTTTCACACGTTCATCCGATTGCTGTCTGTGGACATCATCATGATGCTGGACATGATGTAGCACTACTACCTCCTGACCACTTAGCATATAGCGTAATAGCGCTATCTCATTCTATCGCATTTGTAGTTACCTTTGGTCATGAGAAGTCTGACTTTAGATACCATCCATCGAATGTGTATCAGTTTCTAGTTGGTGTAGGTAGGTTAGTTGGTGTACCACTATACCATATTACTGTCTGACTTGGTCATCATGATACACTTCATCCATTAGCATTATATGTAATATTTTGTGCTGATGTGTCCTTGAAACAACGGACTGATGCAGCTAATGCACGAGCTGTCGTACCTCCTAAATCTACTGTATTACTTGTATCGAAGTACATACGTTTTGCATTATTTGCATCATTCAGAGTGGATGCCCAATAGTGTCATACTGCTCATATAGTATTATTATTGTTATATGTAGATACCATACTTGCATTACTATTTTCACGGTGTCATGCATGTGGCAACCGCAATATCGATTCGAAACAGTTTCCATTAGATAGTCCATTACAGTATGTACTTCATTCTGTGGATGATTTCCATGTATTGTATGAATCCAGTACTTTCTGCCATTCTGCCTGCCTTGGTATGTGATATCAGTCTGGACACGGTCACTGCATTGCTGCATCTGTATTACTATTCTTTCACCACAGATCATCATTTACTGTCGCATTAGCATTCCATGTATTTCATCAGATTATAAATTTACATCTAAAATATGTAGATACGCTTCATGCCCAGTCTGTAGCCTGCGTATTTGTAATATTTGTAATAGCCTCTCCATTAGGGAATGTAGCATTATTCAAGAAATTTGGTGCAAATCAGTAGTTATTTCCGTATTGGAAGTGATATCCACATGATAATGTATTACTATTACTACATGTAGTTCAGCTAGATGTAGCTCACACGTTACGATCCATAATAGTTATGGTTACTCCATTTAGTGTCACACTATAGTCATTGAATGGTAACCATTTAGCGTATACTGTCCTATTTGCACTAGTGTCTCATGTCCATCTAGTAGTTCATGCTGACTCTAGATACCATCCATTAAACATATATCATGCTTTACTTGGCGTCTTTCGAGGCGTAGTTCCTGCCTCTGTAGATGAGTATGTGATAGATTTAGGTGATGTAGATGATGTTCACTCATCTGTCCAATATCATCCGTTCAGATTATATGTAATTGTATTACCGTTAGTACATAGATATGTCTTCGGAGTAGGACTCCATGTTCCATTTGCCTGACATGTAGATGTCGTTGGACTAGTTGAACAGCTTGGTGCGTTATAAGCCGTTACACACTGTCATCCGACCGCAGTCTGTGGACATCATCATGATGCTGGACATGTCGTAGTGCTTCCTCCTGACCACTTAGCATATAGCGTAATAGCACTATCTCATTCTATTGCATTTGTAGTTACCTTTGGTCATGAGAAGTCTGACTTCAGATACCATCATTCAAATGTAAATCATGCTTTGGTTGGCGTTGGTAGGTTAGTTGGTGTACCACTATACCATAGCACTGTCTGACTTGGTCCTCATGATACGCTTCATCCATTAGTATTATATGTAATATTCTGTACTGATGAGTTCTTGAAACAACGCATTGATGCTCACTGTGCACGAACTGTAGTATATTGCAGATCTACTACACTAGTATCAAAGTATAGACGTTTTGTATTATCTGCCTCATTCAGAGTAGATGCCCAATAGTGTCATACTGATCCTATTGAAGCTACGCTAGCATTACTGCTTTCACGGTGTCCGGCATGTGGCAGCCACAATATCGATTCGAAACAGTTAGGATTAGATAGACTACCACAGTATGTACTTCATTCTGTAGATGATTTCCATGTATTATATGAATCTACCACTTTCTGCCATTCTGCTAGTCTAGGCACATGATATCATGCTGGACATGGTCACTGCATTGCTGCGTCTGTATTGCTTGTATATCACCATAGATTATCACCGTTCATTGTAGCTCAATTATTCCATGAATTTGATCACATTATGAACCTACTACTAAAATATGTAGATACGCTTCATGCCCAATCTGTAGCCTGCGTATTTGTCGATGTTTCTCCATTAGGGAATGTAGAATTATTATTGAAGTTTGGCGCAAATCAGTAGTTGTTTCCGTATTGGAAGTGATATCCACATGGTCATGTACTTGAGCTACTACATGTAGTTCAGCTAGATGTAGCTCACAAGTTACGATCCATAATAGTTATAGTTACTCCATTTAGTGTCACACTATAGTCATTGAATTGTAGCCATTGTGCATACACTGTCCTATCTGTACTAATACTTCATGTCCATCTAGTAGTTCATGTTGTAGTAGTATACCATCCATTAAACATAGATCATGCTCTACTTGGCGTCTTTCGATATGTAGTTCAAGCTACTATTCATGTATATGTGATAGATCTAGGAGATTTGTATGCTGTTCAGCTTTCTGTCCAGTATCATCCGTTCAGATTATATGTAATTGTACCTGTAGATGTAGAACCAGTAATTACACTACCAGTGCTTATAGCACCACTTCCACTACAGAATGTAGCCTGTGGAGTATTATCCCAAGTTCCATTTCATTGACATGTGGATGTCGTAGATCATCATCACCACCAACTCCATCATCATCAGTTACATCAGTTCTGATCTGAAGCCGTTACACATGTTCATCCAATCGTTGTTGCTGGACATACTCATGATGCTGGACACGATGTGATAGTACTACTACTACATAGATTGGCTTCTGGGTTATTATCCCATGTTCCATTTGCCTGACATGTAGATGCTGTTGTATTCTGCGAACTTGTACAGAAGCTTGCATCACTGGCTGTCACACATGTTCATCCAATTGGAGTCTCTGGACATCAGTTAGTCTCAGAACATACACTGCTGGTTGCAGTACCATTACCACAATATACGTTTGATGGAGTTTTGTCCCATGTTCCATTTGCCTGACATGTGGATGTAGTCGCCCACTGTGCATTTGAGCACCATCCATCCATCCATGCCGTCACACATGTTCATCCAATTGGAGTCTCTGGACATCAGTTTGTGGATGGACACGATGATCCACCTCCTCCTCCAGACCATTTAGCATATAGTGTAATAGCACTATCTCATTCTATAGCATTTGTAGTTACCTTTGGTCATGAGAAGTCAGAATTAAGATACCATCATTCAAATGTCGATCATGCTTTGGTTGGTGTAGGTAGGTTAGTTGGTGTACCACTATACCATATTACTGTCTGACTTGGTCCTCATGATACGCTTCATCAATTAGCATTATATGTGATACTTTGTGCTGATGAGTTCTTGAAACAACGCATTGATGCTCACTGTGCACGAACTGTCGTATATTGCAAATCTACTACACTACTATTAAAGTATAGACGCTTAGTATTATCATCAGCATTCACAGTGGATGCCCAATAGTGTCATACTGATCCTATTGAGTTAATGCTAGCATTACTGCTTTCACGGTGTCCGGCATAAGGTAACTGCAATACATTTTTGAAACAATCTGTATTATTCTGTCCATTACATACCGAGCTTCATTCACTCGTTGATTTCCATGTATTATATGAATCTACCACTTTCTGCCATTCTGCCACTCTAGGCACATGGTATCATGCTGGACATGGTCACTGCATTGCCGCATCTGTATTGCTTGTATATCACCATAGATTATCACCGTTCATTGTAGCTCAACTATTCCATATATTTTGTCACATTATAAACTTGCTACTAAAATATGTAGATATGCTTCATGCCCAATTTGTAGCTTGCGTATTTGTCGATGTTTCTCCATTAGGGAATGTGGAATCATTACTAAAGTTTGGTGCAAATCAGTAGTTATTTCCATATTGGAAATGGTATCCACATGCATGTGTATTTGTACTACTACATATGGTTCAATTGTTTGTAGCTCATAAGTTACGATCCATTATTGTTATAGTTACTCCATTGAGCGTTATACTATAATCTTCAAACGGTAACCATTTCGCATATACTGTCTTACTTGTGGTAGTATCTCATAGCCACCTAGTAGTTCATATAGATTCTAAGTACCATCCGTCGAACATATATCATGCTCTACTTGGCGTCTTTCGAGATGTAGTTCAGACTTCTGCTCATGTATATGTGATAGTTTTGGCAGATGTAGATGATGTTCATTCTTCTGTCCAGTATCATAGGTTCAAATCGTATGTAATCGTAATACCATTAGTACAGCGAACACTCTGTGGAGCAGTATTCCATGTTCCATTTGCCTGACATGTAGATGTGGTTCACTGTCACTGATTACATGCACTTGAGCTTGAAGCACTAACACATGTTCATCCAATATCCGTAGCTGGACATCATCATTGAGCTGGACATGATGTAATAGCACTACTACTACATAGGTTAGTTTGTGGAGCATTATCCCATGTTCCATCTATCTGACATGTTGAATTTGTATTTTGCCATCAACAAAATCGTGCAGCCGTCTCACATGTTCATCCAATTGGAGTCACTGGACATCATCATTGAGCTGGACATGATGTGGCACTACCTGCTGCCCACTTAGCGTAAAGCGTGATAGGTCCATCTGCTGATATAGCATTAGTCTTGACTTCAGGTCATGAAAAATCTGAATTAAGATACCATCCAGCAAATGTGGCTCCAGTTCTAATAGGTGTAGGTAGGTTAGTTGGCGTACCACTATACCACAATACTGTATTATATGGATAGGCTACTGTAGATCATCCATTACTTTCATACGTGATATTCTGCACCGATGAGTTCTTGAAACAGCGGACTGAGGCTCATTGTGCACGAACTGCGGCATATAACACATCATCTACTACATTAGTTTTATTGAAGTATATACGTCTTGCATTATTTGCTGCATTTAGTGTAGATGACCAATACTCTCATATTGCTCATATACTACTATCAGTAACATCCGGATCATTAACACTAATAGGTACCATACTTGCATTACTATTTTCACGATATCATGCATGTGGTAGCCATAATATTGATTCGAGACAATTTCCACTAGATAGTCCATTACAGTATGTACTTCATTCTGATGAGTTTTTCCATGTATAGTATGAATTTACTACTTTCTCCCATTCTGCCAGTCTAGGCACATGGTATCAATCTGGACATGGTCACTGCATAGCTACATCTGTATTGCTAGTATATCACCGTAGATTATCATTTGCCGTAGCTCATGCGTTCCATGCTGTATTCGTTCACATTATAAACCTACTAGCAAAATATGTAGATACACTTCATGCCCAATCTGTAGCCTGCGTATTTGTAGTAGCCTCTCCATTAGGGAATGTGGCATTATTCAAGAAATTTGGTGCAAATCAGTAGTTATTTCCGTATTGGAAGTGATATCCACATGGTCATGTACTTGTATTACTACATGTAGTTCAGCTCTGCGTAGCTCACACATTACGATCTGCGATAGTTATAGTTACTCCGTTTAGCGTCACAGTATAATCACTGAATGGTAACCATTTAGCATATACTGTCCTATCTGTAGCTGTATTTCATGTCCATCTAGTAGTTCATGCTACAGTAGTATACCATCCATTAAACATATATCATGCTTTACTTGGCGTCTTTCGAGGCGTAGTTCCTGCCTCTGTAGATGAGTATGTGATAGATTTAGGTGATGTAGATGATGTTCACTCATCTGTCCAATATCATCAGTTCAGATTATATGTAATCGTATGACCACCTACAATATTATCTTCCCACTTAGCATAGAGTGTGACAGTAGGCTTGTTCCATTCTATGGCATTGGTTGTAACTTTTGGTCATGAGAAATCTGGATGAAGATACCATCCTCCGAATCTATAACCTGCCTTGGTTGGTGTAGGTAAGTTTGTAGCACGGCTTCCATCCAAATATCGTACTATCGTCTGAGTTGGACCTCATGATACATTTCATCCATTAGTTTCATATGTGATAGTTGAGATGATGTTATTTTGGAAACAACGAACTGTATGACCATCTGTACGACGGTTATCTATCTCGTTAGACTCAATTCTATTTGCCTGGAATAAGAGACGAGATGCATCTTGGGCATTGTTTGTACTTGAAGAAGCATAAAGACCATCTGTACCAAACTCCCAAGATCTTATATCCGACCAGTTACGATAACCTCCGTAAGGCAACTGTCATATAGAGCTCAAACACTGGTCTATAGTCAGTCCATTACAATATGCAGCTCATTCAGATGTACTTTTTCGTGCGTTAAATGCTTCAACCAATACTCCCCGTTCCATAAATCTAGGCACATGGTATCAATCTGGACATGGTCACTGCATAGCCTCATCTGTGTCGGTATCTTGTCACCATAGGTCATCGATTGCTGTAGCTCAGGCATTCCATGCTGGAGTACTTCTAATAAATTTACTACTATAGTATGTAGATACATGTCATTGCCAATCCGTAGCCTGTGAATATGAGGTAACTTCCCCATTAGGGAAGGCTGTACTACTATTAAAGTCTGGCATAAATCAGTAGTTATTTCCGTATTGGAAGTGGTATCCACATGATCATGTACTTGTAGTGCTACATGATGTTCAGTTTTCTGTAGCTCATAAGTTACGATCCATTATTGTTATAGTTCGTCAGTTCAATGTTACGCTATAGTCATCGAATGGTAACCATTTCGCATATACTGTCCTACTTACTGTAGTATCTCATGTCCATCTAGTAGTTCATACTGCATTAGTATACCATCCATTAAACATCCATTTAGTACCCTCTATATCTTCTTTACTTGGTGTCAATCGGTATGTAGTTCAGGCCTCTCTTCATGTGTATACAATCACTCTAGGAGATTTGTATGCTGTTCAGCTCTCTGTCCAATATCATCCGTTCAGATTATATGTAATTTTAACACCATTTACAGCCTCCTCCCACTTAGCATAGAGCGTGATAGGTCCATCTGCTGCTATTGCATTAGTCTTGATTTCAGGTCATGAGAAATCTGAATTAAGATACCATCCAGCAAAGTCATAACCTGCCTTGGTTGGTGTAGGTAGAGTAACTGGTGTAGTAATGTACCATACTACCGTAGTAGCTGGACTAGTTACTGCTGATCCTCCATTAGTAACATATGTGATATTCTGTACTGACGTATTCTTGAAACAGCGGACTGAGCTTGCAGTAGAGCGGTTACTAGAATATTGTGGATCTATACTACTAGAATTGAATTGTAGACTATAGGCTTTGGTTGCTTCGCTAGGTTGAGAAGACCAATAATGACCATATGTACCTACATCCTGAACTTTAGCATTCGAGTCATAACGTCCACCCGCAGATTCTAATCATAATATAAGTTTGAAACAATTTGTATTAGTATGACCATCACAGTGTGAAATTCATTCATCTGTTGACTTCCATACATTATACGAATTCATTATTTCATCCCATTCTGCCAGTCTAGGCACATGGTATCAATCTGGACATGGTCACTGCATAGCTACATCTGTATTGCTAGTATATCACCGTAGATTATCATTTGCCGTAGCTCATGCGTTCCATGCTGTATTCG